>Ga0210384_10000328_pt1 | contig 74172 bp, 54 predicted proteins | sample IncBWH2MmetaG_FD_160574 | JGI IMG/M metagenome (GOLD analysis project Ga0210384, IMG submission 160574) | Forest soil microbial communities from Barre Woods Harvard Forest LTER site, Petersham, Massachusetts, United States - Inc-BW-H-2-M | ecosystem: Environmental > Terrestrial > Soil >... | reverse complement strand
ACTATCCGTCACAACGGGAAGCAACGATGCTCGGCGGCTTTCGCCGGGTTCCGTTATTCCGTCGCAGGAGGCAGCCAGCCTGGATGCGATAACCGACAAAATGGCAGGCGTCGCCGACAACGCCAACCAGTTAATTACAGAAGTGCGCGGCGAACTGCAAGGAGTCGGAGGGGATGCGCGCACATTGCTGGCAAATCTGAACACTGTTGCCGGCAAAACCAATCAGCGGAAGATCCAAGCCGCTCTGGATAACGTCAACACGATGCTCGCGGCCGAGCGGCCCAAGATCGACCGTCTCACCGATCAGTTGAATGCAGTGAGCCAGCACGCTGACGAAACGATTCAAAACCTAAACGGTACGGTCAGCGATGTGCGCCAGCCAATCCGCGAAGACCTCGCTCAACTCCAGAGCACTTTGCTCCAAACCAAGCAATTGCTGGCTCAGATGCAAGTTCTCGTACGGGCAAATGATTACAAGATTGATGACACGATCGAAAACCTGCGGACAGCGACGGAAAACCTGGGCCAGCTGACCGAGTCGGTGAAACAACAGCCGTGGAGCCTCATTCGCGTCAAACAGCCCGAAGACCGGAAGTTGCCCAAATGAATCACTTGGATCGAGGAATAAGCACATTTACGCAGCGGCGGAGGCTAAATATGAAGCGAATTCACGTCACGACGGTACTTGCGCTTTTATGCCTGATCATCCTGGCCGGGTGTTCGGGCAAGATGCGCCACCCGAGTTACTACACGCTCAATTTTCCGGCTCCACCTGATCCCCCAGCGGCTGAGAACGCCAAGGCAACAGTGGCGATTCGTGAGTTCGGCGCGCCTGCCTATCTTCGCCGTGGAGCGATTGTTTTCAAGACGTCGCCGGAATCGGTCGGTTTCTATGCATATCACCGCTGGGCTGTTGATCCATGCGAGTTTGTGACTGACTCGATGAGGGATCGCCTTAGTGCTACGGGACTCTTCGCGCACGTGAAGCGTTATGACGGTCGACCTGACGCCGATTACCTCGTGAGCGGACGATTGGAAAAGCTCGAGGAAATCGACTACGAAGGTGGCGTCAAGGTTGTGGTGTCGATCTCCGCCCAGATGATCAGGTCTGATACCGGTGCGACTGTATGGACTAAGGCTGTTTCGAAAGTTGGGAACGTCGACAAGAGAGATGTACCTGCCGTGGTGTTGGCAATGAGTGACACGGTGGATCTTGCCATGCAGGAATTGCTCACGCCGGTGCCCGTTGAGACGGCGCGTTCCGCAGTAGTTGGGAGGAATTAGCACAGAGTTCGTAGACAGGACTTCGTTGCACCAGGGACTACGTTACGGAGCACCGAACACAAATACTCATATTAAGGAGAAGCGCGATGGCAACCATGACTGAGAAAGAAACGATCAAAACCCACACCACGCACTACATTGACGGAGCGTTCGTCGAGTCTCATGGCCGAGAGGTCATGGACATCATCAACCCAACCAACGGCCAACTGATCGCCCGCGTAACGCTGGCCGACGAGGAGGACGCACGGCGCGCGATCGCCGCCGCCAAGCGGGCGTTCGCCAGTTTCGGCAGAACCACCAAGGAAGAGCGCGCGAAGATCCTGCGCCGATTGCATGAGGTCGTCTCCGCGCACATCGACGATCTGACCGCTGCCATGGTCGAGGAGTATGGCGGCACAATCGCGTTTTCCAGACTCCTGATGGAAGGAGCGGCCAACGTGTTCCTGTCTGCCGAAAAGGCACTCCAGGAGCTACCATTAACGCGGAGTTGGGGCAAGACGACCGTCACGCTGGAGCCGGTTGGCGTTGCTGGTCTGATTACCCCTTGGAACGCGAACTCGTTCTTCCTGTCCGCCAAGCTCGCCTCGGCAGTCGCTGCTGGCTGTACCACAGTTATAAAGCCCAGCGAACTCAGCCCGTTACAAACGCGAGTGTGGCTCGAGTGTCTGCAGGAGGCAGAACTCCCGAATGGACTATGCAATGTCGTGGCTGGCCGCGGTGATGTGGTCGGGGCCGAACTCGTACGGAATCCCGACGTGGCCAAGATCTCGTTCACGGGCTCGGTAGCGGTTGGCCAGACCATCATGCGCGACGGCGCCGCGACGATGAAGCGCGTCACCCTCGAACTGGGAGGCAAGTCGCCGAATATCCTGCTCGACGACGCCGACCTCGACCAGGCTATCCCGACGGCGCTTGCGATCGCCTTCATGAACAGCGGACAGGCGTGCGTCGCTGGGACGCGCCTCCTGGTACCGAGAACCCGCCTCGACGAGGTGAAGCGTGCGATCCTGGATGCAATCCGCGCTTTTCCCGCCGGCGATCCGGCTGATCCGAAGACCGCCGTCGGCCCGATGGTGTCGCAGAAGCAGTACGAGCGAGTGCAGTCGTACATCCGTAAAGGTATTGAAGAAGGTGCGGAGGTGCTCGTCGGCGGTGAAGGACATCCCAAAGGTCTCGAAGCGGGTTATTTCGTGAAGCCCACCGTCTTTGTCAATGTCAAAAACGAGATGACAATCGCCAGGGAAGAGATTTTCGGCCCAGTTCTATGTATCATCACCTACGAAAACGACGAAGATGCGATCAGGATCGCCAACGATACCACCTACGGCTTGCACGCCTACGTGAGCGGGACCAATGTACAGCGCGCTCGCCGCGTAGCCTCCCGTCTCCTCGCGGGCCGCGTAGCAATCAACGGCATGCTTGATGATCAACAAGCGCCGTTCGGCGGATTCAAATACTCCGGCGTGGGCCGTGAATTCGGTACCTTCGGGATCGAAGCCTTTCTCGAACCGCGAGCGATACTCGAATCCTAAGGAGGACTCGCAAGATCAAAGAACGTCGCTATTGCCTCGAATAGGAATTTCTGTGATCGACTAACCCACAAAAAGAGAACAATCATGTCCGCTTACATCGTTTTCACTCGAACAAAAACGCTGGACCAAAAAGAGCTTGAGACTTACTGGGCTGGAATTAAAGCGACAATGCAGGGGCATCCAATCGACGTCTTGGTGACTTATGGGAAGCATGAAGTCTTGGAGGGCGATCCCGTAGAGGGAATCGTGATAGCAAGATTCCCAACCGTAAAGGCAGCGAAGGATTGGTACTACAGCGAAGGATACCAAAGGGTCGCCAAGCACCGTCAAAAGGGAGCGATTTACCAAGGCCTGATCGTAGAAGGTGTTATCTAGCTTTCAATGTTTTTCAAGACTGTTTCCCGGCTACAAGAGTGACAGTCTTGCCGCGAGGGGACGAATCGAACGAGGAGACCAACTTATGAGCAAGCACATCACGATCTCCCCCAACGAAGCCGCGGACCGCCTCGCGATCCGGGAGCTGGTAGAGGCCTACGCCCACTGCGCCGATCGCCGTGACGCGAAAGGTCAGATGGCTCTTTTTACCGCAGATATGCACTTCGTGGTCTACATGAACGCAAAGGATCCCAATCCATCGCAGGAACTGCGTTCGCGCGAGCAGCTTGCCCCCGTGTTTGCCGATCTGAACAAGTACGCTGCCACCATGCACTTCCTTGGACAGACGACGATCCTCACGCTGACCAGCGATCGAGGCACAGGGGAAACTTATTGCATGCCCCATCACCTCACTGTCGACGGTAACAAGCGACAGTTGATGATTGCTGCGCTCCGTTATTACGACACATTTGTGAAGGTAGACGGTGAATGGTTATTTGCAGAGCGCCTACTCTACGTCGACTGGCTGGAGGAACGCGCATTGTCATGACGGCGACGAAAAAACTGGTTTCGGGAACGTCAATGCACGTTCTGAATGTCGGCCAAAAAATCCCTCATCATTGTGGGCGAGTGCGCGTTGTCGAGGTTTTTCCATTGAATGCGAAAGTTCAATCGCGACCGGACTTGTTGCTCCTCCTGTCCTTGTTGGCGGCGATTCTGTTGACTCCAGTGTTGAACCAGGATAATTGGAGGCGACTGGTGCTCGTGGCCGTCACCTTCATACCAATTGTCTTATCCACTGTCCGGTTGTCGCAGATCAAAAGGTGGGTGTGGCCCTCGGTTCTGTTGGCATTGGGCAATGCGGTTTTTGTGGTGGCGGGCAATACATTCCCAAGCCCGACCCTGACCGGAGTTCGATGGGCATTTCTCGCTGCCTTCTTCGGGCTCACGGCCGCAGGTCTTTTCTCGTATCTCAGGAATTCTCGTTCGGTCGCTCAGGCGGAGCTCTACACTGCGGTCAACATCTACTTATTGCTTGGGTTGCTGTGGGCGGCGATTTATCTAGCGATCGATGCTTTCTCTCCGGGTTCAATCCAGGTTGGAAATCGCTCAGCCGACCGTCAGACCGAGCTGCTTTATTTCAGCCTGATAACGCTCTCTACTGTCGGATACGGCGATATCGTGCCGCTCAGCGGAATGGCCCGCATACTAACGGCACTGGAAGGAGTGACGGGGGTTCTCTACATAGCGACTACAGTGGCGGTTTTGGTAGGCAGGTTCAGGAGCGAATCTTGGGAGTGATTGCGCTGGATCGAGAACCGCGAAATTTATGACAACTACAAACCAGGCGTCTTCGGATGCGTCGATGAACAATCCAGCGGTCGGCCCAAAAAGTCTTGTCGTTGTAGGCGCGACTGGAATGGTCGGTGGCTACGTTCTTCGCTACGCGCTCGACGACTCAGACGTGAAAAGCGTTACGTCAATTGGGCGCAAGAAACTTGGCATCTGCCACCCCAAGCTCAAAGAGGTCTTGCATCAAAACTTCGCAGACTGTTCCCCGCTCGCAGACGTACTCTCAAAGCAGGATGCGGTGGTCTATTGCCTGGGGACGTACACCGGGTCGGTATCGGACGACCAACTGCGTGTCATAACCGCCGACTACTCGATCGAGTTCGCGCGAGTGTTTCGTGCTAGCAGTCCTGACGCCGCGTTCTCGTTCTTGAGCGGGAGTGGCGCAGACCCGACAGGACGAAGCCGGCTGGCCTTCGCTCGCTATAAGGGCCAGGCGGAGAAGGCATTGCTCGCGGCTGGCTTCCCGCACGTTTATCTTTTCCGGCCCGCGTATATCTACCCCGTCGAGCCGCGGAACGATCCGAACTTCAGCTACCGGTTGTTGCGCACCGTCTATCCGGTATTCCGAGTGCTGTTTCCTAACCAGGTCATTCGCGCCGATGACTTGGCCCGGGCAATGGTGGATGTTGTGCTTCGACAAACACGGGAGCGCCAAGGCGTCGTCTTCGAGAACCGAGATATCCGAGCCATGGTCGAGTCGCGAACTCCCGTAACGAATCGCGTTGCCTGATCGACCGGCGCTTCGACAAGGTAGCGGCGTGAATTACTAAGGGAGGCAAAGGGAGGCAATAGGTGAAAAGAATCCTGATCGTGGGCGCCGGGTTTGCAGGGCTTGCGTCTGCAAATCTAGAACCTCAAGTCATTGAAGCGACACCGTGAGAGGGGGTACGCGTCCCGGGCCTCTGTCGCAACAAGGCAGAGAAGCCTCAGCCTCAGTAAAGTTGTCTCTCATGCATGACATTTTGTTGAACCTATCTTTCAATCTTGGAACGGAAATCGGAATCGACGGAGTTTTACCGTGATTCGAGGCGCGGGCATCCGTATGAAGTGATCGCTTATGCGCCAGCGAACCTGAAACCAACTATCGTCCAACAGCGAAAACCGTCCCAGAACCCCGCTCGCATTCGAGTCAGTGCCTGACGGATCAATCGACGCTCTGCTACAATTCATTGACAGGGCAGGGACAGCTGCTCTGGGTTGGTGATTGCCTGCATCACAGTTTTGGACGGCGGTTAGCTCGGTGTCTATGGTGTCCGGAATTTGGTTCTGTGGGGTTGACATGGGCGACGCTGTCGAAACGCTTGAACCTGAGGAAAGCCAGTAAATACGCGGGTTTCCAATAACGGTAAGAAAACAAAGAGGGGACGTAGTTCAGTTGGTTAGAACGCTGCCCTGTCACGGCAGAGGCCGCGGGTTCGAGTCCCGTCGTCCCCGCCAATTCTTTCAAGCAGTTGCAAGGAATTGGCAATTTGCGTCATGGTCCAATTTGGTCCAGTTAGGCCAGTGCTTCTCCTTTTTTGAGTACCATCCGAACCAGTTTGCTTTGTGCCAGCCGTTTGTTCGGCATACCCGCCTGAGCCGTAAAGATCCAGCGTAATGCGACTGTTCGCATGACGTAGAAGTTCCTGTACCACCTTCACTTCCTCGTTGTTCTGAGTGAGCAAAGTTGTGTACGTGTGACGGAAGGTGTGGAACCCGACCCGCTTTTGGATCTTCGCCGCCTCCACTGCCCCGGTGACTCCAAGAATTTGGGAGTCACCTGGAGCATCAGCGCCACGTGCAATTCCGGAGAGGTGCTGCCTGCTTGTTATGGAGCGTTTGGTCAGGCGTCAGCAACCACCGCCAACTATGTTTCTCCAAACGGAGGCGTGGGAGTCGGAGTAACCATCACCGCCACTAGCGTGGCCGACATCACCAAATCCGCGAGCGTTACATTCACAATCGCCACAGGACCGCCGCCGGACTTCTTTTTGACGGCACAGTCCCCTACTATAACTGCACAGCCCGGGCAGAATGCGCTTGACTCGTTAACGATTGGTTCAGGACCCAATTTCGTAGGTACGGTTCAGCTTTCCTGTGTTCTCACCGGACCATCCCCACTGCCTGCTTGCACTCTGATTAGCCCTTGTGACCTAACCGGCGGTGATACGTGTACTCCGGTGCTCGAAGTCGACCTGCCCGCTTCTAAGCCAACGTCGAACATTTACACCGCGACCGTCACCGGCACTTCGGGTGCGGACCAACACGTCGTTCAGGTGACTGTAACGGTTGCGCCGGACTTCACGCTCACGCCGGCTTCAACCTCGCTGACTATCCAGCCTGGAGGGCAAGGGACAGATGTCATCACCCTTGCCGGCGTAAATGGCCCCTTCGGGAGCGCAATTCAGCTTACGTGTGTTGTTTCTGGCCCTTCGCCGCCGCCGACCTGCGCGTTCTCTCCAACATCCGTGACCCCCGGCTCCAGTTCGGTCACTTCGGCGCTGGCTGTAACTGCGGCGGCTGCCGCAGCACGATTAGTGCGAGATGGTTCGCAAGTCCAGAACTTGGCTTATGCACTGTGGCTCCCGCTGATGTTTGGGATCGTCATGGCTGGAAGGTCGAGCGCGCAGCGGAGCGGCCAATGGATTTACTGCGGCATCCTCCTGCTGCTCTTCTTGCTGCTGCCTGCGTGCGGAGGGGGCAACAATACTAGTGGACCACCACCGCCGCCAACGAATTACACGGTGGCCATCACGGGCACGTCGGGATCGACCGGGCACTCCGCGCTGGTAATGGTTACGGTTCAATAATGGCAAGGTCCGAGACTAGGCGATGCCGCTACTGCTGCAACCCCACGCGTCGGAGGAACTCACCGAAGCGCGGGTCAGAGCGCAGAGAAGCCAACCCCGGGTCAGTTTTTGAAATAGATAGTTGGGTCGCCGGTCGCCAGATCGCGATGCTGCGAATATTGTTCCAACCAATAAAATGCGCGATCTTTGTCGTTCAACGTTGCGAATCCCTGCGCCGCCAAACCTGGGTAGTAAGCCTGTTTGCGAGCCGCGAGATATTCCAACTCCTTCGCCCACTGCCTCAGCGCTCCCTGATATCCGGAATGCGCGTACGCTTGCTGAAGTCGCGCGCTCGGTGATCAGCATCTCGGCTGAAGTAAAGCCTTTGGCAAATACATGGGCCTTGCAGTCGGCGGGAATCAATGCCCTGGAGTTGAATGAACCCGAGGAATTGGTTGCGAGCTTAAGGACTTGACCTGTGGCAATATTCCTGATCGTGACTTCGGACCCGCTGATGAGAGCGCCGATGGGATCAATTACCGTTCCTACAATGCTGCCGGTGCCGACGGTCGTCTGGGAAGGCAAGAGACAGTCCACGTCACCATCATGAAGAGAAGCAATACATGAATAAGCGCACGCGATGAGACGATGGCAGTCATGACACAGGCTATTGCTGCAGGGCGAGGCGGTGGAGTAGATCCACAAATCTGGGATCGGAGCGGAGGGATACGAGCATCGGATCGGACTTGATAAAGTCCACGTCTGCTCCAGGAGTAACCACATCCCGGTGGAGGTACGCCTGTTCCAGCCAGTGAAAGGAACGATTCTGATCTCCCAAGATGGCGTACACCTCCGCCAAGTTCACAGGCATTGACAGCCTCTTGGTCGCATCAAGAAATTCCAACTGCTTGGCGTACTCTTGCATCGCCCCCGAGTACCCCGAACTTGCGAAGGCACGATGGAGATTGGCTGCCACCTCCGGGAGTCCGTACAGCACCATGGCCTGCTCTAATTCCTGGATCGATTCCTGCCGCATCCCTTTCTTGGCGTACAGCATATAAAGCAAGTGATGGGAGAACCCGTCGTCGGGATGAGTTCCGAGCAGCATCTTGGCAATCGCAATGGAATGGTCGTACTCTCCTTGCAGAAACAAGATCCACGACAAATGATCGTTGCTCGGGTCGAGTTCTTGTGCCATCTGACATTCTTTTCTGGCTTCGTCCAAGCGTCCATCGATGCCAAGGAATTTGCAGAACTCGTCATGGGCATAAGCGTTGTTGGGATTGAGCGAGACGGCCTTCTGGTAGTCTGCCTCCGCTCCCGGCCAATCACGAACGATGGATTTGCTAAAAGCCAGAATCGCCCAGGCATCCGAAAAGCCCGGGGCCAAAGCCACGGCTCGCTCTGCCGCGTTTCGCATGATCGTGGTGTCTTGATTGGAAGCGTAAAAACGATTCGAGTACGCGATGGCGATTCCCACGTAAGCCGGAGCGAAATTTGGATCGGCATCGATCGCCTGCTGGAAATAATCAACGGCTGTCTTGTTCTCCTCGTCTCCAGAACCCCTGCTGTATTTGTGCAGGTGATAATTCGCTTGAAGATAGGCTTCAAACGCCTTTGGGGTTGCCGGCCGAGGCTGTTCCAGCGTTATCTGGCCTGGCGTTCCGAGCCGTGTTTGAATCTGGCGCGCAATCTCTTGTGTCACGTCGCGTTCGAGCGTGAAAACGTTACCCATATCACCCTCGAAGCTATTTGCCCAAATGTGTTTGTCGGACGGGCCGTAGATAAGCTGTGCAGTGATGCGCACGCGATCGCCGGATCGCTGCACCGTTCCTTCTACGATGCCGTCCACACCCAGCTCGCGCGCAATTTCCGGGAGTGACTTCTTGGTTTGCTTGTACTGCAAGGAAGAAGTGCGCGAGATTACTTTCAGACTGCCGATCTGCGCCAGATCGGTGATTAGCGCATCCGTCATTCCGTCGGAGAAATATTCCTGAGCAGGATCGGCTGAGAGGTTTTGCAGAGGTAGCACCGCGATCGAACGAATCTGGGGAGTCGTGCCGCCTGAGAACCGAGGCCAGATTTTCCCAACACTGATTCCCGCGGCGATCACTAGCACTATCCCAAAAGCGACCGCCAAACTATTTTGCAAGGTTCGACGAGAGGCGCGTGCGGGAATCTGTTCCGCCAATATCGATGATGATTGGGCTGACGAGGCGGCGGTTTCGCTCGCACTCACCGGTGCAATGAACCGGTATCCCCGCCGTGAGAGTGTTTCGATGAATCGGGGACTCTCGGCCGAGTCGCCCAGGGCTTCCCGCAGCTTTTTGATCGCGTTGTAAACGCCGCGGTCGAAATCCACGAACGTGTCAGACGGCCAGATGCGCCGCTGCAGGTCTTCCCGGGTTACCACTGTACCGGGATGCTCCAAGAGAATCTGCAGAACCTGGAAGGGCTGGTCTTGAAGGCGCACCTTCAGCCCCTGCTTGCGCAGTTCCCGGCTGTTCGCATCGAGATCGAAGACACCGAAGCGCACGAGCGTGCGAGATGGAGGAAGGTCATTCACGTGGCCCCAACATCCCTAACGTGCTCGAAAGTGTATCACGGAAAAGTGTAGGCAACGCGCTAAACCCCGCGCTGACAAGCAATTAGCCGAATCAAGACAAGATCAATAGGGAACACATGCAGTGCATTGACCTTCTTGGCGTACTGGAGCAAAAACGACGAGTCCGCACCCGCATAGAGGTGGGTGAGGAGCCAAGCGCGGAATGGAACGATTGTCGGTTTCCAAACAAAACCTCCCAAGAACTAAGGAGAACACTATGAAACGGATAGTTGGTGGGCTGATCGTACTCTGCACGCTGGGCCTTTCCATAACCGCTCATGCGCAAACCATCACCGTGTTCGACGCCCCTGGCGCTGGCGCAGGCCCCGGCCAGGGTACGTTGGGCCTCGCGGTCAACCCGGCGGGAACAATCACGGGAGCCTTCATCGACTCCAACAATGTGTGGCACGGCTTCCTGCGCACTCCGTCTGGTGCCTTAACCACCTTTGACGCTCCAGGCGCGGGCACAGGTCCTGGCCAAGGTACCACCCCATGGAGCATCAACCCAGCAGGGCAGATCGCAGGCCAGTACATTGACGCGAACGGCGTGTATCACGGCTTCCTGCGCTTTGCCAACGGCACTCTTACGACGTACGATCCGCCCGGTGAGGGCACGGGTTCTGGCCAAGGTGGCTACGGAGAGAGCATCAACCCGGCAGGGGAAATTACGGGCGAGTTCTCGGACGCGAGCAGTGTGTCGCACGGCTTCATTCGTTTACCCGACGGCACGATGACCGTAATCGACGTTCCCGCCGCGGGCACAGGGCCCGGCCAGGGCACGTTCGTCGCAACGGTCTCGGGCATTACCTCGGCGGGAGAGATCACGGGATACTTTTTTGACGGCAGCACCGCGGCCCACGGGTACGTGCGCGCTCCCGACGGCACGATCACCACTTTCGACGCTCCTGGTGCGGGCACAGGCTCCCATGAGGGCACATACGTTGGAAGCATCAACCCAAGGGGGCAGGTCACATGCTTCTACCTAGATGCGAGCGATGTGTATCACGGGTACCTGCGCGCGGCTGACGGCACCATCACTACTTTCGACGCTCCTGGCGCAGGTACAGGCGCATTCCAAGGCACCCAAGCCGCGAACATCAACCTGGCGGGGATGATCACCGGCAACTACGTGGACGCGAGCGCTGTGAATCACGGTTTCCTGCGCGCTCCAGGCGGCGCCTTGACAACCTTCGACGCTCCGGGCGCAGGCACGGGACCAGGGCAAGGAACCATTCCCTTCAGCAACAACCCGGCGGGGGCAATCGCCGGATTCGATATTGACGCTAACGGTGTTTTGCATGGCTTCCTGCGGACCCATGAAGGCAACGATATGAAGTAAGCCCGTTCCAGAAGAATGAAGTCGTTCAAAAGCTTTAGGAACAGCAGCGAAGATGGAATGGCTATGATTTCACAGCATGGCGGATTCGGATTAGCCCTGTGTCTGACGGTCCTCTCGGCGGCGCCGGGCCGGGCGCAGACAGTGGCTGCTACCGTGACGGTCGGCACTTCTCCGCAGGCAGTGGCCGTCAACACCGTAACCAACAAGATCTATATCGCGAATTATGTGAGTGGAAATGTCACAACCATTGACGGCTCAACAAACTCTACGACGACCGTATCGGCAGGGCTGCGTCCCGTAGCTGTGGCAGTGAATGAAGGTACGAACAAGATTTATGTTGCCAATCACGGTGACGCTCTGCAGTTCGGTGGCGACCCAGGCAGCGTTACTGTTATTGATGGTGCTACCGGTTCGACTACGACCGTGATTGATCCGAATGCTGCGGTTCCTAATGCCGTGGCTGTAAATTCGACTACGAACAAGATATATGTGGCGAACTTTTTGAGCAGCAACATTACCGTCATTGACGGCAATTCGAACGCGACCACAACAATCACCGATCCCAACGCGGCGAATCTGACCGTCTATGCCGTCGCCGTGAACGAGACGGCCAACAAGATCTATGTCGCTAACAACGACATCGACCGGCCCGTGGCCAATCCGGGAAGCATTACGGTTGTGGATGGTGCCATAAACTCAATCACCAACGTAACTGATCCCAACGCAAATACGCCCAACTCGATAGCCGTGAACCCCGTGACCAACAAGATTTATATAACAAACGTAGGAAATGGGACGGGGCCGGGGAGCGTAACTCTGATTGATGGCGCGACCAACTCCACGACGAACATCACTGATGCCAATTTATGGCCTGGAATTGACAGCCGGGGATTTTCAGTGGCTGTGAATTCAGTGACGAACAAGGTCTATGTGGCGGATGAAAAAGATTCGGCCCTAAAGAGCCACGTCACTGTTATTGACGGGGGATCTAATTCCGTTACAACAATCACGGATCCCAACGCGATCGCATCGGTAGCGGTGGCGGTGGATTCGAACACGAATACCATCTACATAGTCAATGGAGGATGCCTGCTCCTGAGCGGCTGCAACGACCCGGGCAGCGTCACGGTCATTGACGGCGCTACTGATTCGTTCTCCCCACTCACCGACCCTAAGGCAAACGCCCCTCTGGCTGTTGCCTTCAACCCTGTGACCAATACCATCTACACGGCAAACACGGTTAGTGGCAACGTCACAGTGATCAACGGTTCGGCGGGCACCTCGAATTTGACGCTCTCCGTGAACCTTGCCGGCAACGGGAGGGGAACAGTCACGAGTAATCCTCCGGGAATCGAGTGCGGGGGTTCTTGTTCAGCAAGCTTTGCTCCGGGGACTTCGGTGACGCTAATGGTTGCTCCGATGTCGACTTCAAATTTTACCGGTTGGGGCGGAGCCTGCTCCGGCACAGGCACGTGCATTGTGACCATGAACGCCGATGTTTCAGTGACTGCAAACTTCACCTCTGAGGATTTCTCGCTCAATCCAGCATCCGTGGCATTGACGTTGCAACCGGGGACGCAAGGCACGGATGTGATAGCGATCGCCGGAGTGAACGGGGCATTTGGGGGCGCTGTTCAGCTTTCTTGCTTGGTCACCGGACCAGCCCCAACGCCGACCTGCGCACTTTCTCCTACATCCTTGACGCCGGGAACTAATTCCGCCAATTCGACACTGACGATCAGCGATGCGGCCATGTCGACGAGATTGGCGCACCAGGCCGGAAGATTGCAGTATGCACTCTGGCTGCCACTGATCTTCGGGATCACACTCGCAGCGGCACTCAAAAGGCAAAGGCGCTATTGCAGTGTCTGTTTTTCGTTGTTGTCTTTCGTGTTGCTACAGGCGGCATGCAGCGGCCCGCATGGAATGTCACCGACGAATTACAAGGTGGCTGTGACTGGCGCTTCGGGTTCAATCGAGCACACGACGCAAGTGACAGTCACAATCCAGTGAACGCGAGTGACTTTATCAGAGCTTCTTCGAATGACTTGGGCGGTGCGTTATGAATTCAAGAAAACGCATGATGCTGTTTCGATTCCTGCCGTCCGTTTTTCTGGCTGCAGGCAACTTCGGATGTGGTGGTTCTTCCAATATCCAGACGCTCCCGCCGCCCTCCCAGATTTCCGTAACACTATCGCCGGCGGTCGCCACCGTCAAACCGAATTCCACCGCAAAACTCACCGCCACCGTAAGCGGTAATGCCAGCAACAGCGGAATCACGTGGACTATATCTTGCTCTGCAACCCAATGCGGATCGATTACACCTCTAACGACACCGAGCGGAGCAGCTGCAACCTACACCGCCCCCGCCACAGTGCCCGCAAATATAAACATTACTGTTACGGCCACGTCAGTTGCCGACAAGTCAAAGGCAAGCTCAGCGACTGTCATTCCCGTTGGCTCGATTCCAGGATACGACGTTGGTGTGGATTACCATGCTTACGGGACCGACATCGACACAACCGGTTTCCTCGCTATCTACAATCAGCCGCAGGTGCGCCAGGCGGTGCAAGCGCAGGTGCAGGGCATGGCTGACCGCGGCGCAACATTCCTTCACACAAGTATTTGGGTTGCAAAATCTCCCGGCACAAATTGCTGCTCGACGGCGCAGGTTACTTTCCCACCGACTGATCAGGAAATGGCCAACCTCCGGGCGTATGTTCAGGACGTAGCTGCTGTACTCGGGGCCCAAGGAACCCGACTGCAGCTGGATCTCGCACTCATGTGGCTGGGAGCCGCCGATTTCACGATTGGATCTCCAGCTACTGGCCTCGGTTCCCCTGCCATCTCCGCTGCTGATTTCACTTCCCGCGTTCAGAGCACCATCGACACCGTTCTGGCTCGGGTAAGCGACGTGACTCGTCCTGACGGTGTCCGCGTCGTGGACACCATCTTTTTCGCTCCCGAAGTATTGATCCCCGGGCCGGGCGAGACCGACGGAAACCCTAACGAGGGATGGTTCTTTACAACCAGTTACCCGTACTTCGTGTCGGCCGTTTCCGCCAAAGGGATCCGGCCAAGTGTTTACTTCTGGGCTGATGGCAATGAGACCGATGTGGACGACAGCACCTACGTTGACTCGCTTTACCCGATTCTCAACGGCCGCCGCTCGATGTTTTGGGTCTACCGCAGCATGAAATTCATGGCTGACAATGGACTTCCGCTGCCTTCGCGAATCGATTTCTCTTGTTACCTCGACTCCACAAGTGCAACCTACGATCAACTGCTCCAGCATGTTCTGGACGATGCTGATGCCACGCTTCCTTCGCTTGGTGCCCCACGCTTATATGGTCCGGCTGAGACGTATTACTTGGCGGACATGAACTTGCGGCTCCAATATGGTCAAGCATTTGCGACTCAAGCAGTGCAGAACCCGCGCCTGCAGCGCGTCAGCTTCTGGACCACACCTGGGGGAGGGCCAAACAACGAGGAGCACAATTCCGCTTATCCATTCACCATTGAGGACTTTTTGCCGACGCCGCCACCCTGAGGTGCGTGAAGTAAGCCAGCAGGGTGGAACAACAGCCACACTCCGACGAATTCCACGGATAACCGATACAGGGGCTTCCGGTACGCTCCAGCACACGAACCAAGTGGCAGTCAGGGTTCAGTAGGTTGCGCACGAATAACGTCTCGGTCATCGATAACGACACCATTTCCGTCGTCGCCAACGTGGCGGTGGGCAACGGGTCGGGGGGTGTCGCGTTTCACAAAGAGCATGCGTCTTCGGGTAGTGGACGATGCTGGCGAAACGCAACAAGAGTCTTGAACCGAGAGAACTCTTGAAGTGGCGCAAGCGCGTGTGTCAACAAAATAGGCCGCGCAAGAAATCGAGCCATGGCAGTTCTAATTGTATGTGCCCTTATGCAACTGGTGAGGCCATGACGAATGCACGACTAGCAGTCTGCTTGGTCGCGTTCACCTTGGCGCTGGTGGTTTGCGACAAAGCCGATGCTCAGAAGGTTGACTCCTACTCATCCACTTCCCAGCAACACATTCTGTCGCTCAACTTCTCGAACAATGGGCAACAGTTGGTCGCTAGCGTGGGTCAACAAATAGAAATCACGCTCGGAACAATCGGTGGGCCGCAATACGGCAAACCGGAAGTTTCCTCCGCTGCTATCCGGCTTGAGTGCGTGGCGTTAGCCCTGCCGGTGACTCCGGGAGGACCGACGTTGACATATATTTTCGAGGCGGCGGCTGAAGGGCAGGCACAGGTCAAAGTTCCAATTATCAACTCAGTCAACCCTGACTGGACTAAACAGCACACCTTTTCCGCTACGATTCATGTTGGACCCGCTTCGGGCAATCCGCGCAAACCACATGCGTTCCTAACGCCGGACCAGTTAAACACCGAGCCATGGAAGGGTGAGTGGACGAATCTGAACAACGCGCAGGAAACCTTCAAGCCGTCGCTACCGAGGCTCACGGGGGTCGAAGTAGAACTCGTGGTCGCGAACCCTGGCCCCGCCAGTGGCGAGGTCACGATGGCGTTGATGAATGCAGAGGGAGAAAATTTGGCGGATGTATCGAAAACCGTGACGGTCGCCGACTGCAACCACGTTCTCTTCCTTCTTCCCAAGGGCGGTGCACGAGTTTTGCCAGGGCAGGTTTATAGCATCGCACTGAATGGTGGTGGCGGCGTCTTCGGCTGGAAATACGTCAAGGACGGCTACGCAAACGGTGCTGCGTCAATGAACGGTAAACCCCTTTCAGCAGAGACTCGCAGCACGTTTCTGTTTCGGACGTTCGGTGCGAATTGAGCATACTGCGACCGCGAATTACGCGGCTTGGGTAATCGTAATCGGCCTCGCGGTCTTCGGGATTCTGATTCTTGGGATTTGCTAGCATGTTCGCAGATCACCCAAGCCGCTTGACAAAGATCATGGTCCATTAACAGTCCACGAGTTGTTTCCGAGTCTCACTAAAACGTTTCTAGAGTGCCATCCGTGTCGCGTAGTTTCAGTTAGTTACGAGCAAATGCTGCCCTGTCACGGCAGAGGCCGCGGGTTCGAGTCCCGTCGTCCCCGCCAATTCTTTTCAGTAGGTTGGAAGGAATGGCACCCAAAAGTCCAACCCACAATTTCACCCACGCCGTCATTGGACGGTTTCCTTTTCGAATCCCACCGCGTCAATGAATTTGTTTTGAGCGGCGATCATCTCGTCGAGGTCTTCGTCCGCATACAGATCGAGCGTGGTCTGAATCCGCGAATCACCCAAGATGCCTTGCGCAGTCTTCGGGTTCTCCTTCGCCTTGTTCGCCAGCCAGTTAGACAGACTGTGTCGAAGGTTGTCTAGACCCCAGCCATGCCCGTCCGGGATAACAACCCCGGCTTTCTTCGCTGCTCGCCGCAAATGAACGCGACAGAATACCCGAAGCACAGATCGGCACCTTGCCGCTTCCTTTCATCGACGGAAAGACGAAGTCCGTGCCCGTGTCTACTGGTAAACGCTTTGAACCATGCTGGTTGCAGAAGCGCGCGCAGTTGGTGAAACCGCCAACGGGTGCCGAGAGCGCGCTCCCTTGGAAGCGAAGATCCCACCTACGCGGCAGAGTCCGCCGTGCCAGGGGCTTCGTTCTGACGGGCAACTCTTACCTAATCGCAAAGAAAGGGGGCTCCTGCTCCATAGGACTCTCCATCCGAGCTTTCTCTTCAGCGCGTTCTACCTCGGTTTTCCTGGGGGTTGACGTTGTTGCACCCGTTGCTGCTGTTGGACGTGTTTCTGCTGCATTTGCTGCGTCTGTTGTTGGTGTCGCTGCTCCATCTGCTGCTTTTGAGCTTGGCTGGCGTTCTGACCCTCCATTTTCTGGTGTTCTTGATTCTGCTTCTGCTGAAGTTTCTGCCGCTCTTGCTCCTGCTTTGCGAACATTTTGTCCTGCTGCTGCTGGTATTTTTGATCGCGGTTGGTGTCCCCCGTGTTAGGCGGAGCAGGGCGCTGAAACTTCGGAAGATCATTGGGATGCACTGCCGGAGAACCGTTTCCACTTCGCGGCTGGCTGCCGCCACGGTTCGCTGGAGCGTGATAGGGCCCTCCCGCTTCCTTAGCCGCGACGACCGCCCCGCCACGAAACTCTGCCGGGCGTGCAGTAGCCGCGACGGGCGGTTTCCCGTGATTGGCGCTGGCCCGAAGGTCAGAATTCGAACGCGCAGCCTGCATGTGCTGGGATTGCAGGGGCACCGGTGCGATGTGGCGGTCATGTTCGGCGATCCGATCCTCCGACCGCGGCCGGGCTTCGATGCCGCCAGGACCGCCGTTGTAACTGACGTGATTGACAGTAACGTTGTTGTTTACTACGGTTTCGTTGTAGACGTTATGAACATTGACGACGTTGATGTTGGTTACCGACCGGTTGTAGAAGAAGTGGTCGTGGTCCCAGCGTCCGCCCTCGAAGCCGACGCCGAAATAACCAAAGCCATACACGACTCCACCGTAGAAGCCCACATGCGGCCCCCAGTATCCTTCATGGAAAAGAAAGACGCCGTCGCTCCAACCCCACCACGGCGGTGTCCACAGGTAGCCAACTTCGGGAGCCAGCACCCAGGTGCCCGGCACCCAGTAGTAGTCGCCGTCATCGTCGTCCCATGCCCAGTAGCCCGGAGTCCAGATATAACCGTCGCCGGGGCAAATAGGCTGCTCGTAGACGGGGAGCGGCGGCGGGCCGAATGCGACCGAAATGCTAACTTGAGCAAGCACAGTGGTTGGTGCGGTCAGCACAAAAAGAGCGAGCAGCAAGGTAAAGAAGAAGGCAATTTTGCGCATTGTCTAACCTCTTGGATTTCGTGAGTTTTATTGGTTCACCCTTAGCAACATCAACGTCCCGCTTTCCAGTTTCACATTGTTCTTCTCCGAACTGATCACCGAGCCCTGCGGTTCATCTCCTGGAGTTGACAATCTCAGGTCCGGGGATCCCACGATTCCCTGGGTATTTGCCGTGATGGACCGGCGCTCGTGGTTCCCGGTGGAGGCGCTAGCTGGCGGCTCGCCGCCGGCTGGAAGTGAGCCCGGCACCGGTGACGCCGCTCCGGTTCCCATTCCGCCGGATCGCCCGCCTGGTGGCAAGCCGCCGGGACTCGGCGCTGCAGTCGGCGGGACCGCGCCTTCGTCGTCACCGTTGTTGGCCGCATTCACGGTCTGCGGTGCCACGATCGCCTGAATCGACATGGGCAACGACACATCGGTGCCGTCTTTCATTACGGCGTGGTCGAAGGTAATGCCGACCTGCGACTCCTTCTGCTCTTTGGTGCGCGCCTGAGCTTCGGTAACGTGCCCAACCACCTTGGTATCTCGGGGCACAAGGAGCTCGCCGTTCTGTGCCGTCAAGTCTTGCGTGATCCTCGCCTCAATGGCGTCACCCGGCTTTGCCTTCCTGGCGTCGACAGTTCTTGTCAACCGGACTGGAATCACGCTACCCGGCGCAATGTGTGGAGCAGAGTCGCTTGATGGCGCCGACTGAGTCTGATTCTGTTGTGCCTGTGGCGCCTGATTGGATGAAGGGGGTGCCGTCTCCTGCGCCAGAGAGAGCCCGCAGAACACCACTCCAGCAAAGATTTCCGCGAAGAGTTTCCTCATAGCAACGTCTCCTTCCGGTAAATACCGATTGCGTCTGGCCTCTGCCATCACGTCAACGGGACGCCTCTGCCGTTGCCGAATGCTCGATGGGCTTCATGACCACCACCTGGTAGCGCCGCTTCTTATGATCGCCGTCGGGGATTCTCATCACCATGACGTCCTTGGAAATCCTGAACTCGCCTTCCTTTCCAACCGGCAGGATGACCGGATGCTTATGATTGAGAGGACGAATGTGGTACTCCATATCGTCGGTGCGGAGCATATACTGCGGACATAACTTCTCGTCGGAATCGATGTGTGTGGCACCAACCGAACCAAACACGCTGCCCAGTCCGTTCAAGCCGCGCTCTTTGGCTCCGCAGGGGACGGCCTCCATCTTCTCGATCATCGCTCGGTCGTCATGCTTCTTGTCTCGCCCAAACACCGGGACCGCAAGCAGTAAAGCGAACACCGTGGTCGCCAGCTTTCGAATCATATGATCCTCCCTAAGTCTGATCAGTGGAGCTGCTTGCGCGGCCACGAGGGGGCTGGCAGAAGGCCCCCGCCGCACCGCTGTTGCAACCCGCCTTACTTCTTTGGTTCGACCCCTGCCTTGGGTATGCCTTTCGCCTTTTCAAACTGTTGAGCGGATGTCACGAAGGACTGTGGGTTCTCGCTCAATTCCTCATGCACCTTGGGATTAGCCTTCAAGTAGTCCCGCAATGCTGGATGGTTCTCCAGATATTCCTCGTTGGTCGCGAGCGACGGGTTCTTCGAGAGGTCGCCGGCGACGTTGTTGTGCCCTTCGAGGAATTCGTGGAAGCTCGCGAGCTCGCCGTGGGTCACGTCGCGATCACCGTGAACCCCGGAATCTTCGCGGCGGTCAAACCTCCGTTCTTGACGCATGAAGGCGTCGGGGTTTTCTTTGTACTCTTCCCGCAATTCGGGATGTTCCGCCAGGAATTGCTGTAATGCGGGATGGCCCTCCACAAACTCCTTGTTGTTGACCAGCGATGGATTCTTGTGCAGTTGTTCGGCGATCTCCGGATGATTGTCCATAAAGCGATCCATGTTGGCCAATTCACCGCGGGTCAGATCGTGATCGCGCCTATCTTCACGCTGGTCAAACCGCTGTTCAGCGTGCATGAACGCGCTAGGATTCTCCTTAAACTCCTCTCGCAGTTCGGGATGCTGCGCCAGGAATTGCTGCAACGCGGGATGGTTCTCAACGAACTCCTTGTTGTTGACCAGCGATGGATTTTTGTGCAGCTGCTCCGCGATCTCCGGATGACTGTCCATGAAGTGATCCATGTTGGCCAGTTCGCCGCGGGTCAGATCGCGATCGCGCGCATTTTCATGCTGATCGAAACGGCGTTCGTCACGCATGAATACACGTGGATTCTCCTTGAATTCTTCTCGCAGTTCGGGGTGGTCCTGCAGGTAGCGCTGCAGATCCGGATGATTTTCGACGAACTCCTCGTTCTTCACCAGAGACGGATCTTTACGCAGCTGTTCGGCAAGTTCGGGATGGTTATCCAGAAATTGATCAAACCCTGCCAACTCTTGACGAGTCACATCTGAATCCGGATATTGCGGAGGGGCTGGCTGTGATTGTGCTCCTGCTACCGAGATCAACGCTCCGAGTGCCAGGGTTACAAGCGAAAGCTGAAGTGCCAGACCTGTGTGTTTCATGGGAGTTAGATGGCCTCCTGACGTAAGAATTTGCCGTGCAAACATACACGGCACAAACCTGCACGCTGGAGTCCACTGAGCCACGGAAGAGGAACCCCTGTTGGGCCAGCGACTTACCGCGCCTCTCAGAAAGCACCCGAGGCCCTTGCCGGGGATGAATATTTCGCCGGGAGTCGGCAAATTCGCTATACGGTACGCACCCACACTTGGGGTTACAGGAAACACCGGAGAATCTGAAAGCGCGCTGAGTGATCTACTTCGCGCGGCATTGTTCTAGGTATTCGCGATGGCTTTCTTCTGAGGCAAAGGCACGGGCCAGACCCTGACTTGTGGTACGCAAGTCTCGCATAAGGGGAAGCCTTAGTTTAGCTACACGATCTACCTGAGTTTCACATGACTCGCAATCCAGTAGGGTTTTTATTCCGTACGAGTTTGGAGATCTGCTCATGTCTATGACCGCAACCGCCGCCTACGGAGTATTTCCTCATGGCGTCATCCTCAACGAAGTGCTGCAGACTTTGAATCGGGGAGGATTCCGCAACGAGAGCATTTGCATGATGCTGCCACCGACCCATCCGATCGCCACGATTGTGCGCGACGCGGGTCTACGCCCTGCTGCGCGCGAGGCGAATATGGCGACTGCCGGGTTAATCGGTTGGCTGTCGGAGTTCGGCGCCGTGGTGATTCCGACCGTAGGCTTCTTCGTCCGTTCACAAGCATTCTTTGACGCGCTCCTTGAGAGGAATGATGCGATGGCTCGATGCGGCTCTTCGAGGAGTCTTGAAGGGCTGGGGTTCCCCGAAGGCGATGCGCGGCGCTTCGAGAGGCAACTGGACGAAGTAGGCGCTCTCGTCTATGTTTCCTGTTCCGAGCGTGCCCGCACGGGGTGGGCGTTGGAGTTGTTGCGCGGCACTGGCGCAGAGGAAGCCGGCACCCTGGAAAACGCTGAGGAAGCTCTGGTCGAGACCGAGGCTTGAGTCCTCGAAGTCTATCGCTGCGTCCCTGTGCTCTTCCGTCTCTTTCGGCTGCGGCACAGAGGTTCTTGAACCCACCTAACGCACGCCTACAGTAAACACCGTAGAGCGAGTTGATAGCGTCCGTGCTATCAATTGCTTAGCCTCTGAGGCCGGTACTGGACCCCGCTGTGCGAGTAATGACCTCGGCAGCGATAGGGGGCATTGTTCCAGCGGATAGCTTTTCAATTTCATGCGCCCTCCGCGCTCGCCATTGCGCCACCCCTCCAGACAACCAGTAGTACGTGCGGATGGACTCTCTAATCCGAGGAAATTACTGTGAAGAAGAATCTCGAGAACCCTCCAACCCTGAACGCCAATGACCGAGCCGAGACGAACCGGGGAAACGGCAGTTCCACCCTTGTTGAATCCTCCGCGGCTGATCTTCGCATGATCCTCGAGAGTCTCCACGCCGTGCGGGACGGGGATTTCTCGGTTCGACTTCCAGGCGCTTGGACGGGACTTCCGGGAAAGATCGCCGACGCTTTCAACGACATTGTGGCGGCCAATCAGCAAATGGCGAACGAGTTGAAGCGGATCGGACAGGCTGTAGGCAAGCAAGGACGGACAAAAGAGCGTGCACGGGTTCACGAGTCCCGGGGTGCATGGGGCGAGATGGAGACCTCGATCAATACCCTTGTCGAAGATCTGCTTCGGCCTACTGGAGAGGTGACCCATGCGATCGCCGCTGTTGCTCAAGGGAATCTGACCCAGACCGTACGTTTGGAAGTGGACGGACGACCTCTGGAAGGCGAGTTTTTGCGGTCTGCCAAACTTGTTAACAAGATGATCGAGCAACTCGGTATCTTCACCGCCGAAGTAACGCGCGTGGCACGCGAGGTCGGCACTGACGGCAAGCTCGGCGGTCAAGCGCAGGTCCCCGGTGTGGCTGGAACCTGGAAAGATCTGACCGATTCCGTCAACTCGATGGCCAGCAACTTGACTGGCCAGGTGCGCAACATCGCCGAGGTAGCGACCGCAGTTGCGAGCGGAGATCTTTCCCGGAAAATTACGGTCGACGTCCGTGGGGAAATTCTCCAGTTGAAGGAAGCCATCAATACGATGGTGGATCAGCTGCGCTCGTTCGCCTCTGAAGTGACGCGCGTGGCGCGCGAAGTTGGTACGGAAGGCAAATTGGGAGGCCAGGCAATTGTGCCTGGCGTGGCCGGAACCTGGAAGGATTTAACCGATTCTGTGAATGCTATGGCCGGTAACCTGACGGCACAGGTACGCAACATCGCCGAAGTGACAACGGCGGTTGCCCGTGGCGATCTGTCGCGCAAAATCACGGTCGATGTGAAAGGAGAAATTCTCGAACTCAAAGACACGATCAATACGATGGTGGACCAGCTGAACGCGTTCGCCAGTGAAGTCACTCGCGTGGCCCGCGAAGTGGGAACCGAAGGCAAGCTGGGAGGACAGGCCAAGGTCCCCGGCGTGGGCGGGACCTGGAAGGATCTCACCGACAACGTGAATTTTATGGCGAGCAATCTGACAGGCCAAGTTCGCAACATTGCCGAGGTAGCGACTGCCATCGCCAGCGGAGATTTGTCCCGCAAGATTACGGTGGATGTCCGCGGTGAGATTTTGCAGTTGAAGGAAACACTGAATACGATGGTCGATCAGCTCAACCGCTTCGCCGGCGAGGTAACGCGCGTGGCCCGCGAAGTCGGAAGCGAGGGACGTCTAGGTGGTCAGGCAAACGTCCCCGGCGTCGCCGGCACATGGAAAGATCTCACGGACTCAGTCAACTCCATGGCGGGGAATCTGACAGCGCAGGTCCGCAATATCGCCGAAGTGACGACAGCCGTGGCCCGTGGGGATTTGTCACGCAAGATCACTGTGGACGTGAAGGGTGAAATTCTAGAACTCAAAGACACGATCAATACGATGGTGGACCAGCTCAACGCCTTCGCCGGTGAAGTTACCCGCGTGGCCCGCGAAGTTGGCACCGAAGGCAAACTAGGCGGGCAAGCCTTGGTTCCGGGTGTCGGCGGTACGTGGAAGGACCTTACCGACAACGTCAACTTCATGGCCAGCAACCTCACCGGCCAGGTGCGCAACATCGCCGAAGTTGCGACGGCGGTGGCTCGTGGCGACCTGTCGCGCAAGATCACGGTGGATGTCAGGGGAGAGATTCTCGAACTCAAGGACACCATCAACACCATGGTGGATCAACTGCGCTCGTTCGCTTCCGAAGTGACGCGCGTAGCCCGCGAGGTCGGTACCGACGGCAAGCTTGGGGGCCAGGCACAAGTGCCCGGCGTCGGCGGCACGTGGAAGGACCTCACCGACTCGGTAAACTCCATGGCCAGTAATCTGACCGGACAAGTACGTAACATCGCCGAGGTATCGACCGCCATTGCGAGCGGTGACTTGTCCAAAAAAATCACGGTGAACGTCAGCGGCGAGATTCTGCTGCTCAAGGAAACCATCAATACGATGGTGGATCAGCTCAATGCCTTTGCCGCAGAAGTTACGCGTGTGGCCCGTGAGGTCGGCAGCGAAGGACGACTGGGTGGACAGGCGAATGTCCCCGGCGTGGCGGGTACGTGGAAAGATCTGACCGACTCGGTCAACTCGATGGCCGGAAACCTGACCGCCCAGGTGCGGAACATCGCCGAAGTTACGACGGCCGTGGCGCGGGGCGACTTTTCTCGAAAAATTACCGTAGACGTGAAAGGTGAAATCCTTGAATTAAAAAATACGATCAATACCATGGTCGACCAGCTCAACGCTTTCGCCGCTGAAGTGACCCGCGTGGCGCGCGAAGTGGGCACCGACGGCAAGCTCGGCGGCCAGGCGCAGGTGCCGGGCGTGGCCGGAACATGGAAGGACCTCACTGACAATGTAAACGTGATGGCCGCCAACCTCACCGAACAGGTGCGCGGTATTGTAAAGGTCGTGACCGCCGTAGCCAACGGAGACCTCACGCAAAAATTGACCGTGAATGCCAAGGGGGAAGTTACTGCGTTAGCGGAAACCATCAACGACATGACCAGCACTCTGGCCACTTTCGCCGACCAGGTCACCACGGTCGCTCGCGAAGTGGGAGTCGAGGGCCGGCTGGGCGGTCAAGCCAACGTGCCAGGAGCTGCCGGGACGTGGAAGGATCTCACCGGCAACGTGAACCTGCTGGCTGACAATTTGACCAACCAGGTGCGAGCGATCGCTGAAGTCGCAACCGCCGTGACCAAGGGCGACCTCACACGCTCGATTCAAGTCGAAGCCCTGGGCGAAGTCGCTCAGCTGAAAGACAATATCAACACGATGATTAATAATCTCCGGCTCACGACCGACCGTAACAACGAGCAGGACTGGTTGAAGACCAATCTGGCTCGATTCACGGGAATGCTGCAGGGACAGCGCGACCTTGCGGAAGTGGGCCGTTTGTTGCTGTCGGAACTGGCGCCGCTGATCAACGCTCAGCAGGGCCTGATCTATCAGATGGAGAGCGAGGATTCTGCAGAGTTAGTTCTGCTTTCGGCGTTTGCAGCCGATAGGGGCGACGGCCGTTTGCGGCGGCTGCAAGTAGGCGAGGGACTGGTCGGACAATGCGCCGCGGAGAAACACAGGATGCTGATTACCGACCTGCCACCCGGTACGATTCCGATCCGATCCGGCCTGTTCGAAGCTGTCCCACGGAACGTCGTCGTCCTGCCAGTGCTGTTCGAAGATCGCGTCAAGGCGGTGATGGAGCTAGCCTCGCTGACCACCTTCACCGCATCGCATCTCGCGTTTTTGGAACAGCTGACAGCCAGCATCGGTATCGTGTTCAACAGCATTGAGGCGACCATGCAGACCGAGGCCCTGTTGAAGCAGTCGCAGCAACTCGCCACAGAGCTCCAAATGCAGCAGAAGGAATTGCAACAAACCAACGAACAGCTTGCTCAAAAAGCCCAGCAGCTTGCGGAGCAGAACGTTGAAGTAGAACGCAAGAACCAGGAAATCGAGCAGGCTCGTCGAGCTTTGGAGGAAAAAGCCAAAGAGCTGGCTTTGACGTCGAAGTACAAGTCGGAGTTCCTGGCAAACATGTCACACGAGTTGCGCACTCCACTGAACAGCATCCTGGTTCTGGGTCAACAGCTCAGCGACAACCCAGACATGAATCTGACGGCAAAGCAAGTGGAGTTTGCGCGCACGATTCACGGCGCCGGAACCGATCTGCTGAACCTGATCACCGACATCCTCGACCTTTCAAAGATCGAATCGGGCACGGTTTCGGTCGAAGCCGAGGAAGTCTTCTTCACCAGCCTGCTCGATATGGTGGAACGGCCATTCCGTCACGAGGCAGAAAGCCGGCGGCTGGCCTTCGAAGTGAAATCCGATCCCCATCTGCCCCGCAGCCTCGTCACCGATGCCAAACGCTTGCAGCAGGTTCTCAAGAACCTGCTTTCCAACGCCTTCAAGTTCACGGAGCAAGGTGCCGTGAGCCTGTCAGTAACCGCCGCTACCGGCGGTTGGAGCCAGGATCATCCCATCCTCGGAAAATCTGTGCCGGTGGTGGCGTTTGAGGTAGCCGACACTGGCGTGGGCATTCCGGTTGACAAGCAGCGCATCATCTTTGAAGCTTTTCAACAAGCGGACGCAAGCACGAGCCGCAAATATGGCGGTACCGGACTAGGTCTGGCGATCAGTCGCGAACTCGCCGGCCTGCTGGGAGGGGAAATTCGCTTGCGCAGCGCGCCCGGCCAAGGCAGTACGTTTACCCTTTTCCTGCCCCTGCTTTATAAAGGTCCCTCGGTCGCTTCGAGTGTCACGCCGGGAACGGAGCGGAATGTGGCGCCTCTCCATGCTTCCCCGGTCAGTGTGTCGGTTCCGGAGCGCATCGAAGATGATCGCGACGAGTTGCAAAGTGACGATCCGGTGCTCCTGGTGGTCGAAGACGATAAGCACTACGCTCGTGCGTTGCGGGACCTTTCCCGGGACAAGGGATTCAAAGTCTTAGTGGCAACAGGAGGCGTAGAGGCCTTGAACCTCGCGAGAGAGTTCCATCCAACTGCGGTGTCGTTGGACGTGTTTCTTCCCGATATGCTGGGCTGGACCGTGCTCAACCACTTAAAACAGGACCCGGCAACGCGCCACATTCCAGTGCAGATGCTTACCCTGGATGAGGACCGTTATCATGGCCTTTCACGCGGAGCATTTGCATTCGTGACCAAGCCCACGACGCCACAAGGATTGGACATGGCGCTGGCCAGAATCAAGGAGTATGCTGCACCTCGACGGAGGCGATTGCTGGTGGTGGAAGATAATCCGGCCGAGCAATTCAGCATTCGGGAACTACTCGGCTATAACGACATCGACGTCGTAGCTGTCGCCACTGGCAGCGAGGCTCTTACTGCGGTGGCGGAGATCTCTTTCGATTGTGTGGTGTTGGATTTGCGGTTGCCCGATATGTCCGGTTTCGAGGTACTGGAGCGGTTTCGGGATACGCCGTCGTTGGGCGACCTGCCGATTGTAGTGTTCACCGGCAAGGAGCTTTCTCCGGAAGAAGACGCCCGGCTGCACACATTGGCTCGCAGCGTGGTGTTGAAAGGAGTGGAATCGCCTGAGCGCTTGCTCGACGAAACAGCCTTGTTTCTGCATCGAGTGGTATCTGATCTTCCTCCTGAAAAGCAGAGAATGATCGAGCGCCTGCATCGTTCGGATGAAGCCTTGGTGGATAAACGTGTATTGGTCGTGGACGACGATGTGCGCAACATCTTCGCCCTCAGCAGCGTGCTCGAACGCCGGGGAATGAAGGTGCTCACCGCCAACACAGGGCGGGAGGCGATTACTACTCTCGAATCGACTCCGGACGTTGCCATCGTGCTTATGGATGTCATGATGCCGGAGATGGATGGCTACGAAACGATGCGGGCGATTCGGCGGAATGCTCAGCTGCGCCGCCTGCCCATCATTGCTTTGACCGCTAAGGCGATGAAAGGCGATCGTGAGAAGTGTCTTGAGGCGGGAGCATCCGAATATCTCGCCAAGCCCGTGAACACCGAGCAGCTACTTTCGGCATTGCGGATGTGGCTTCACAGATAGTGTGCGGTTTGGCGCGAACATTCAAACGGGTACGGAGAGAACGCCATGACCACGAACGAGAAGGTCAACATTCTCATGGTGGATGATCAGCCCGCCAAGCTTCTCAGCTATGAAGTCATGCTCGAGGAACTTGGCGAACACCTCATCAAAGCGAGCTCCGCAAAGGAAGCGCTCGAGAGGCTGCTGAAAGAAGATTGCGCGGTCGTGTTGATGGATGTGAGTATGCCGGAACTCGATGGCTTCGAGCTGGCAACCATGATTCGGCAGCACCCCCGCTTCCAGAGAACCGCCATCATCTTCATCTCGGCCGTGCATTTGACAGACCTCGACCGCCTTAAAGGGTACGAACTCGGAGCCGTAGACTATATTTCCGTCCCGGTCATTCCGGAGCTATTACGAGCGAAGGTGAGGATATTCGCCGACCTGTACCGCGCAACTCGACAACTCGAAAACCTGAACCGTGAGTTGGAGCAACGGGTTGAGGAACGAACTCAGGAAGTGGAAGCGAGGGCCCATGCGTTAGAGCAGCTCAACCGCAAGCTTGCGCACAAGAACCAGGAGCTCGACGCTATTATCCACACCGCACCGGACATAATCTTCAGCCGACAGGCGGACGGAGCCCGCGATTACATCAGCGATCGATTCTATGACTACACGGGTGCGCCCCCTGGTTCTGCGACTGGGCATGGCTGGTTAGAGTATGTACATCCCGAAGATAGAGAACCAGCAATGGCATATTGGGAACGCTGCGTCAAGTCTGGAATGAACTACGAAGCTGAATATCGCCTTCGATCCAAAGACGGTGCGTTCCGGTGGTACCGAGCTCGTGCCGTACCCCTCCGCGATGATCAAGACAACATCGTTCGATGGTACGGCAGCTGCTCTGACATTCATGACTCGAAACTGCTCGAGCAGGCAATGCGTGACAGCGCTACGAAGCTGGAAAAGATGGTCGAAGATCGGACCGCGGACCTGCGGCGGCTTTCGGTGCGCTTGATGACGATGCAGGATCAAGAGCATCGCCGTATTGCTCGTGAACTGCATGATGGACTGGGACAGGAACTGGCAGTGGCGAAAATGGTGCTCGACAATGCTCTCCAGCAGAAATCCGCCCACTCGGAAAACGGTGTGTGTGCGGAGGCGAGCGGCCTGATTGATCGAGCGATTCAGCAGGTTCGGACGCTATCTCACCTCCTGCATCCTCCTTTGCTCGATGAAGTAGGTCTGTTGTCGGCCATCACCTGGTATGTCGACGGCTTGCAAGAGCGCAGCGGTATCGAGACTTCGCTCGATGTGCAGCCGCGCGAGTTCCCGCGCCTGGCGCCAGAATTGGAAACCGCTATCTTCCGAATCGTGCAGGAAGCGCTGACCAATGTTTTCCGGCATTCCGAGGCGCGACGAGCCTGGATCACTTTGACCCACAGAGAAGGGAAGACATTGGTTAAGGTTCGGGACGACGGCAAGGGAATCGACGACCGAGTAGCAGAGTTGCAACCGGACAGTGTTGGAATTGGGATCGGTGGCATAAAGCAGCGCGCCAAGGAGTTTGGAGGGGAGTTGCGGATTGCTAACACGAAACCGGGAACGCTCGTCGAGGTGGTGATTCCTCACAGCGCTGCCATGCTCCAGGAGTCGGTAGCCGTCGACCGATTCGCCTAGCTGCAATTGCCTGATTTCAAACAACCGGCTGACGCATACGACTTTCTTGTGCTTGATGACGCCATGCGTTGGCGTGGTAAGCAATCCATCTCAATTCTTGGCAGGTGCAACCTAAGCGGCTTGCGCTGGTTTCTGAGGACGCGGATGCCAATCTGTCCCAGTAAACCGGCACCCGCGTTGGGGGGTGTGTCGAGGATTGCAGAATAGGCCTACCCGGTTCGCACAACAATACTGTCACCACCGTATATTGCGCCCGACGCCACACGAGGCGGCCATGGTATGGGACACCCTTGGTCTGATGTGGGATCTCGGTGCGCGAAAACATCAGGCTACTTCCCCTGGCCGGATACTAGATGAACGGGATGGGAAGACGATCGGCGGGTCGACTAGCTTGGATGTCACGAGCGGCCTTAGTGCCGCAGCACGAAACAACTCGACCACAGGAGCTCACGATGACCACAATCACCGCAAGATTCTGGCGACTTATCCTTGCTCTCGCCGCCACACTACTTCTAGGCTGCATTGCCTGGTCGGCAGACGACAAAGGTCAGCCTGATATCGAAAAGCGCATCGAGGCGTCCGCCACAGTCCTCAACGAGATCATGGCTGCGCCCGACAAAGCGATTCCCGACAAGGTGATGAGCGACGCGAAGTGCGTAGCGGTGATTCCCTCTATGGTAAAGGTTGCGTTCGTCTTCGGCGGGAATCACGGCAAAGGCATCGCGGCTTGCCGCATGGAAAGCGGTAGGTGGAGCGCTCCAGCGCCGATTACCATTACTGGCGGAAGCTGGGGATTGCAGGCGGGCGGCCAGGCCATCGATTTGGTCATGGTCGTGACCAACGATCAAGGGATGCAACACCTGCTGCAGAGTAAATTCAAACTCGGTGCCGATGCATCGGCTGCCGCCGGCCCGGTCGGACGGGATGCCGCTGCGGATACGGATTGGAAGATGCGGGCAGAGGTGCTGACCTATTCTCGGGCGCGGGGCGTATTCGCTGGAATCGACTTGAACGGCTCTGCCGTCACGCAAGACAAAGATGAGACCAGGATTCTCTATGGAAGCTTTGTGCCCTTCACAGAAATCCTGACTGGAAAAGTGCGGCCGCCGGCCTCCAGTGAGTCATTCCTCACGGTATTGAAGAGATATTCGCACGAGTCAAAAGAGAAGGAGCACGGACAATTGCGAAGTCCAACCGAGAGCAAGCCCTCCGCCGGGCGCTGACGTTGGCTTATCTGACGTTGTAAGAACGGCACGAAGTTGAGCGAGCGACGACAGCGACCACCGTCGCTCGACTCAATTGAGTGAGCTGTGGTGGCGGGCCTTCGAATCAGCCAAGCGCACTAATCGACCCTTTGTCCTCCTAGGTATATTTCCGCACGTATCCCAGTTCGTAAACCACTCCTTTCGTGCGTCGCATCCTAAACACCAACCTCTCCGATTTCTCACTTACAGCAACCCATGCCATCAATTACAGCTACAGCCCGATAGAGCGGTCCTGTCGAATTCTCTAGTCTTTGCGAAGGCTCAGTGCTCTTCCGAGAGTTTCGGGGAGCGACAGACAAAGGCCCAAGGAGGCTGCCATGGCGACTTGCGTAATTTCCTCGACTGCGACGAATCTATTTAAGGTCCGGACAGAAAGAACCCGCGATAGTTCGGAACGTGGTCTGGTGCAGCGTGCGCAGGATGGCGACGCGCACGCATTTGGCGCCCTCTTCGAACTGCACAAGAAGCGCGTGTACTCGGTTTGCCTCCTCATGACGAAGGACGTGGCGGAGGCCGAAGACCTTACTCAAGAAGCGTTCTTGCAAGTTTTCCGAACCATAACCACGTTCCGTGGCGATGCCGCTTTCTCTACTTGGCTATACCGCATCGCGGTTAACACCGTGTTGATGAAATTGCGCCGGCGAAAGACCAAAGCCGTCCTCTCTCTAAGCGAACCGGTCTCACCCGACTCGCCATCGTTGTCGCACGACATCGGAACCAGCGATTTTCGCCTCACCGGCACGATCGACAGAATCGCACTGTTACGGGCGATTGAGACCCTTCCTGAAGGTTGCCGAACGATTTTTACCCTCCATGAGATCGAAGGATATGAGCATCACGAGATTGCCGCGCTGCTTCGCTGTTCCATCGGTAACTCCAAATCACAGCTTCACAAAGCAAAGCTGAAGATGCGCGACCTGTTGTTTCCGAAAAAGCGATTCCTTCGCCGACCCACTATCCATGTGACCGAAGCCGCCGCTCGCCCCTGAAATTACGTTTGCCGCAGAGATGGCTGGACCCCGCCCAGAATAATCTGTTTCTCCTTCGGATATGAAATCGTGCCTATGCCGGGGGTCGTCCCTGGGGCATCCTACGGGGTTCGCCGGATTGTTCGATCGCCGCCGGACTGGTATCTTTAGTCTGAAACGAGGTACACGAGTAGTAGACACGACACTGATCTCGCGCCTTCGTTTGGAAAGCAGAGCCGCCTTGGTTCGAATTCTTGTGGTAGACGACAACCCGGCAGTGCGGCGCTATCTTCGCACCATTCTTGAACAGCAAAGCGAGTGGCGAGTCTGCGGCGAGGCCAGGACTGCCGAAGAAACACTGCAGATAGTGCAGAACTCCATACCGGATCTGATTCTTTTGGACTTCCAGCTGCCGGATCAGAACGGGCTGGAGGTCGCGCGCGAGATCCACCGCGTCAGCCCGGCGACTCCCATCCTGATGGTCACCATCCACATGTCCAATCAGCTGGCGGAGGCCGCCAAATTAGTTGGGATTCGGGGCATTTGCGCGAAATCCGACGTAGGGTCGATCGAAGAGGCGGTGCACGCGGTGTTGGACGAAAAGAGCTATTTCCCTCGACTGACATCCCTGATTCAATGAGGTCGGGATCTGGGCTTCAGGAATGTCCCTACTCTCAAATACAGTGTTTCCTGTATTCGACGGCAGTCGCCGTAACTGCTACTCTGAGCCACACCCAGCGACACCCAGGGGTGATATGCGACGTGACGCGTCCGATTCCATGTTCCCCCGAGAGCTAAGAATCGACCATGACAACTCGGATTTTGCTCGTGGATGATCACCCCATCGTGAGAGAAGGACTGAGGACCGTCCTTCAGCGACGACCGGGATGCGAAGTGGTGGGGGAAGCTTCGGATGGAGTCGAGGCCTTAGAGAAGGCCGAGAATCTCCAGCCGAACGTGATGGTGCTCGACGTCACGATGCCCAGGTTAAACGGCCTTGAAGTCTGTCGGTTAGCCAGGCAGAGGATACCGGACATCGAGATTCTGTTCGTCACCCAGCATGATTCTGCGCTGATGATGCGTGAAGCCCTTGCCGCCGGGGCTAAGGGATACGTGGTCAAGTCCAATGCTGCGCGGGACTTGTTAGACGCGATCGATGTGGTAAGCCAGCACCGGGTCTTCACCGCACTAGCGCGGCCCAACCCGGTCACTCCGGACTGACTCGCTTTCGGGGCCAAGATAGATAATCATCCTGTGCAAGGAGCAGTTTCTATGAAGCTTCGTATCCTCCTCGCTGACGATCATGAGATTGTCCGACGCGGTCTGTGCGCTCTCCTCCAAAAACATGAAGGATGGGAAGTCTGCGGAGAAGCGATTGATGGGCGCGAAGCCGTGGAGAAGGCCAGGGAACTCAGACCAGATGTCGTGATCGTGGACATTGGTATGCCCAATCTCAACGGTTTGGATGCAACTAGGCGACTGCTACAGCACGATCCCGATTCCAAGGTGATTGTTCTGACGGTGACCGATGCCGATCAAGTAATCCGTGAAGCGCTCGACGCCGGCGCTCGTGGCTTTGTTTTGAAGTCCGACGCGGCCCGAGATCTGGTATCGGCGGTCGAAGCGATCCAGTCCAGGCATATGTTCTTCACGCCGCGGGTGAACGACCTGGTGCTTGCCGGCTTCCTGGAAAAGGGGCACGCGTTTTCGAGAAGTGAGCCTCCCCGTCTGCCAACATTAACTCCTCGCGAGCGTGAAATCACTCAGTTGCTCGCCGAGGGCAGGAGTTCTAAAGAAGCAGCCTCAGCACTCAACTTGAGCACCAAGACTGTGGAGACCCATCGCAGCAACATCATGCGCAAGCTCAGCCTGCACTCCATTCGCGACCTGGTCGTGTATGCCATCAAGAACAAAATCATCCAGATTGAAATGCCGATGGAAGACAACACTCCCACCGCTAAGATGTCGGCGCCGGGTCAACGAACCGATTCGCCTGTGTAATAGCCGCTCTGGGTGCGGACGGTGAGCCTCCCATATCCGGTTGCACGTGCCTCAACCACAACGGGGTGACAGGATGCGCTCACGTTTTGATTTTGCGGCGTATATGGGATGGTGTACTGACGGCGAATGTCGTCGGCCAACGCTCGCGTGATCTCGCTGACTTGGTCCAGGCTCTGGGGAAAAACGCGCTGCCCCCGGTAGCTGCGGTCGAGACAAGCAGCGAGCCGTCGGTTTCATCCACTACGGTAGCGTGTAACACAATCTCCCGCACCTGTTTTTTGAAGACAAACATACCCTCCTGGTCGTTGCCGGTCGAGTCCTGAGCGCCTGACGTTTGATGGCGACGTCGTTGGCGCCGAAGTCTGGTCGTCGGTGGAATCCGATCGTTGGGCTGGTGTCGCCTCAGGCGGAGATGGCGGAGATGGCGGCGATGTGGTCTGCTGTCCCAGAATCGAACTTGCGAGAGCCAGCAGCGTGACCAATTCCAGGCATCGCAATCGAGCGACGGACCGCATCAAGGCTGCTGCTTTCAGCGTCTCTTGGATGCCGCTCCTCCCTTAGAGGAAGCCTGTACGAATGCTTTCGTAACGTAGAGATCAAAAGATCATCAGAGAAGCTAACGCGCCGCGGGAACGTAGTTATGATCTACAGTGAACACCTTAAGCCGTGAAGCAGACGACATCGCTCACGTCTACCCCCGGTAGAATCGGCCGGGATAGGCAGGAAAACTTACACAATAAAGAACCTATACGGATTCGAGAAAAGCTCTTCCCGAGCAATGAATTAGGAGTTTGGCATACTTCGTGCTTGCCTTTTTTTGGACAACCAGTTCCATTCCAGAGATCATCACTGGCGTTGAAGTTATCTCCCTGCGGGGGTAAAGCATGAGTACGCTTCGGATTCTTATTGCCGACGATCATGAAGTCGCGAGACGAGGTGTTCGGGCCCTGCTTGAAAGTCACCCTGGGTGGGAAGTCTGTGGTGAGGCCGTCGACGGACGAGAGGCTGTCGCTTGCGCCAGTCGCCTGAAGCCGGACTTGGTCTTGCTCGATATCGGAATGCCTAGTTTGAACGGATTAGACGCGGCGCGGCAAATCCTTGCTGCGGCGCCACAGACACGCGTGCTGATTCTGACCATGCACGACTCCGAGCAAATCGTGCGGGAGGTCCTCGCTGCTGGGGCCCTTGGATTCTTGCTGAAGTCGGATGCTGGGCGCGATCTCGTCGCCGCTGTCGAAGCCCTGCAGCACCATCGAACTTTCTTCACCACCAAAGTCGCACAACTCGTGCTGGAAGGATATTTGCACCCGGGCCCCGAATGCGACCGGTCCTCCCGCGGCGTTTTGACGCCTCGGGAGCGGGAAGTGATTCAATTGCTCGCTGAAGGAAAAACCAGCAAAGAAGTGGCGACGACTCTCAACCTCAGTGTCAAGACTGCAGAGACGCATCGAACCAATCTGATGCGCAAGCTTGATCTGCACTCGGTAGTCGACCTGACTCTTTACGCCGTGCGAAACGGAATTGTTCATGTCGTTTAAGGTTTAAGGATGAGCGAGCGGGCCTCCCCCGCTCGCGTCTTCGCGGCGTGTGTCCACTCTCCCACTCGAAAGCACGACTCTACATCCGGCAATCGCGGTAGCGCTCTCACAGAAATACCGTAGCGACGAATTACGGCCGATGTGGAAGTTTCTGCCCAGTTGCGAAACACCCAAAGCGAAGCAGGTCGCTGAAAAGCCGCGCAGTTAGCGCGAAATCCATCTTCTGGCATTGAGCTTGCAATAAGCGGCGCAAGGTTTGTTGGCAAAAAACCTGGAATTCACAAATCTCATGGAGGAAAAGATGAAACGACTTCTCTCAATCGTTACGATCCTGGGACTCACTGGACTGGGACTCAGTCTATCGGCTACTGCGCAAAACCAACCGGCGCAGAGCCAGACGAGCGCCGGCCAGGCACAGCAGCAGCCAGTCGACACGCAGTCCGCGCGCGCCTTTGAAGGCAAGATCACAAAGGCAGGCGACAAACTGGTGCTGCAAGAATCTTCAACCCAGCAAGCCTATCAACTGGACGATCAGGACAAGGCGAAGCGGTTCGAAGGAAAAAAGGTGAAGATCACCGCCACAATGGATCCGAACACGAACACTCTTCATGTCGTGGACATCGCGCCTGTAGAGAGATAAACAACTGCTCGCTCCGTCGACCGACCCGTCGCGGCCCTGCCCCGCGGCGGGATTTCTTTTTCTTGTTCGTCTTAACCATTGCGGCTGTCGACGCGCCTTAAAGGACCCGAACGAAGGGCCTGCCTGAACGACCTCCATGCCACAAAAATGAAAGGCAGCCAAATGTCGGCTGCCCCTTTTCCTGAAAAGCTGATATTGGTCCTACGAAAGCAACTCAATGCTGCCAACGTGGAGAGTATTGGTCTTCGCATCGAGACTGCCAGCTATCCTGACCTGCTTGCCTTCGAAGAGTTTCGCCTTTTCCTGGTCGTCGATTTGATATGACGTTTTGTCCGACACTTTCAAGACATACCTGCTGCCGTCTTTCACGATCGTTCCAGTGAAGGCCTGGGAAGGTTGGTCCTGCGAACCCGTTGATGCTTGTGGTTGTGTTTGCGCCGGCGGATCTGGCTGCGGGGGCGGTAAAGGCTGAGGTGCAGGGCGCGGTTTTTGTAGTTCCGACCACGCTACCAATTGCGGGCCCAGAACGCTCGCTGGGAGTTGCGGGCTGGGCTGCTGGGCCGCCTGCTGCGCGAATAGAAATGGCGAGCTCAATAGCAGACTCGCCCCCCAAATGCCTGTCCTTCTCATAGTGCACCTCCGATAGGACGAAGCGGTTAAAAACGACGTAGCAACCCGGATGCCAACGGCAACCCCTTGACTGCACATACCTTTGCGGGCCGTTGCCATCCTCACTACTAGGGACTTATTACACCGTGGACTGGATCGCGGTCGAAACCGGCGCGGCGGTATTTGGTCGAGAAGACGATCCGGTAGTGCGACTCGGCTAGTCCTTAACCCATGGTTTTCGATTCTCTCGTCGCTTTTTTGGCCACATACCCTTGTCAGCGGCCCCCGCTGATGACCATGTACGCCAATCCCGCTACCGAGACAGCGACGAAAACATAGGGCCACGCTTCGAACGCATGTTTTAGCAACCGCATCGCCTCACCCCTTAACCTGTAATCGGCAGAGCCTCTTTGGAGTCACCAGAGGTCTTGTAGCCTGCGCAATCAGCCCGCTCGATTAACCAACATTTCACTGCTCCGAACAATCGGGTAATCGCCGTACCGTACATTTCCGGCAGACGCAGACGAAGATGCCACGAGACGCCGAATGTCCCTACGGGATCAACCGTATTGTCCCGCTCCTCTCCCTTTGTTAAATGTGAGGGCAACCTCCTACCCCCGGCCCAGTGGGTTAGAGGATGTGGGACGATCATGGGATAGCGTCGATAGCTCGACGTCGACATTCGGCCCTCACGATCGCCCCGCCCCTGCGGCCCAACTGACGAATACAGGCCGTACCCCATCGACCGCCCGCACAGTGGAGAGTAGCTTGATAAGCGCGCTTTGACCGCGATTCCCTCCATGAAATTCGAAGAACGAGTAACGGTTTTGTGTGCTCAGGCTCTCGCCGCGGACGATGACGCGCAGGTTCGGAAGATCCTGGCGGAGTTGCGCCTTGTGCTCCGTCAACGCATCCAACAACTTCGGAGCGGGTTGCTCGCCGCTTATACAAGCTCTTTGATTCGTCCCGAATCTGTAGGCCATGAACCCGGAATTGCTCCGCCTATCGGTGCCCCCATGAGCCCAGAGGCAGCCGACGCAAAGAACAAGACATGGCAGCGCATTGTCCATGAGATTGCCTGCGAGAGGGAGCACGGAAGAGCGCTGCAGTTGAGCCAGGAGCTGAGCGGTTTCTTGCAACGCCACGCGGAGAGTCCGGGACAAGGCTAACCTTACAGCATCGAAATATCGCGAATGTTAGAACCTATGTCCCCATAGGACCAATGATGCGGGCAGAGGGGACCAGATTGCTGCTGGCCTCCTCCGCCCGCTCACCGCTCAGCGCTAACTGACTTTTCTCTTGGGCTCCGACTCCTCCCGTCTCGGTGGGACCTTCCACTGGTTGACTTGTTCTTCAGCCTGTTCTTTTGCAAGGCCATACCGCTGTTGAAGTTTGCCAACCAGAATGTCACGCTTGCCGTCGATCACGGTTAAGTCATCATCGGTAAGCCTTCCCCACCGTTCTTTGACTGCACCTTTCCATTGATTCCACTTACCAGCTACTTCGTCCCAATTCATTTCAGTAAACCTCCCTTGGTGATGTTGAAGCGTGCAATTGCGCTCCTAACTCCACTAATAGTTGGTGAACACGGACGAGTACATCGAGGCGGGGGCGTAGCTTGCCGGCAGAATGTCTGTATCCCCTATTGGGTCACCGAGGCGGAGTGCCCCAGCCTTCCTGATCGTCGGATGGTTTCCGGCGCCGTCTTGCGGTGGGGAAGTTGGTCTTAAGAAAAGGTTTCGCCTTCATTACGACGAGGAGCCGTCGGTTACCTGTTCGGACTCAATTTTGACCTCGACCTCAGCTCCCTTTTCCAGCTTGACGTTGTTGCCCTCTTCGTCGTGCAGCTTGTTTGGAACTCGAAGTTCCCGATAGAGGTCATCCGCGCCGTGCACGGCGATCTGAGCCTTCTCCGGTTCTCCGGACCCTGGGTGAGGTTTGATTACTCTCTGCACGACTCCCGGGAGTTTGGTGCTTGCCTTCCTCTTCCTGGCTGCCTTGGCCGCCATTCGTCCCTCCTGTTGTTCAGATCAAATTCCGGTTATGTGTCTCGAAACACGACTACTCTCAGAACGACTGCATGTTTGTCGCACTCGGTCCCCACCGCGTCTATCAGGAAGAAACCCTAGTCGCGCTGAAGACAGCATATAGAAGATGTTTCTTTGCCGGCCAGCAACTCGCCCAATTCCCGGGGCGGCCTTCGACCCACTGGCTCATTTCACTTTGGTAATTTGAAGAAACCTGTCGGCACGATGATGATTGGCGAGTATGTCGAATTCTGACAGTACCCGCCGGTGGCCTCGCCTTCCTGTTGACATGCCCGTACGCGTGGTGACCTCCAAGGGCTTCTCGACGACCGTGGTCGAGGGCCGGGGCACGGAATTGAGCGAGGGCGGCATGGTGTTGTATGCGGGCATCCTTCTGAACCCCGGGGATTTGCTGGAGATTGAGTTCGACACGCCCGCGCCTTCGCGGCTGCCTGCCATCGTGCGCTCGCGCAACGGTTTTTGTTTCGGCCTGGAATTCATCACTCCGCTGCCCGCGTAATTCTCAAGCCTCGCCTTGAACCATCTCTCCCGTGGCGCTGCCCTCCGATTTGTTCTAGCATCGGTAGGCAACCTGGGGAGCACTTCTTATGCACTTCGAACAGTTCTATCTGGGATGCCTGGCGCACGCTTCTTACCTGCTGGCTTCGGAAGGCGAGGCCGTGGTGGTCGATCCCCAACGGGATGTGGAGTTGTACCTGAAAGCGGCCGAGCAGCAAGGAGTCACGATCCGGCACATTTTTGAAAGTCACCTGCACGCCGACTTCGTTTCCGGACACAAGGAACTGGCCGCGCGCACGGGCGCGAAGATCTACATGGGAGCGCAAGCCGGAGCGACGTTTCCTCACGTGGCCGTGCACGATGGCTTTGAGCTGAAGTTTGGTAAGGCGTCTATCCGCGTGCTCGAAACTCCAGGGCACACGCCGGAAAGCATTTGCCTGGTGGTCACAGATGGCGAGGTCGCGGACCATGAGAAGTCCGCCGCGCCCTGGGCGGTCCTGACCGGGGACACCCTGTTCATCGGAGATGTGGGCCGCCCGGACCTGTCGCCCCGGCACACTCCCGCGGAACTCGCTGGCCTGCTCTACGACAGCCTGCACCACAAGTTGCTGACGCTCGCGGACAGCGTTCTTGTTTATCCGGCACACGGTGCTGGTTCCCTCTGCGGAAAGAATATGCGGGCAGAGCGCTCATCCACCATTGGCACGGAGCGCCTTACCAACTATGCGCTGCAGATCAAGGGCAGGGAAGAATTCGTTCAGCAGTTGACCAGCAATCTTCCCGCTCGGCCGGAATATTTCCTCAAAGATGCGGAGATCAACCGGACCGGCGCCACGGCTTTGGCGGACTTGGCGCCGCTGCGATCGATCACTCCTGTTGAGCTGAAGTCGATGCTGAACGCGGGCGACATCGCCCTCGACGTCCGTCCCGGCGAGGAGTTTGCCGTCGAGCATGTGCCGGGGTCCGTGAACATCGCCCTGTCGGGGCAGTTTGCCTCGTGGGCGGGCACGGTGTTGGGGCTGTCGGCGCATCCGGTTCTGATTGGGGCGTCGGACGAGCAGCTGGAAGAAGCGCGACTCCGGCTGACGCGGGTCGGTATCGAAGTTCTGGATGGATATCTGGCAGGAGGCGTCGCCGCCTGGAAGCAGGCTGGGTTCCCGGTGGGGAGCATCTCGCAGATCACCGCGGACGAGCTCGCGGCGCGGTTGCGGTCAGACCGAGTGCAAGTCCTCGACGTACGCCGCGAGCCCGAGTGGGACGCCGGACACATCGAGAACGCGGCGTGGTGGCCGCTCGACAACTTCAGAGTCTCTCCGCCGGAGATCGACCACGATGCGCCCATCGCGGTCCATTGCAAGGGCGGCTATCGCAGCATGATCGCCAGCAGCCTGCTGCAACGCGCCGGCTTCAAGCACGTGATCAACCTAATCGGTGGATTTGATGCCTGGCAGGTGGCGAAGCTGCCCAGCGTGAGCGCCAAGCCGGTTGGGGCCTGAGTCCCGCCTGTGGAAAAAGTGTTCCTGCAGGAACACTTTTCTTACAAGTATGTATGTACAATACGCCGTAAGTGCAATGACGAGAATAAGTTAAGGCCGGTCTTCTGCATGGGCGTTTCGGCCCCCGAAATCCACTCGCGCCTACTTTTTGCGCAATCCCACAACCAGGGCGACGACCCCGCCGGCTAGAAGTACAATGCCCGCCGCTGGGGGAAGTTTCTCGCTGTTTTCAGTCTCGACGCTGAATTTTGCGTCCCCAATCTTGACGCCGTGATTCTCGCTGTGAGGAATCGGTACAACAAAAGATAGCACTCCCAACACCAGCAGCAAGACTCCTACGAGGGGAAGAAGTTTCATAAGGGAACTCCGATCAAAACAATCAGATCGCGGCTGGATTCGCGCGTCCCCGGCCAACCGCACAGGAACCGAGACACTTGTGATCCTATCATCAACCAGTATGGCAAGTTCAAATCGGGGTTTCCGGTGACGAGCCTTCCGCAGAGATGCAGCGCTTGCCCTCGTATTTTGGACCTCGTATTTTGGACCCTCCCGATAGCTCATTTGTGAGATAACTTCTGTGGTTGTTATGGTTGACGTTAGGATGCTTTGATCGTTCGATCTAATACTCAAGTGCAGGAGCGACCCGATATGAAAGCCAACAAGGTGGCCAGGACTTTCTGTGTGGAGAGTGGCAAGCATTTTCGGCTGAAAGATTGTGATCCCGGTGCCACGGGACATTGGCGCTCTAAGGACAACGCTGCCGAGGCTTTGCAGCAGGGGATTGCCCGCACCGCGGAACTGCAAGACAAGCTGTACGCCCAGAACAACTGGGCGCTGCTCTTGATATTTCAGGCTATGGACGCGGCCGGAAAAGACGGAATCATCAAGCACGTCATGTCGGGCGTGAATCCGCAGGGCTGCCAGGTGTTTTCGTTCAAAGCGCCCTCGGAACGAGAACTGCAGCACGATTTTCTGTGGCGCACGACGCGCTGTCTGCCCGAGCGCGGGCATATCGGCATCTTCAACCGGTCCTATTATGAGGAGGTGCTGGTGGTGCGAGTGCACCCGGAAATTCTCAAAAGCCAGCGCACGCCGCCTTCTCTGGTCGGGAAAAATGTCTGGGAGGAACGGTTCGAGGACATTCGCAGCTTTGAGCGCCACATGGCGCGGAGCGGAACCGTGATCCGAAAATTCTTCCTCCACGTTTCGAAGAAGGAGCAGAAGCGGCGCTTCCTGGCACGCCTCGAGGAGCCGGAGAAGAACTGGAAGTTCTCAGCCGCGGATATTCGCGAACGCGCCTGCTGGGACGACTATCAGACGGCGTACGAAGAGATGATTTCCAATACCGCGACCGAATATGCTCCGTGGTACGTCGTGCCCGCGGATAACAAGTGGTTCACGCGCCTGGTGGTGTCGACCGTGGTAGTCGAAACGCTGGAGTCTCTGGACCTCGCGTATCCCAAGGTGGATGACGCCAAGCGCAAGGAGCTGGAAGCGGCGAAGAAAATCCTCATCTCCAAAAAGTGATTGCACCGACGAGGTGTGTGTGCCAGCTCGGTGTGTGACTCAAAGTCAGTTTCGCCCCGCAGGAACATCCGCCGCCCTTTGCACCAAGCCGCCGCAGCGATTACCATAGCGGAACTGTCCACTTCTTCCCCGGAGATAGACCCGAACATGGGCCCAGACAAATTTCGTGTGAACGTGCCGTTCTTTGCTCCGTTGCTTTTCGTAATCACACTTTTCATTGCCATATCCGCAAACGCCCAGGCCAAGCCCGAGCGGCCATCCAAAGCGGCGAAGCCGGCTCCAACATCCCAGACTGCCCAGCCCGCGGCGCCTGCGGCCGACTCCGACAGTGCCGACTCCAAGCCTGAAGAGAAGGCTTTCAAGGGAATGAAGTACCGCATGATCGGTCCTTTCCGCGGCGGACGGTCGCTGACCGCTGCGGGAATCCCGGGCGATCCCACGACTTATTATTTCGGTGCCACTGGCGGCGGAGTGTGGAAATCGACCGACGGCGCCATGACTTGGTCGTCGGTTTTTGACAGAGAAGGAACGGCGGCCATCGGCAGCGTCGCGGTGGCGAGTTCCAATCACAACGTGGTTTATGTCGGCACGGGCGAGGCCTGCATTCGCGGCAACATTTCCCACGGCGATGGCGTCTACCGCTCATTGGATGGCGGCAAAACCTGGAAGAACGTAGGCCTCAAGGATTCTCGGGCCATCGGCAAGGTCATCATTAATCCCACGAACCCCGACATTGTTTTCGTCGCCGCTTTGGGGCATCCCTACGGCGCGAACGCTGAGCGCGGTATTTTCCGCACCACCGACGGCGGCAAGACCTGGGAGAAAGTTCTCTACAAAGACGAGAACACCGGCGGCATTGACGTTGCCTTCGATCCGCACAATCCCAACATTCTTTTCGCGGCGCTGTGGCAGGCCCGGCGCACCTCCTGGAGCCTGACCAGCGGCGGCCCGGGCAGCGGTCTCTATCGTTCGAATGACGGAGGCACAACCTGGAAGCACATTGAGGAACACGGCTTGCCCAAAGGGCCATACGGAAAAATCGGCATAGCCGTGGCCGCGAACTCGGACCGCGTGTATGCGCTGATCGAAGCCCACAATCCGGATGGCGGCCTGTATCGCTCCGACGATGGCGGCGAGTCGTGGCAGATGGTGAATCCCGACCACAGCCTGTGGCAGCGCCCGTGGTACTACATGCACGTCATCGCCGACCCGCGCGACGAGAACGTTCTCTACATCATGAACGTCGAAGCCTACAAATCGACCGACGGCGGACACTTGTTCAACAAGGTCCGAGTGCCGCACGGCGACAACCACGGCCTGTGGATTGATCCGCAGAATACGCGGCGTATGATCGCCTCGAACGACGGCGGCGTCACGGTGACGCTCGATGGCGGCAAGACCTGGACTCTGCAAGACAATCAGCCCACCGCGCAGTTCTACCACGTCATCACTGACACGGCGACGCCCTACCGCGTCTACGGGCCACAGCAGGACAGCGGCACGGTAGCAATCGTCAGCCGCAGCGACGAAGGATCGATCAGCCACAGCGATTGGTACGACGTAGGCGGCGGCGAGGCGGGCTACATCGCGCCCGATCCGCGCGACCCGAATATCGTTTACGCGGCCGACTATCAGGGAAATATCACGCGCTACGACCGGCACATCGGGCAGGTGAAAGCGATCACCGAGCAGCCGGAACTTTCCGATGCGTACGGGGCCGCCAACCTGGAACATCGTTTCCAGTGGACCGCGCCGGTCATGCTTTCTCCGCACGATCCCAACACCCTGTATCACGCCGGGGAGCGCTTGTTCAAAACCACCGACGGCGGGGTGCACTGGCAGGCCATCAGCCCGGACCTGACGCGCAATGACAAGGAGAAGCAGAAAGTTTCGGGCGGGGACATCACCATCGACGACTCCGGCACGGAGTACTACGACACGATCTTCGCGCTGGCGGAATCGCCGATCACCAAGGGATTGCTCTGGGTCGGCACCGACGACGGCCTGATTCAGCTGACGCAGAACGAAGGCAAAACCTGGACCAACGTCACTCCGAAGGATATGCCAGAGTGGGCCCGCGTCAGCCAGATTGATGCTTCGGCATTGGATGCCGGGACCGCCTACGTGGCCGTCGATCGTCACCAGTTCGACGATCTGCGTCCCTACATTTACAAGACCAGCGACTACGGCAAGACGTGGACGAAGCTGAGCCAGGGAATTCCAGACAACGCGTTTGTGCGAGTGGTCCGCGAAGATCCGAAGAAGCGCGGGCTGCTCTTCGCGGGAACTGAGGCGGGCATCTACGTATCGTTCAACGACGGCGCAAACTGGCGTCCGCTGAAGCTGAATCTGCCGACCACGCCTGTGCATGATCTGGTGATCAAAGAGAACGATCTGGTCGTGGCAACCCACGGGCGCGCGTTCTGGATTCTCGACGATCTGTCTCCGCTGCGGCAGTACAGCGATGAGATCGCGCAGAAGGACGCATTCCTCTACACGCCCTCGCCGGCGTATCGCATTCAGGCGGGCGCCGGCGGGGAACGGCATCCGTCGAAGCGAACGGGGCAGAATCCGCCCGCGGGCGCGGTGATCTACTACACCCTGAAGGACGCGCCGAAGGCCGACGCAGAAGCGAAGATCGAAATCCTCGACGCTTCCGGGAAAGTGATTCGAAAGTATTCGAGCGCGGAGTACAACACTCTGGAAGAACCTCCCGATCCCGATGACAAGAAGCCTGAGAAGCAACTCAAGCCGGAGGCGGGATTGAATCGCTTCGTGTGGGACTTGCGCTACGAAGAGGCGCATCACGTCCCCGGCTACTATCTTTGGGAGTACGGTGGCGGCGCGCGAGGCCCCGTGGCCGTGCCCGGCCACTACCAGGTTCGGCTCACCGTGGGTGCTCAGAGCCAGACTGCCTCGTTTGATCTGAAACTGGACCCACGGGTTCAGGTCACCCAGGCCGATCTGGAGCAGCAGCTGAACTTGCTGTTGCAGACGCGCGACGAACTGAGCCGGGTGTACGACACCGTGAATCAAGTTCAGGATGTGCGGTCGCAATTGTCCGGGCTCAAGCGGCGGCTGCCGGAAAACGCCAGCACGAAGACGATTGTCAACGCCGCTGACGATCTGGAGAAGAAGCTGGTCGCGGTCCGCGAGGAACTCATCAACCTGACCATCAGTGCCAACGAAGACTCGCTGGCGTATCCTCCGCAATTGGACGCCAAGCTGGCCTACCTGGCGATGGATGTGGGCACCGCCGACTCCGCTCCAACTGAAGCCGAGCAAAAGCAATTCGAGAAACTGAAGCGGCAGAGCGGAGAACTGATCGGCCGGTGGGAAGATCTGCAGCGCCGCGATCTGGCGGCGTTTCAGAAGCTCACGGCAGAAGGCAGCCTGTCTACTGTAGTGGTGCCGCCGCCGGGGCGCGCCACAGACGAAACTTTGCCGGCACACTGAGACCCGTTAACGAAAGCCGTAGCGCCGCCATCTCGGCGGCTGTCCGGCGGGCGTCTCGCCCGCCGACGCCGAGGGCGAGACGCCCTCGGGACTGCCGGCAAGGTTGCCCGCGCTACTTAACTCCCCAAGTTACTCCTATTACTTCCGTGCCATTCCGATGGCACGGTTGTGCCTTGTTCGCACGAACGCCTGTTGCTATTGTGCCGATAGAGAAGTTAGTTCCTCCCCTAAGGGTCCGAGAGTAGATCCGACTGGGGGCTGGTTTATGCGAAAGATGCATCTGTTCTATGCGGCGCTGGGCTTTGCGGTGGCCCGCTGGATATTCAAGCGGCAGACAGTAGTCGATCCAGTCACACGGTTCCGATCACAGGGTCTTCTGTAGAACGTTTTTCCGGGCCTGGGCGTGCGCACCCGTTGCGCCTCCATTTCGTCAGCGCACGCCCATTGCTTCCTCCTCCCTGAAGTAACTATTACCAAGGTTTGCCCGCATCATCCCGGTTTCTTCCGCCTCTCCATACAATTAGCTCAGGCCTCTTTCTACGAGGCGATCCGCTATCTGAGCTCTCATGTTGTCGGCGCGAAAAATGCGACTGATTCTGGCGCTGCCCCTTCTGCTGGCAGCCCTGCTGCCGGTACGGCTGGCCGCGCAGGAGGATCCGAATGCCGATCCGAACGCCGATCCTAACGACGCTCCGCTGGGAGACGTTGCCCGCACTTTCCGCAAGAAGACCCCGCCGTCCCGGTCCGTGATCGACGACGACAATCTTTCGAAGGTCATGGAGCAGGCGGAGAGCCGCCACGAATCCGGCTCGGCGCTCAGGTTTCTGATGGCCAGTGGAAGCAACGGCTTTCATATCAGTGCCCCAGACGTCACCTGCAGCCTTGCGTTCACCGCCAATGTGAAGTCGTTACTCTCGAACCAATACGCCCAAATGGAGCTACCGGCGGGCGAAGTGCTCAAGCTCGAGGGACCGGCCACGGTCGAGGGAGATGCGCTGATCGTTGCCCTTTTGAACCGCACCGACTGGCACGTCAGCGAAGTCGCGGTCGCTCTGACGGTCGTAAAGAAGAATCAAAGTCGCGACGCGTCGTTGTCGGATCAGTCTTTGTCGAACCGGTCTTTGTCGAACCAAGAGCTGCCCATTAGTGGGACCGGTTATGATGCGCCGAAATTGCTACCGGCTGTTGCCGGCAATTTGCCGCAAGAAGACGAGGTTCGCCCGGAGAAGAAGTCGGACGTAACCGTGATTTACCGGATGCGCGCGGCCGCACCGCCTTCGGCAACGACAGTTTTCAGCGCACCGCTGAACATGGAGCTTGCGCCCGACGAGGAGTGGCACTGGGCCATCGTGCAGGCGAGAGGCTATCCTCCGCAGAGTTACGCAGGCAATGCATCACAGACCACGGCGCAAACGACGGCGCAAACGAACCTGCCAGCGTCGGGACAATCCTCTTCGATTCAGCCTGCACCGATGCAGCCCACGTCGGCTCCGGCCTCAGCGAGGCCCCAGAACTCGCCTTCGGTCTCGACTCCGCAGAATTAAGGCTCACCGAACCCCAAAGCGAGCTACTGCACATATTTTCCATTCTGCACTTCATACTCGACGCGAAACGGTTTCTGGATTCTACGGTCCTGCCAGCCTTCCTGCGCGATCAGGCTATTGGCCTGCGCGAGCCGCTCCGACGGCAGAGGATGCGAGCGAAAATATCCCTGCAGGCTTTGGATCGCAAGTTGCGAGAGTTCTTCCTCCGGACTCTGGGCGTGGATGACATACTCGCTGTGCAATTTGCTGAAGCGCTCGAACAGGGTGACGGCGCCGTAGGGCGAGTAGCCATCCAGCGCCGCCAGGCGCATGCCTTCCCGGTCTGCCTCGAACTCTTCGTCTTTCTTGTAGCCGGCTTCCCATACTTGAAGCGGGATTTGCAGGATCGCGCCTACGATGTCGAGGTTCAGATGGCGCAACCGCGCCTCGATCTGCACGCGCTCGGCGCAGTGGTAGTGATCGATGTGTTCAATCTCGTGGGCAAGGATCACTGCAAGCTCGTCTTCGCTGGTCATCAGGTCGACCAGTCCCTCGCCGATATAGACGGGGCCACCGGGAAGAGAAAAGGCATTCATCATCGCGCGGTCCGGCAGCAAGTGAAACGAATAGGGCAGCTTCCGGTGGGCGTGCTGGCTCACGGAATATCCAACCCGCCGCACGTAACCCTCGAGGGCCTGTTCTTCCGGAGTCAGTTTTTCCGCAGGAATGGCATACTCCTCGGCCAGCTCTTTGCCAATCGCGATTTCCTCGCGGTCGGAAAGGCGTGTCAGCCGCATGGGCGCCCGGCTCAGATCGCGCTGGGTATCGGCTGCAATATTCACGATCGCGTTCGCGGAAACCGGCGCGGGATCATTCCGGCGCTGGCTGAAATAGAGCCCGGCGAGCCCGGTCAGCAGCACCATCAGAAACGCGAGAGCACGTTTCATAGAAATTGCCGAAGCTTATCGCTGTACTTGGTGTAAAGAAATCCGGCCAGGAACATCGCGACACCCACCACTACGAAAGTGATGTTGCGATCGCGCCAGCTCCAGTGCCCCAGCCACATATCGAGCAGCAGGATTTTAGCGAAGCTGGCCAGTAAGAGAAGGAATCCGGTCAGTCGAAAACTGCGCTCATTGATGATGAACCCGAAGATCAGGATTGCCAAAGCTTCCATGCCCCACGCGAGCGTGACCATGCCGGCCCGCATCTTCACCGCAAGCATCAGGGTCAGCAGAAGCACGGGCGCGAAGAACATGACTTGCTCCGGATACCGCTCCATCGCTCCGATCCAGTTGCTGGAAGGCTGCGCCTTGTGGCGACTGCGCCACCAGAAAGCGAAGGGCAAGCAGGCCAGCAAGACCGCGATGGCAGAGCTGAGAACGATATATCGGCCGGTCCAGTCCGAACCGGTGAAATAACTCGCGCCGAAAAGATTGTGCATCACCCCCCGTGTGCAGGTGCCCAAGGTCAGAAGCAGCGCTTGATGCAGGAAAAGTGGGCGATCGAGCCAAAGCGCCAATCCAAAGAGAACGAAGACCACAACCGCCCACGCCGTGACCAGCCATTCGTTAGCAAACTGGAAATACAGGAGAGCGACGACCGTACCCGTGCCCAGGTAGGCGAGGAGCATGTCGAAGTGGAAGCCACGGTCAGCGCGGGCAGTCTGATCCTCCGTACCCAACTGCGCGTAGACAAAGAACAAGATGAGGGCGATGGGCAATACGGTATACGTTCGTGGGCTCCAGAATTCGCCAGGATTCCCCGCGGTCAGGTTGGCAAAGAAGATCCGGCCAAAGGAGGCGGCCAGAGCCACGTACGCCTGAAATCGAAACTGCCGGGTTTTGCTCCACAGACCATACTCAAAAAGGACGAGGCCGAATACGGCCCATCCCACGGCCACACTCAGAGGTTTCAACTCATACCACACCAGCAGCGAAACCAGCGCCGACGCCGCCCATGAATAGATGTGGTGAAACTCACGCTCCCGCAATTCCTGCGGCATGCGGATGAGCCGCGACAGGGGATAAAAAATGACGGCGACAGTAGACAGCGAAAGCAGTCGCACGCTGACGCCATGCCAGGTTTCCAGCACATACAGGTTTACGGTGATGCTGCGCGCCATGGCGAGCGCCGCGAGGGCGTGGGCCTGCCAGCGGAGATCTTCAACCTCAAATCGGCGATCCACCAGCACCAGCACCAGAGCAAACACCGCCCACGCAGCCGCCAGCCATCCACTGGAGACTTCATGCCAAGCCAGGAAGCTAAGCAGCGCGGTCGCGGCAAAGGTGTGCAGGTAAGCGATTGCGCGTCTGGATTCGGATTTGAGTGGTGAAGATCTTCGCGACAGGAAGTACAAGCCCGCTGCCACGATCGCAATCGTAACCAGCCGCAAAGAAATACTCTGCCAAAACGGCTGCTCCATCTCAAGGTTGAAGTTGTAGGAGCGCACGAGCGAACACGCAGCCACCGCATTCGCCTGCCACCCGAGTTGCCGGTAACCGATCCTGGGCATGACCAGCGCGAGAGTGACGGCGAAGACAATCCACGAGACCGCGATCCATGGCGCCGGCACAGCTTCGTTGAGCACCCAGACCATCAAGCCAGTGCCCGCCCAGCTATATGCCATCCGCCCCAGCCTGACGTGGTCCTGATTGGGCACGCGGAGTCGCCAGGCAATCCAGTACGCTCCTGCCACGACGGGCAATGCGGCAAAGGCATGAAGCGGAATATTCTGCCAGCGTTGGACGCTCGATGGATCGGCAGTCAGAGCGGCCAGCGCCGCCAAAGTTCCCAACAAATGCGCGTGCCACGCCAACACGGGATAGCCGATCTGGATGCCGGCTTCCAGCAGCGCCACTGCGAACGCCATCGCCGCGAGCGGTTGCCAGAGCTCCGGTACTTCGAAGTAGATGAGCGAGCCGATCAGCGCCGTGCCCGCAAACGCAAACAGTCCGCGGAAGAATCTCTGATTATTGTTCTCATTCGTCGCCGCCCACTTCGCCGTCAGATAAAACGCCGCGGCGACAATGGGCAACGTGACCAGCCGCGCTGAGACGTGAGTGTGCAGCGGAACGTCGCTGTGCAGGTTGACCACGGCGACGCGATACAGGGCCAGTGCGCCAAGGCCTCCATACTGCACTTGCAGGTGCATGGACTTCAGCCTCTGCCCGAGAACGGCCAGAGTAAGCATGACGCCGGCGAAGGCAAGAGCGTTCCAGTCCCCCGAGAACAGTGCCCAGGCTGCGGACGCTGCCGCGAATGCTCCGATATAAGAATGTGCGCTGAGCAGAGGCGCATCCGGCACATCGTTAAAGAACTTTTTCCAACGTTGGCCGACAAACAGGGCGTTCAAATAAAAGACGATGGCACACAGCGCGAACATCACTCCAACAGTAAGCACGACCTCGTCGTTAACGCGCCGGGCCACCATCAGTTCCTGAAAATCAATTCCAACCAGGTGCAAGCCAACCAGCAACCCGGCTAGCAATCCGACCCTGCGGAAAACGACTTCGCTCACCGCCACGCCGGCCGCCAGAAAAGCTTCGGCGCCGATCAACCACAGGATGGCTACGTTATTGCCGGAATAGCGGAACGGGACTGCACCAATCATCAGCCCCGCGCCCAGAACACTCAAAACCACAAACGCTTCGCGGCGGCGCCGGATGATAGAAAGCTGTCCCACCGTGAACTCCAACGCACCGATGATCAGCAGAGCCCAAAATGCCAGCTCCGGCTGCACCGACTGGAACTTCAGAGCGCCCAGCAGAAGCAGCGTGTTGAGCAGCGCGGCCACCGTCGAGATGTGCTCGTGTATCGGAGACCGGGTTTTACGGACGACATACGAAATGCGATAGGTGACCCAATAAAACAATAGGATCGCAGTGCTGACGTGGTAGTCAGGGAAGGCGTGTCCCTCGGCGCCGCCAGGGCCGAGCAGGCGATACAACCAGTACAGATGATTGGCGTAGGTCGACAAAATGCCGAACACTTCGAGTTCGAACCAACTCATTTTTATGACGATAGCGACCAGTGCGATGGCGAGGATCACACCCGCAGTCAGGCTGTACACGTCGTCATTGCTAAGCGACACGGTCCAGTACGCCAGCAGGAATGCGATCCCGGTGACCACCTGCGAGCGATAGCGTAATGTATGTACAACCATGACCAGCGCGACCAAGAGCATCAAGACGAGATCCGTGCCGACGGAACTCACCACCCGCATCGCGGCCACGTGATTCAGCGCATAGGTGGTCCAGAAGAGGAGGGACCATCCGCCACCGATGCAAGGGTAAGAGAAGACCCGGTAGCGCTCGCGCCTCTCCAGAAAAACTCCGCTCCCAAGAAGCGCAAAAGACACCAGATAAGACAGCACGACTTTTCCAATGGCCCCGAGTTGCGCGAACTCCTTGATGCCAAACCATGCGACCCCAAGGACGATGAGAACAATGCCGATCTTGTTGAGCCAGTTTCTTCCCAAAATCTCTTCCAGCGCAAAGACGGACTTCATGCGCTGCTGGGCCGTTGCTGCAGGAACGGAAGAACCAGGCGCAGGAGAAGCCGGCGCCGAAGAACGGAACGTTGCCTGCTGCGGGGGCGCGCCAACGCGAGCAGTTGGCGGCGGCGGTGGAACCGGAGTTGTAGAAGGAGGTACCGGAGTCTTGGTGGGCGGCATCTGCGCCCGCGAAAGCGGTGGTGGAGTTGCCGCCGCCGGAGGCCGCGTTGGTTCCGGCCTCGGAGTTGGAATAACGGGAGCGGGTGTAACGGGTGCGGGTCGCTTCGACTCCGATGTGGGCGTTGCCGCAATTGGCGGCTCGATGATCGCAGGCGAAACAGGCTTCTGCGCTGCCTTCTCTGCAGTAGCCGGAGCCGTAGGCGCGGATTTCTCCGCCGGCAGTTCTTCGGGTTTCGGAGGTACGGGAATCGTGACAACTGGGAGCGCCGCCGCCGGTTCCCGTTTTGCGGCAATAAACTCCGCAGCCTTTTCAACGGCAGGTGAAATACTCGCTGCTCGTTCCACAGGTTTCTGCGCAGTCGGTGCAACCGGGACGACCGGAGCCGATCCCTGTTGTGCGTGTACGTTGGATTGGACAGGCGTGGATCGGACAGGTGGAGGCGGCTCTGTTGCCGAAGCCGGTACTCGCGCAGCCTCAACCTGCCGCTTCAACTCCAGCAGGTCGCGCCGCAATCCATCCCCCACCTCCATGCTCAGGTTGGTGAGTTTAAGGAGCTGCTGGCGAAGATTGTGCTCCCGCCAGAGAAGATAGACGGTGGCGAACGGTATAGCGATGACGAACAGCCCGAACACTACGAGTACGAGCTCCACTAGTGGCACTCTCCCGTATGTACGTGATTCTGTAAGCCTCCATAGTAGAACGCGCAGCCACGCTCGTCTTGCACTTTATTTCCGCGCATACCCCGCCAGTTACTAACGTTCCGGTCTGTCGTGACTAGATTACGAAACCTCTTCGTGACAAGATGTGCAGACCTCTAGGAACAAAGAACAAAAGAACAACAGGACCCACCGAGATCCCTATGAGCCTAGGCACTGCCTCGACTGTGGTTGAGACCTCTGGAATCGAGACCACCGAAAATGTAAAGAGCGTTGCCATTCCAGCGTGGCGCAAGGGATTCTGGTCGCTCGTGATCACCCAATTCCAGGGCGCGTTCAACGAGAATGGCCTGAAGAATCTGGTGATCTTCCTCATTCTTGGGATGGCGATGCAGAAGGCCGACCGTGACCGGTTGGTCTTAATCGTGGGCACGCTGTTCTCTTTGCCGTTCATTCTCTTTTCGATGACGGGCGGCTTTCTCGCGGACCGCTATAGTAAGCGCACCGTCACCATCTGGACAAAGTTTTTCGAGATGGCCGTCATGGTGCTGGCCATCGCGGGACTGGGCTGGCACAACCTGAACCTTGAAATGGCGGCAGTTTTTCTGGCAAGCACCCAGGGAGCCCTCTTCGGGCCGTCCAAATACGGATTGCTGCCGGAGCTATTGCCCGAGCCACTGCTGTCCTGGGGCAATGGTGTGCTCGAACTCGGCACGTTCCTGGCAGTGATTGCGGGTGGAGTTGCCGGTGCGTCTCTGGCAGACTTTTTTCAGACGCACCAGGGATGGTCCGGGCTCATCTTCCTCGGTCTGTCCTGTGTGGGACTCGCCTTCAGTCTTGGAATCACGAACGTTCCCGCCGCTGATCCCACAAAAAAGTTTCGTGCCAACCCGATTGGCGACTTATGGGTGCAAGGGCGCCTGATCCGCCAGGATCGAGTTCTCTGGCTGGCAGTGCTGGGCAATACCTATTTCTGGTTTCTGGGCGCGCTGCTGACGGCGAATATTGTGTTCTACGGCAGTGACGTGCTGCACATCAGCTCCACGCGTTCGGGAATTCTTCAGGCTGCGGTTGCGATTGGAATCGGTCTGGGGAGTCTGACCGCAGGGTATCTTTCGAGTGGAAAAGTCGAATATGGATTGATCCCGCTAGGCTCGGTGGGCATGACCGTATTCGGGATCATGCTTTCCGGGCGGAATCTTTCCTTTGCGCACGTGCTGGCGCTGCTGGCCGCTCTGGGTTTCTCGGCGGGCTTCTTCGCGGTTCCCGTCAATGCACTAATTCAGCACCGTCCGGACGAAAAGGATAAAGGTGGAGTCATCGCTGCGGCGAACCTGCTTTCCTTCGTCGGCATCGGGGGAGCCGCTGGCATCTACTACTGCTTCCAGCACTATACGCACCTGAGTCCGCCCAGCATCTTTTTATCCGCCTCGCTGATGACGGTAGCAGCGACGGCGTACGTGCTCTATCTGCTGCCCGACGCGTTACTCCGGCTGCTGCTGTGGATCGCGACGCACACACTCTATCGGATTCATCTCCAAGGTCGCGACCATGTTCCGGTGAAGGGCGGCGCGCTGCTGGTGCCGAATCATGTTTCGATGGTGGACGCGGTTCTGCTCATCGCCTCCATTGATCGTCCGATCCGTTTCCTTATGTTCAAGGGATCGTACGATCATCCGCTGGTGAAACCGTTTGCCAGGATCATGAAGGTGATTCCGATCTCGTCGCAGTTTCGTCCGCGCGAAATGATTCAATCCCTGCGCACCGCAACCCAGGCCTTGAAGGATGGCGAGGTCGTGTGCATTTTTCCCGAAGGCCAGATGACGCGCATTGGCCAGATGCTGCCATTCCGCCGCGGGATGGAAAGAATTATGAAAGGCGTGGATGCGCCGGTCATCCCCGTAAATCTTGGCGGCGTCTGGGGATCGATCTTCAGCTTCGAGCGCGGAAAATTTCTGTGGAAGCTGCCGCGGCGGATTCCGTATCCGGTTACCGTAACTTTCGGAAAGCCGATGCCCGCGACCACCAGCGCGCAGGAAGTGCGGCAGGCCGTGCAGGAACTCGGCGCCGAGGCCTATCACTTCCGCAAACGCTACATGCGGACGCTGCACCGCTCCTTCGTGCAAACCGCGCGGCGGCATCCTCTGCGCTTCGCCATGGCGGACGGCCGCACTCCGAAAGTCACGTTCGGCAAGGCTTTAACCAGTACCGTCTTCCTCGCGCGCCGGCTTCGATCCGTCTGGCTGGATCAAACGATGGTTGGGATATTGCTGCCGCCATCGGTTCCCGGAGCGCTGATCAACCTGGCTGCTCTTCTCATGGGGAAGGTTCCCGTCAATTTGAACTATACGGCTTCCAAGGAGGTTCTGGCGTCGTGCGCCCGGCAATGCGAACTGAAAACCGTGATTACGTCGAAGGCCTTTCTGGAACGGGTTCACATCCAGGTGCCGGGGCAGGCCATCATGCTGGAGGATCTCACCGCTAATCCAGGCTCGTTCGAAAAGCTGACGGCTGCGCTCATCGCATGGTTGCTGCCGGTGCGGCTCATCGAAAAATCCGTGGGAGCGGGCCGCAAGACAGGTCTCGACGATATCGCCACGGTCATCTTCTCCAGCGGCAGTACTGGCGATCCCAAGGGCGTCGTACTCACTCACTACAACATCGCGTCGAACGTCGAGCAACTGAACCAGGTCTTCATGCTCGGGCGGAACGACAAGATTCTCGGGATTTTGCCCTTCTTTCATTCCTTCGGTTTTACCGGGACTCTGTGTCTGCCCACGACCATCGGGATGGGTGTCGTGTTCCATCCCAACCCGCTCGAGCCGCGGGCCATCGGTGCGCTGGTCAGCCAATATGGCGTCACGTTCCTGCTGGCCACGCCGACTTTCTTGCAAGCCTACATCCGGCGCTGCGAACCGGAAGATTTTGGCAGCCTGCAGTATGTAATGGCCGGCGCCGAGAAACTTCCGGAGCGAACCTCGGTCGCCTTTGAAGACCGCTTCGGAGTGCGCCCGCTGGAAGGTTATGGCTGCACCGAATGTTCCCCAGCCGTCACCGTGAACACGCGCGACTTCCGGGCAGCGCAGTTTCGGCAAGTGGGCGCAAAGCGCGCCAGCATCGGGCATCCGCTGCCCGGGATCAGTGTGAGGATCGTGAACCCGGAGACCTTCGATCCTCTGCCGTTAGGCGAGACCGGTTTGCTGCTGGTGCGCGGCCCCAACGTGATGCAGGGATATTTGAATCGACCCGAGAAGACCGCCGAAGTCTTGCGCAATGGTTGGTACAACACGGGCGACATCGCCGCGGTGGATGAAGACGGGTTCATCCGCATCACCGATCGTTTGAGCCGGTTCAGCAAGATCGCCGGAGAAATGGTGCCCCACATCAAGGTTGAGGACAAGCTTCACGAGCTAAGCGGCGCCACGGAACAAACCTTCGCAGTTACGTCGGTTCCCGATGAGAAGAAAGGTGAGCGCCTCATCGTTCTACACACACTGCCAGAGGACAAACTGGAAGCCTGCCTCGCCCTGCTCGCCAAGTCGGACCTGCCGGCGCTGTGGAGGCCGCGGCCCGATCAGTTTGTCCATGTGGATTTGCTGCCATACCTGGGCACCGGAAAACTCGACCTGCGGCGACTGAAGGAGATCGCGACGGAAGTCTCGGTGTAACTTGAGCTTGTGCAATCCACTCGAACGACCCGTGCTAGACTAACCTCAAATCCCTGCATCTGAGGGCACCCATGAAATTCGGCGTCATCATCTTTCCGGGTTCGAATTGCGATCACGATGCCTTCTGGACGATTCAACACGTCGCCAAGCAGCCGGTCACATTTCTGTGGCACGAATCGCACGACCTGGAGAACTGTGACGCCGTCATCGTCCCGGGAGGTTTTGCCTTCGGCGATTACTTGCGCACCGGAGCGATTGCAAAGTTTTCGCCAGTGATGGAGTCGGTCCGCAAGTTCGCCGACGGCGGCGGGTTGGTGCTCGGCATCTGCAACGGTTTTCAGATCCTCTGCGAGTCGGGCCTGCTGCCGGGCGCGTTGATGCGCAACGTCGGCCTCAAATACGTTTGCAAGCCGGTGCAGGTTCGAGTGGAAAATATAGAGACTCCCTTCACCAATGCCTGTGCGAACGGAGAGGTGTTGACCATCCCGATCGGCCACATGGAAGGGAATTACTTCTGCGATCCCGCCACGCTCGATGAGTTACACCGGGACAATCGTGTCGTGTTCCGTTATTCCTCGCCCGGCGGCGAGATCACAGCCGCCGCCAATCCCAACGGCTCTTTGGACAACATCGCCGGGATCTGCAGCCCCGGACGCAATGTCGTCGGCATGATGCCTCACCCCGAGCGCTCGGCCGAACCGGAACTGGGATGCACCGACGGGATGAAAGTATTCCAGTCGATGGTTGGCGCCATGGCGAGCCGGTAACCTGGCCCGACTAACCTGGTTCGATCAACCTGGTTCGATTTCACAAGCATCCAAATCTAAATCTGCGGCCGCGGAATTCTCTTGGTTATCAACAGGCTCTCGGTATATGGTCGTTGCGTCTTCCCCAGTAGTACAGGTTCCTAAAACCTGGTTGTGTTGCAAAACACACGCGGGGAGGCGTGTCTCTCATGACACCGAAGCAGATTCTAGATTCTTTCTCAGAAACCCTAATGCGGGACGAGCGGATTCTCAGCGCGCCAGAACGCGCGCTGGTGGCCACTCTGCTGCAGCATGCCAAAGCGTCGGGCGGCGCGAGTCCCGAAACGCAGGAAGCAGTCCGGGCGGTGATTGCCTCAGCCGTAGGAGAAACCGTAGCGCAACGCGCGTTCGCCGTGCTGGGCGGCAGTATTGTAGAACGCATCCTTGAGGGCAGTAAATTCTCGCAGGATGACTCCGGTGTGGTCCGCGGCGCAGACATCCACACCGGCGCGCCGCATCTTCCATTCGACCCGCTCTCCCCAGAAGAGTTACTGGGTGCCATGGCGGACACTCAAACCCCCAACCCTCCGCTGCGGATGAAAACCGAACCCGATCCGCCGTCGGGACAGCCGCACCCGGGGCCGGGTGTCCGAGCGCCGCACAAAGAACCCCAGCCTCCGTCCAGGCCGATGGGCGAACCCGATCCGCCGTCAGGACAGCCGCACCCACCGGGTCCGGGTGTTCGAGCGCCACACAAAGAACCCCAGCCTCCGTCCAGGCCGATGGGCGAACCCGATCCGCCGTCGGGACAGCCGCACCCCCCGGGGCCCGGCGTTCGAGCGCCGCGCACGGAGCCAGATCCGCCCAGTTCCGCGCGTACGACGGTCATGTCACAAACCAGCGCAGCTGTTGCCGAGCGGCCGGCAGTTTTGCCGGCGCAATGCGTCGTGCTGGACGAATTCCTTGCGCCCCAGGAACTTGAAGAACTCATGCGCTTCACGCTGGAGCACGAATCCGATTTCAGCGCCAGCACCGTGGTTTCTCCGCGCGCGGAGAGTGGCGTGGTCAACTATGATCACCGGCGCTCCCGCGTTTTGATGGACCTGGCTCAACACCAGGACGTGATGCTCGATCGCATCAAGTCCGTGTTGCCACAGGTTCTGGATAAGCTCGGCATGGAGGAATTTTCCGTCGCCGCCGTGGAGGCCCAGGTCACCGCGAGCAACGACGGAGATTTCTTCCACTTCCACAGCGATAACGGCAGCGAACGTGTCGCCTCCCGTCATCTGACGTTTGTCTACTTCTTCCATCGCGAGCCCCGGCAGTTCGAGGGAGGTGAACTGCGGATTCACGACTCGCGGCTGCAAGATGGGGTTTACGTCAGCGAAGGCACTTACCAGGCGATCGTTCCGCAGCAAAACCAGATCGTTCTTTTCCCCTGCGAAATGCTCCACGAAATTACCCCGGTGAATTGCGCATCTCAGCTTTTCGCCGATAGCCGCTTTACATTAAACGGATGGCTTCGTCGTTGATCAACACGGCAAACAACCCGGCGTGGCTCGAATGGATGACAACCCTCATGGCGGGGCCGTCCGAGGAAGGAGTGTCGCGGCACACCTATGCCGCGACACTTCCTCCCGATCGCTTTTATTGCGTGCTGGATGAACTGCCCGTGCATTTGATCCCGCGACGCATTTTCAAATCATTGCAGCTTGAAAAAGACAGACGTCAGCTTCTGTATCTGAATCCCGAATGTATCGTGTGTCCCGACCGGGAATTGCCGGATGAACTTCTATCCGGTAGGGAATTGCTGTCGGGATTCGCGTTGCAGGGAACAATGGCTTGGGTGCGCGACCCGGTGACTCGCACCCTGCTTCCTTTCTGGCTCGGACCGCCACTGGAGGACGCGTTGAGGAGTCTGCGTCCGAATGAACCAGTGCCATCGTCGGTGCCGGACAGCGTACAAAACCTGTTGGTGGCCGCGGATATCTTGATTCCCGAAGACCGAATGTACCTACGCCACCAGCAACGCGAAGAGATGATCCGGAAGGTATCCCCCTCTTTTCGTGAGAAGGGCTATGCGCCGCTTGGCGACTTGATCCATCCCTTTCACCTCGCCGCCTTGCGCCGCTATTATCGCTACCTGATCCGCACCGGCGCGATCCGGCTGGGCGATGGCCAGAGTCCCCGCCGCTATGTGGCCTACAACGAGCCCGTGGCGCGCTTCTTCCACCATGACATCGCAGCCACTCTGAGCGCCGTGGCCGGGCAAGCGCTCAAGCCCTCTTACGTCTACATGGCGTCGTACTTGAGCGGAGCAGAGCTGAAGAAACACACCGACCGCGAACAATGTGAATTCAGCGTCACTCTCTGCCTGGATTTCACACCCGAACCCGCGCTGGAAACTCCCTGGCCGATTCGCCTGCACACTCCAACCGGCAAGCTCACCGTCTATCAAGCTCTGGGGGACGGCCTCGCCTACCGCGGAACTCGATTGCCTCACTACCGCGATTTGCTCGGCGAAGGCCAGACCTCGACGTCCATCTTCTTTCACTACGTCGCCGCAGACTTCTCGGGATCTTTGGATTGAAAAGATTGGATTGAAAAGATTGGATTGAAAAAGACTGGACTGAAGTGCGATTGAAGACGAAGCAGTCGGCGCGCTTTAGCGTAAGCCGGAGACGAGATACAGAACCGACAAAGCCTGATTGTAGCTATACACGAAGCGGGTTCCATCGCGGCTGACCACCACCGGAGCTACGGTGACCACGCCCGCCGGTGCTCCGGGTTTCAGTTCCTGCAGCACAGTTTGCGTTCCCGTAGAGATCTCGACCCCGTAAATCTTGCTGGGGAGTTCGCCCAGATGATAGCCGTAGAGCATAGAGCCGTCGTTGGACCATTGCACCGGCAGAAAACCGGCTTCCAATGTTGGGATGGTTCGAGGAGCACCTTCGCCTACGGGATAGATTGCCACCGCCGAATTCGGCCCCACGCCCACCACGAATCGGCTGTCGGGTGATGAGGGACCGCACACAGTCCCTTCCGGGGTTACTGCCTTTGGTCTTGCGCCAGCCAGGTCGAGCACAAAGCAACGGGTCGCGTGGCCCCGTTCATTGCCGTTGGCAATCAGCCTTTGTCCATCCGATAGGAAACGGGCCCATCCATTATGAATGTGTTCCAACGCGCTTACGTCGACGGGACGAGGCTGCCCGGGCCCTGTCGGTAGCAGTGTCACCTGCTCTGGGTTTCCAGTAGAGATCGAGATGGCCCATTTACCGTCTGGCGAGAGTCCGCCCGCGCTGCCATCGCCCAGACGAACCGGCAGCGTGCCGTCCAGCTTGCGCAGCGCTACGGCGTAGCCCGGTCCCGCGGCCTCGCTGGCGTCGCCGAACAGCACAAACTGTCCATCGCGCGAAATGTCCTTGGCAACGTTCCAGTCGTGCCAGGACAGTTCCACATCCTGTGTGTTGCCCCGAGTGCTGAACGCCATCGCCAGCCGCTTGGAGTTCAATGCGACCAGAACGCGGCCGTCCGCAGCTATGTCCTGCAGTGTGATCGCGATGGGCAAGTCCAGTAGCATGCGGACTTTGCCGGACATGCTGACCGCCATCAGATTGAGGTTGTTGCCCTTCTCTACAGCGGTGAACCAGATTTCGTGCCCGTCAGGACGCCACGCAAGTCCCTGCTCCGACGCCCATTCTCCCGTTAACGCCTTGACGTGTCCCCCCAGATCAACAACTGAGACCGCTCCGCGCTGGTCCCAGAGTGCCGGGTGATCCATGAACGCGATCTTGTCGCCCTGAGGAGAGAAGCGAATGTTGCTGATCCAGCCGTTGCTTTGATAGAGCACTTTACCGATGGGGAATTCCAGACGGCTGTGGCCGTCGACATAATGCACGACCGCCAACCCGCCTTGTGCATCCCAGTCCGCCCAGCGCACGTCTGCCAGTATCTCCTTCGGAGATCCTCCGGCAAGAGGCGTTCGTCCGAGCATTCCGTCGATGGTTTCTAGTTGTCCGTTGTGGGTGCCGTGCAGGACCACCGCGAGTTCGTTGTTATGGGAGATTGCCAACAGATTGGCGTCGCTCAAATTCAGCGGCTGGGTCAGAAGAGAGGTTCCCACCGTGGAGAACAGCTGGACCGGCTTGCCGTCCCATGCCGCGCCATACACGATCTGACCTTCAGGTGCGAAGCGCGCCGCATAGACCGTGCCCGCTTCGGACGTTAAGCGCTGATAAGTCGGAGGCGACGCTGGAGTTCGAAGCAGTTGCGCCAGCAACAGAAGCACAGTCGCCGCAGCCAGCACAGCCGCGACTGCCCAAGGCAGCGCCGAAGTGGTTCGAGCGATCGGCCTGGGGGAGGGAAGTGCTCTGGCCGGTGACGCCGAAAGCGTTTGCAACGCAAAAACCAGATCCTTGGCAGACTGAAAGCGGTTCTCCGGCTCCTTCTCCAGACAATGCCTGACGATGTCCTGATATCCCGCCGGAATCTCCGCCGCGTCCAGCCTGGCTGTTGGCGGTTCCTCGCGCAGCACGGCAGTCATCGTGTCCACTTGGGTCTCACCGCGAAACGCGCGGCATCCCGCCATCATCTCGTAGAGAATCGCCCCGAAGCTGAAGATGTCGCTGCGGTGGTCCACGGGCTTGCCCCGCAATTGCTCCGGGGACATATAGGCGACGGTGCCAATCATCCCTCCATGCTTGGTCACCGTGGTCAGGTCTTCGATGGAGCGCTTATCTTCGGGCGGAGTCTGCAGCTTGGCTACACCGAAATCCAGAATCTTGATGCGCCCGTCCGTGGTGAGAAACAGATTTTCCGGTTTGAGATCGCGATGCACAATGTGCCGGTCGTGAGCCGCGGTGAGGCCCTGCGCGATCTGCAGCGCGTAATCCGCGGCATCCCGCACTGAGATGGGGCCCTCCGACAGGCGCTGCCGCAGGTCCTTGCCCTGGAGCAGTTCCGAAACAATGTAAGGCACCGTGCCTTCGAAACCAACGTCATAGATGGCAAGAATATTGGGATGGTTGAGCGCGGCGGCCGCCCGCGCTTCCTGCTCAAATCGGCGCAAGTGATCGGGGTTGTCGCTGGAGGCCGGCCGGATCAGCTTCAGCGCGACCTCGCGTCCCAGCCTCTCGTCGCGCGCACGAAAGACTTCGCCCATCCCTCCCGCGCCAATTTTTTCGAGGACCCGGTAGTGCCCCACCATCCGGCCAGTCATAAGTAATAACGCGCGCCCTTTGCCATGGCATGTTAGGGATGATAGCGCCCACAGTCAATAGCACCTGGGGATAGGAAATAAAGAAAGTGAAACGACACATGGATAACTAGATGGTAAACCTCTGCAAATACCGTGGATGATGTGACGGGCTGGAGATTTAGGGTGCGAGAAAACGCCACTGTCTCGAATAGCGTTCGTGTTCGGTCGGATCACAATCGGGGATGTTGAGCCCCTCAATCCGTTTCTCGCGATTCGCTAACTTCGCGTCTGCTTTTGAGCCATGTGCCAGGGCGGCTTAATCGTACTCAGAGCCAAACCCCACAAGCCCAAGTCGTTTCCGAGCTTTGTTTTGTCGTGGAACCGTTATGAGCTGTCAATCCCACACTTCCAGTTTCATAAAACTGATCACAATTGACCATCTCGTTAGTTACGAGTTGCAGCGCCCTGGGAGCGAAAGTGAGCGATTCTGCACAGCACTGCCGGAGTAAATGAGCGAGTATGGAGTTTCTGGCGAATTTGATCTAGATCGAAGAAAACTTTCACACCTGCTCTGGTATTGGTTACCACAAAGCCACGTGTCAGTAAGTCGGATTGCGATGGTGAGACGGAGTGAGAAGACTAGGCTAATAAGAAACTAAGGAGATTGATAAATGAACAAAATGCTGGTCGTGATGCTACTTGTAGCTATGGTCGCCTGCGGAAACTCGAACTCACCCTCAACCCATCCCATAAACCCGAACGGAAAAGGTCCTGCGCCGGTAGACCTTAAATCAGCGTCTTCTTTTGCCGTCCTAACCAAGTCTGGAGTAACGGATGTGCCAGCATCCGTTATCACTGGAGATGTAGGGGCAAGTCCGATCACAGGAGCAGCCGATAGCCTGACCTGCGCGGAAGTAACCGGTAAGAGTTACTCGGTCGATGCAGCCGGTCCACTCCCGTGCCGCATAACTAACGCCACTTTACTGACAGCCGCCGTCAAAGACATGATGACTGCATACACCAATGCGGCGGGGCGTACACTTCCAACTGCCACCAACCTGGGAGCTGGGGAAATCGGAGGGCTAACTATTGCTCCGGGTCTTTACAAATGGGGTACTGGTGTGAGCATATCAACCGACGTAACGCTTTCTGGCGGTCCGAATGATGTCTGGATATTTCAGATAGCTCAAACCTTAAATCAGGCTAGCGCAACACATGTAGTCTTAAGCGGCGGCGCACAAGCGAAGAATATATTCTGGCAGAGCTTCGGAGATGTAACCATTCAGGCGCAGGCTCAGTTCAATGGTGTTATTTTGTCTCAAACAGCAATCAACCTGAAAACGGGAGCATCTGTGAACGGTCAGCTGTTAGCTCAGACCCAAGTCACTCTTGAACAAAATACGGTTACGCAGTAAGCGGTATACCATGGGTGGGCGATTGATGAAATCGCCCGCCCGCTTGTTGGATCAATGTTGCGACGCCCGCAGAGAAATCTTGCCGTGCGTATGTACCACCCCTTGACTCGTTTGCCCCTCGAATCTGCAGCCCTTGGACTTACCATTCGGTTGGGAACACCGCTTCGAATCCACATCCACGCGCGTCACATCATTCACGAAACTCCAGATGTTTATTACCTAGTTAACAGAGGTGTGTCCTTTCGTCTCTCCGATTCCCGGCAATAGCACCTGGGGGATAGGGAAATAGGGTATAAAATGCTGTTGCCGAAAAATATTCCCGTTGAACACGCCGGGTTTTACGAGTTTTCGCCATCTGGATAACCTCTGGGACTGGTTGAATGCAGGTAATCGACGTCGCGTTGCCACTGATCCTGATCTGTTCGGTCCAGGCTTTCGCCCAATCTCAGGATCCGGTTCCGAAGGCTGCGCCCGCCCGATCCACTCAATCCAGTCAATCCACCGTGGCCAAGAATCCGATTGCAAACACCGGTTTCGTGGGAGACGAGGCATGCCGCTCCTGCCACCAGCAGAAAGTCGAAACATATTACAGAACTGCCCACCGTTTGACCTCCCAAACCGCGGACAAGAATTCCGTGGTCGGAAGGTTCGACGAAGGCGCCAATATTCTGAGGACATCCAATCCAAATCTGTTTTTTCGGATGGATGAAAACGAGAAAGGCTTTTTCGAGACAGCGGTGTGGGGGACTCCGCCTGACACCTGGTCACGCACCGAGCGGCTCGATCTGGTGATCGGGTCTGGAGGTAAAGGGCAGAGCTACTTGTTCTGGAATGAAGATGAGCTTTTTCAACTGCCTCTGGGCTATTCGACTGTTCTAAGCCAGTGGATCAACGCACCCGGGTACCGGGACGGGATCGCGAAGTTCGATCGACCGATTATTCCCCGCTGCCTCGAGTGTCACGCCACATTCTTCAAGGCGCTCGACTCTCTTCCCTCTAGCAACCGGTACGACAGGACTAATTTCGTGTTGGGTATCTCCTGTGAAAGATGCCACGGTGCGGGGCGGGAGCACGTCGCGCGCCTCAGCACCCACCCGCCAGCCGGTGCGCACCTGGCCATCATAAATCCCGCAAAATTGTCACGCGACCGGCAATTCGAAGTATGCTCACAATGTCATGGTGGACAAGGAGTGCGCGAACTGGCTCCCGCTTTTTCGTATGTTCCTGGACAACCGCTTGGGAACTATATTGATTTGGGACCGGTTGACCCGAAGGCTGACGCCGATGTGCACGGCAAGCAGGTCGTCCTCCTAGAGAAGAGTCGTTGTTTTCAGGCCTCTTCAAACATGTCGTGTGCAACCTGTCATGACGTTCATGAGCCTGAACGCAACCTGGCCACGTTCTCACAGAAATGCTTGACCTGCCATAAGGTTGAAAAGTGTGGCATGTATCCAAAGTTGGGGTCTGAAATCGCCGGCAATTGTATTGACTGTCACATGCCGAATCAGGAGTCGAAGGTCGTCTTTGTGGATGTTAACGGAAAGAAAGTAAACCCCCAATTCCGTACTCATTGGATCAGGATTTATCCTTCAAGCTCGTCCCCACAGCCACAGTAGCCAGGGCCGATCTTCCATTCGACGATCTTCGATTTACGATCTTCCATCTGACGAGCCCTTCATCCGACCGACAATGCCGCCGAGTGGTTTCAAAACTGCGCATGTTTCAACTCCGCATTATCCTGCCCTTGCATAGCGTGCTAAACTTATGCCCGCTGTGGGCCACACTCCTCCCATACCGCCGCCTACTCCGCCCTCCTGTTCGGAGTGTGCCAGCAAGACGCAACCCGCAGGAGGTGGAGCGCCAACCCAGACCGCCTCACGCATGTGGCGTTCGAGCGACGGCAAGACGCGCATCGACATGCCCCAGACCAGTGTCATCTCCGATCCGATCTCGAAGCACACCATCGTGCTCGATCACCTGAAGAAGGAAGCCAGCATCATCCCGATGCCTCCACCGGGGTCCCCAGCTGTGCCGCCGGGCGCGTCGCCAGCAGCTGCCGCCGCCCTCCATCCCTCGTCCGTACAAGTGCAGGACCTCGGCAAGTCGATGATCGAGGGACACGAAGTCGAGGGCAAGCGCTACACCCTGCCCCACGTCCCTCCGCCGCCCAAGCCCCAGATACCCGGGAGGGCGATGCCCGGTATGAAGATCCCTGGAATGAAAGTGCCGGGCGCGCCGTCTGTGCCAGGAATGAAAGCTCCCGGCGCCCCGACGTTGCCCGGAGCAAAGATGCCCGCTGCTCCACCGTTGCCGGGAGCCAAACTGCCCGATGCTCCCTCAATGCCGAAGCCGCCTGGCGCCCCGGTGCCCCCACAAAAGCCAAAGCTGCCAGCGTTGCCGAGCATAGCTGAAGTGTGGACCAGCGTGAAGTTGAAGACCCCGGTCTTGACCAAGGTCACCACTGCGGCCGGAGAGCACACGACGTATTGCAAACCCACGTTAACCGCAGAGCATCCCCCGTCTGTCTTTCAGATCCCACCGGGATATACGATCAAGCCACCCAAGCCGCCCACTGTCCCAAAGCCGCCCGCTATGCCCAAGCCGCCAGCGATGCCAAAGCTGCCCGCTATGCCCAAGCTGCCGAAGACGTGAGCGCTGCCGCGGGTCATGCTATAATCTGGGTTCGCCTGCATACGAATCGAGGTAATCTGTGATCTCCTCTGAAGGCGAATCCTGCGCCATCCAAAGCTCTTTAAAGCAGCTCTCTAAGGAAGATCTTTAGACACGAGGTCGAACTATGTCCGGCCACTCAAAATGGGCCACCATCAAGCACAAGAAGGGCGCGCTCGACGCCAAGCGCGGCAAGATTTTTACCCGTCTGATCAAGGAAATCAGCATTGCCGCGAAGAACGGCGGCGGCGATCCTGACACCAATCCTCGCTTGCGCGGCGCCATCCTCGCCGCCAAGAGCGAAAACATGCCCCAGGACAACATCAAGCGGGCCATCCAGCGCGGCACGGGCGAACTTCCCGGCGCTGTCTACGAAGAATTTACGCTGGAAGGCTACGGCCCCGGTGGCGCCGCGGTGCTACTGGACATCAATACCGACAATCGCAACCGTACGGTGAGCGAGATTCGCCACTGTTTCGGCAAGAACGGCGGCAACATGGCCACGGCGGGCTCGGTCGCATATTTGTTCCACAAGAAGGGCGACATTCTTATCGCCAAGACAGCGGCCAAAGAGGACGACTTGATGAACATCGTTCTCGAACACGGCGGCGAAGACTTGCATGACGACGGCGAGAACTGGGAAATCCTGACCGACACCTCCGCCTACGAGACCGTACTTGAAGCGGTGAAAAAAGCCGGCATTGAGCCCATCTCGGCCAGCGTAGCCATGATTCCGCAGACCTACGTCAAGCTGGAAGGTTCAGCCGCGAACACGATGATCCGGTTGATGGAAGCGCTCGAGGATCAGGACGACGTGCAGAACGTACACTCGAACTTCGACATCGATCAGAAAACGTTGGAAGAAGTTGCCGGATAGTCTTGCAGCAAGGGCTTTGCATCAAGCGCCGTATAAGCAGAGATCGCCAAGAGAAGATCGCCAAGAGAAGATGGTCAAGCCGCCCCGTTTTCGGGCGGCTTTTCTGTGCCTCGATCACCGGTTAAACAGTTTGCCGAAAAACTCACTCTTGGGTGGCACAGCGCTTTAAGCGCTGCGATAGCGCTCTTCTTTTTCGGGAGGGGATTTGTCCCCTGAGGCTCTGTCTCGACTGAGTAAGGCATTCCGTCGACCGAAGTTTTCAACACCTTCGTGGAAAACATTGTGGAAAAACACCAAAGTACCGTCGTAAGTGATTCACCAAACGACCGCTTCAGCACTTTGCACTACTGCGAGTGCTGGCACTTTCGTGGTACAACTCGCGGGTAAAAATACTTTTTGAAAGTTAGACTCGACAAACTTCTTGTGGACCGCGGCCTCGCCGCCTCGCGCGAGCGGGCGCATGCCCTGATTCTTGCTGGCAAGGTGCTGGCCGACGATCAGAAAATCGAGAAAGCGGGCGCGCAGGTCTCCGCGGAATGCGTGATTCGCATGCTCGGCGAGGATCTGAAGTACGTGGGCCGTGGCGGACTGAAGTTGGAGCGCGCCCTCGAACACTGGAAGATCGCCGTCACTGGAAAAATGTGTCTTGATGTCGGCGCGTCCACTGGAGGGTTCACCGATTGCTTGCTCCAACACGGCGCCGCGCAAGTGATCGCAGTCGACACCGGCTACGGCCAGCTGGATTTCAAACTTCGTCAGGATGCGCGAGTCCATCTGCTGGAAAAAACCAACGCCCGCTATCTAACGCGCGCAGTCGTCGACGTCACCGCAGATTTCATCGCCATGGACGTCTCCTTCATCTCCGCGACTCTGGTTCTTCCCGCCGTGATCGCCGCAGCCTTTCCGGAATCGCGGGCCGCACGCCGAGGACGCCAAATCGTCGTGCTGGTAAAGCCCCAGTTCGAAGCGGGCAGAGAACATGTAGGCAAGGGCGGCATCGTGCGCGACCAAGCCGCACAACACGCAGCCGTGGAGAAAGTGAGAGCCGCGCTGCAGAGTCAGGGCGTCGTTCAGACCGACGTGATCGAGTCGCCTATCCTCGGCGCCGAAGGCAATCGCGAGTTCCTGCTGTACGGCACCTTCTAATCTCCAGTGTCCTCTGTGGTGAAGCCCTTGAACTTCTGTACAATCTGTCTTTGACCATGGCCAGCCCGCAAGCGACCTCCCAGAAGACCGCAGCCATCATTGCGCGGCCCGACCGTCCCGAAGTCGCGCAGATTCTTCCTGGGCTTCTCGCCTGGCTCGCGGACCACGGCTACAAAATCGTCATCGATCAGGAAACCTCCACGTACATAACCGACCAGGAAGTTGTGCCCCGGTCACAACTGTCGGCGCGCGCGCTCGATCTCGTCGTGGTCCTGGGTGGCGACGGAACCCTGTTGTCCGCCGCAAGAGTCACGGCCGCCGTTGACGTCCCTCTGCTGGGCGTCAATCTGGGCTCTCTCGGATTCCTCACGGAAGTGCCGCTGCAATCGCTCTACTCAATGCTCGAAGCCATCGCGGAGGGCCGCGCCTCGGTCGACCATCGAACACTCATGCAGGTCCAATTGTTGCGCGCCGAGACGGTTCGCGGTAGCTATCTGGTTTTCAATGACGCGGTCGTGAACAAAACCGCTCTCGCCCGCCTCAACACCTACGATCTGTACATCGACAAGGCATTCGTTTCCAGCTACCGCGCCGACGGCATGATCGTAGCTACTCCGACGGGTTCGACCGCGTATTCGCTATCCGCCGGCGGACCCGTGCTCATGCCGACGGTCAACGCCTTCGTGATCACGCCGGTCGCTCCGCATTCTCTGACGCATCGCGCGCTGGTGGTGCCGGATTCGGTCGAGATCGAAATCCTGATGCGCAGCGAAGAGGAAGTCGCCTACTTGAGCCTGGACGGGCAACCCGGCCTCGACCTGCGCGATGGCGACCGCGTCCGCTGCCGCCGCTCCGAGCATCAGGTGAGCCTCTTCCGGACAGGGACTGATTTTTTCCATCTGCTCCGCACCAAGCTGAAGTGGGGAGAGCGGCAAGACTGAAGGCCCCGTCAGGCGACCGAACCTTCGTTCGAGGCCGGTCGGAGTCGTGCCGTGTGAATGTAGAGTAGAGCGAAGCCAATAAACATCGTAGGTTCCACCAAAGTTACTCCTGCTAGCGAAGCTGGGATCGTAAACCAGAAACTCAGATGTATATAAGGCCAGAGCCAGATCGCTGTCCAGAAGGGAAGCATCCCAGCGAGATACCCCCCGATAAGAGATTTCGACAAGAGCGCCCCCAAGGTGAGCCACTTACCTTAGGTGAGCTCGTCGCTTCGAAATAGCGCTTGAGTAATTTTGTACTTCTCCAGAACGATTGCCGGCATCGCCAAAGCAAAGCGAGAGAGTAGCAGACCTGCGGCAGCCGTCATCACGAAGACGATCCATGTAGCAAGGCTGCCGGGACGCACCTGAAGCCGGTGCAAGCCCCACAGCAGCCCCGCACCCGCAAATCCAGCTGCTGCTACTAGTGCGAGCAGAAGGAAGAACAGGAGAATCGTCAGCCTAACGACCGGGCCGAGCCGCCGATTAACTACTACAAGGCATTCTCCCGCTGACAAAAGAGACCCTCTCTGTGTTTGGTCGACTGCAGAACATATAGCTGCGAACGAAAGCGAAAACGCCAGCCAACTGGTGAGATATCCAACAAGGTTGATCAGCCAGATCTCGAGAATCTCGCTTCGGTGCGAGAGCAACTCGATGCCCCGGGGAAGGTGCCGGAATATTTCGCTGACCTCATGCCTAGCGATCCTGACAGCAAGATAGCCCGCTAGCACGGCGGGTGCAGTGAGCTTGATAAACACCCAAAAGTGGCTGTGGTAAAGCCGCAGAACCTCTGTGACGAAATCTCCCGCGCTGTTTACCCCCTTCGCCTCTGGCAGACCGGCACCTGATTGATTAATCGGTTGAGTTCCTTGACGCTCTCTCTGCAAACTCTGCTGAGGGGAGATTTTACGTCGTGCAAGTTCGCCGGTCAGAGTGCTGAAAGCTTCGGGGGTTAGTTGATCCGGTTTCATCGCCAACAGCAGCAGTTCCTCATCCGTCTTCCCTGCGTATGTGTTGGCGAGATCCTGTAGATGCACGGCCGCAGCATGCTACTTCACATGGCGACTTAAAACAAGCGATGAAGCGCGGTCTTACAGCTCCGCGCGCAGCAAGTCCGACACTTTCTCCCGCCGCCGAATGATCTTCGCCGACTTCCCGCTGACCAGCACTTCCGCCGCCCGTGGACGCGTGTTGTAGTTCGAAGCCAGCACCATGCCATAGGCGCCAGCATCCAGAATCGCCAGGAGATCTCCTTCGCCAACCACGGGCAACTCCCGGTCGCGCGCGAAAAAATCTCCGGTCTCGCACACCGGCCCGACAATGTCCGTGACTTCGGACTTCGCGGCCACACCCGTGCTCTGTTTAACCGGAATGATCTCGTGATACGCGCCGTAGAGCGCTGGCCGGATCAGGTCGTTCATCGCGGCATCGACTACCAGAAATCGCTTGCCGTCGTTTTGCTTGCGGTAGAGCACGGACGTCACCAGAACGCCCGCCGGGCCAATGATCGAGCGTCCGGGCTCGAGCAGCAGCCGCACGTCCAAACCACGCAAGGGCGCTGCAAGTGCCCGTGCGTATGCCTCAGCATCGGCGGAAAACGCAGCCGCACTTGCTTTCTCGTAGGCGATGCCCAGCCCGCCGCCCGCGTCAATATAGTCGATCCGGTGGCCGTCTCCACGCAATTCGCGCACCAAGTCCGCCACGCGCGCCATCGCCTCCCCGAAAGGCGCGACATCCGTGATCTGCGAGCCGATGTGAACGCTCACCCCGCGCACCTTGAGATATCGCGCACCTGAAGCTTTTGCGTAGAGCGCCCGTGCATCGCGGATCGGTACTCCGAACTTGTGTTTGCGCAGGCCGGTAGAAATGTAAGGATGCGTCTCGGCGGCGACATCGGGATTTACCCGCAGCGCCACCGGCGCTGTCTTGCGCAGCCGCCCGGCGCACTCCGCCAGTGCCCACAACTCTGACTCACTTTCGACGTTGAAAAGCATGATTCCCGCCTTCAACGCCGCAGTCAGTTCTTCGCGCGTCTTGCCTACGCCGGAGAAAACGACCTTCTTCGCAGCCTTGCGGTCTGCGGCCAACACCCGTTCCAGTTCTCCGCCGGACACTACGTCGAACCCGCATCCCTTCCTCGCTAGCATACGCAGGATAGTCAGGTTGGAATTCGCTTTGACGGAATAACAGATGGTGTGCAGCACGTCGCGAAACGCCGCGTCAAAATCGTCATAGCGCTTACGGATCATCGCCGCCGAGTAAACATACAACGGCGTTCCATGCTCCTCGGCCAGATCCAGCAGGGGCACGTCTTCGCAGTACAGGACAGACGGCCCTTCCTGCCGCAGGATGCCGCGCTTCGTCTGGCGATAGACGAATCCAGGGGGCCGCGCTGCCGGGCTCTGACTGCGCGCTGTCATTTCTTCTTGGCAGGGCTATGCGTGCTGCCGTGCACGCGGATGGCGACCACGGTCTGGTCGTCGAACGTTTCCACGCCCGCCGAGTGTTCGGCGGCGGCCTTGAAAAGCGAATCGACGACGCACTTCGCCGACTTCGCAGAGCACTCGGAAACAATTTTCTCGACGCGTCCTCGCCCGAAGAGCTCCCCCTGGCGGTTGCGCGCGTCGAGAATCCCGTCGCTGAAGAACACGAACATGTCTCCGGGCTTCATGCGGAACTTGAATTCATCGTAGTCGGCTTCGTCGAACAGGCCGAGAGGCAGGCCCGTCGCCTCGATCACTTCATTCTGCCCGCCGTGCACGAAAATGGGGCGGGGAAGTCCGGAGTTCGCCACCGTCAGGGTGCGATGCTCATCGTCCCACACGGCGTAAATAATGGAGACAAACTGCGCCTCGATGCGGCGCTCGGCCAGCGACAGATTCACCGCCGAAAGCATCTCCGCCGACCCCGGTTCAATGGGCGCGTGCGACCGGATAATTCCGCTGACCAGCGCGGCATAAATGGCTGCCGGCGCGCCTTTCCCGCTGACATCGCCGATGACAATGCCCAGCCGCGACATTGAATAAGGGATGAAGTCATACAGGTCGCCGCCGATGGCCCGGGCCGGAACGAACTTCGCCGCGATGTCCAGGTGAGCCAGTTTCGGATATGTCTGCGGCAGCAGACGTCCCTGTAATTCCCGCGCCAGAGCCAGATCGCGCTCCAGTCGCCGCTCCTGCCGCTCGATCTCTTCGTACAGGCGCGCGTTCTCGACCGCGATCGCAATCTGCGCCGCCAGAGTCGTCATGGTGCGTTTGTGTTCCTCAGTAAAAAATCCGCGCCGCGTGTGTTCCATGTCAAGCACGCCAATCACTTTGTCCTTGTAGATCAGCGGAACCACTAACTCGGATCGCGTCTCAGGATTGGCCTCGACGTAGCGCGCATCTTTCGTGACGTCAGGCACAAGAACAGCTTGCCTGCTCTCCGCCGCATAGCCCACCAACCCACGCCCCAGCGGGATCTCACGCTTCAGAAGAATGTTCTCGTTGAAGCGCAGCGAGAAACGGTGCTGCAGTTTCTCCCCCGCAGGATCCAGCAAGAGAATGCTGAACATCTGGTAGTCGATCAGCCGCCGTACCAGTTCGGCGATCCGGCCGAGCAACTCGTCCAGGTTCAGAATCGAAGTCAGTTCCCGCGCGATTTCGTTCAGCAGAAGGAGAATGCGCGCCTGCTTGGTCGTCCGCGTATAGAGCTGGGCATTTTCAATGCCCGCCGCCATGCGCGATGCCACCAGCGTCAGCACCCGGACATGCTCTTCATTGAAGTAGCCGGGCTCCCGGGCTTCTATATCGATGACTCCGATGACGCGGTTCTTGGTCATCAGCGGGACCGCGAGTTCCGAGCGCACATTGGGAACCGCCTCGATATAGCGCGGATCCTGGGTAACGTCGTCAATCAGTACCGCCTGCCGCAATTGCGCCGCCTGCCCCGTAACGCCTTCACCCACCTTGATCCGGCTGCGCTCTGCAAACTCCGGCGGATAGCCCACCTGAAAGCGGAAACGCAGCTCCTGAGTTTTATCGTTGAGCAGCAGAATCGCAAAAATCTCGTAATCGATGACCTTGCGCACCACCTCGGCAACCCGGCGCACCGTCGTATCCAGGTCGAGAGATGTCGCCAGCACGTCCGCCACGTCGAGCAGCAGCGACTCGACCGGCAAGCGGTCCGGTTTGGAAACCACAGAACTCATTGCTTTTGTATGATAGCAGCCGCGTTCTCCTCCTCATTATTGGGAAGGAACTTGACTCGTAAGGCGTGAACTCATCGTCCGCGTTCTACGCGCGTCGCACTATCCCTGGCCTCTACACTCTGGGCACAACACAAATGTCAGCGAGATTACGATATTTCTCCGCATAATCCAGCCCATAGCCGACCACAAACTCATCGGGAATCTTGAATCCCACGTAGTCGCCTTCGAGGGGAAGCTTGCGCCGTGACGGCTTGTCGAGCAGCGCCGCGACTTTCAGCGACCGGGGTTGACGCGCCAGCAGCATCTTCTTCAAATACGTCATGGTCAGGCCCGTGTCGAGGATGTCCTCCACAAGAATAATGTTCTTGTCCTTAATGGATTGATCCACGTCCTTCAGCAGCCGCACTTCGCCGGTGGAATCCCAGCCACTCTTCAATTCGCTGGCCGGGCTGGGGCGATTCCCGTAACTCGAAACTCCAATGAAGTCGAACGTAGAATCGAGCTGCACCTGCCGGGTCAGATCGGCCAGAAAAATTGCCGCGCCTTTGAGCACGCCCACAAAGATAACGGACTGGCCCGCGAAGTCTTTCGTGATCTGCTCGCCCAACTCGACCACGCGCTTGGCAATGTCCTGCCGCGAAATCAGCACCTTGAGTTCTGCCATGGCGTTTCATATTAAACTAGGTTGGCCAATTAATGGAAAGCACTCAGTAGTCAACACTCATACCTCGGAGGGTTCGGAAACAACCCGCACGGGTGAGTGCCGAATAGCTAGAAGCTAGCAGCTAGGAGCTAAAGCGAGCATGAACCTGAAAGGCATTAAACTCACCTGGCTCGGTCACTCGACGTTCCGCATCGAGACTCCTGCCGGAAAGACGATCTTCATCGATCCCTGGATCATGGCTAATCCCATGTGCCCCGAGGCCGACAAGAAAGTGAAGAAGGCCGACGTCTTGCTTTGTACTCACGGCCACGGAGATCACATCGGCGACGCCGTCGAGGTCGTCAAACATCACAACCCACTTGTGGTTGGCATCTACGAACTTTGTCTCTGGCTGGCAAAAAAGGGCGCCAAGAAGATTTCTCCCATGAACAAAGGGGGAACGCAAACCGTCG
>Ga0210384_10000327_pt1 | contig 74390 bp, 65 predicted proteins | sample IncBWH2MmetaG_FD_160574 | JGI IMG/M metagenome (GOLD analysis project Ga0210384, IMG submission 160574) | Forest soil microbial communities from Barre Woods Harvard Forest LTER site, Petersham, Massachusetts, United States - Inc-BW-H-2-M | ecosystem: Environmental > Terrestrial > Soil >... | reverse complement strand
GCCCTCGTAGGGGCACGGCACGCCGTGCCCGTCCTCGATGCCCCGCCCCAGCACATCTTCACGCGCCCCTCCCCTTGTCTCACCACTCTGCTCATTGTTTTCAATATCTTGCAACGTTGCGAGTTTAGTCCTTTGATTCTACTTGACAAGTCAGTAATAATACGCTATAATTCCGTGTGTTCAGTCGTTATCGACAGCTCCACTTGCCACCACCCGCTGGGTTAGTCTGTCCTTCGCTTCCTCGCACCGCATCCCAAAATATCGCTCCTCTAAGTCCTTTCCCTGCGGTTCTTACAGACGCTCCGCAACCCATTGAAACCAAAGCCGCTTTAAGTCCTGCAGCTGTCACTCTTACAAGCTGCGTCAAGCATAAGTCCTTTGCTTGTCACTCTTACAAGAAACACCGGGGGTGGGGGGTACCCCCTTCCGCCGACTCTGCTTTCCTTACCTCATTACCTCTTTACTTCATTACTTCATCTTTCTCGCTTCAGACCCGGTCCGCAATCGCCCCTTCCATCCTCTGGAAAAAAAACAACCCGCCCACAAACACCACCACCACCGCCGCCGTCGACGCCAGCAGCAGCGGCCCAGGCGGCTGTCCGTGCCCTGTCAGCGCCCACCGGAACCCGTCTATCACCCCCGCCATGGGGTTCAGCCCATACAGCCACCGCCACCTCTGCGGCACCAGCGAGGAGGGGTACGCCACCGGCGAAGCAAACATCCAAAACTGGATCAGAAAGGGCACCACATAACGAATGTCGCGATACAACGCATTAAGCGCGGACATCCATAGTCCGACGCCCAGCGCGGTGAGCACCGCAATCAGCAGAAACACCGGCAGCCACAGCGCCGCCACCCCCGGCCGGATGCCATAAATGGCCAGCACCACGCCCAGCACCACAAAGCCGATCGCAAAGTCCACGAGTCCGGAAACGACGGCGGAGAGGGGCAGCACCAGCCGCGGGAAAAAAACTTTTGTGATCACGCGCTGGTTATCGACAACGACAGCCGTGCAGGACTGCAGCGCCGTCGCAAAATAATTCCACGGAACCAGCGCGCAAAAATAAAACACGGGATACGCCAACCCGTCGGAAGGCAACTTCGCCAGCCGCCCAAAAAAAAGCGTGAACACTCCCATCGTGAGCAGCGGCTGCAGCACAACCCACGTCACCCCAATGACGGTTTGTTTGTAGCGGACTTTGACGTCCCGCCACACGAAAAAATAAAGAAGCTCGCGGTAGGCCCACACTTCGCCAAGCCGCAGATCGAGCCAGCCGCGCGGCGGTTCAATGCGCACGGTGGCGTGCGCGGCGTGCTGCACCGGAAGCGGCGATGCGGGTGCGGTGACCGAAGCCATCAAGTTTCAGCGAAACTCCAAAAGGAAATTAGTCCGGCAAACTGCAAGAGAGTTAGGACGGACCACGGATTAGAGTAGCAGAGATGGCTGCGATGCGGCGTTCCCTATTGGTAGCACAGCCACTCCCGCCTGTGCGGTTTTTGCTGTGGATGCGGAACGGCGCACAACCAGGGTGGCAGTGCTACTGAGGAGGTGGGTTCTGTTTCATCTGCTCCAGATCGCGCTGTTCGATCTGCTGCATCATGGCTTTGCGGCCGAACAAATATTTTTCGAACTGCAACGAGATTTGGCGCGGCACAACGAGAAATTGGTTTTGAATCATTTCTGAAAAGGAGATTGGACCGCGCGCTGGAATGAGATGCGTGCCCCACTGAAACATCAAGCCGGCATTCCAGAAAACAAAGCAGGCGAGAAAAACGGACGCGGCGGTGAGCGCGGCGCGGCGCGTTCGAAAGACGCGGGTGAAGCGGTCCAAAAAAACAGCGAGTCCCAGAATAAAGAGCGGCGTGAGAGAAACAAAAAAACGGTTTCCGTAAGAAGAAATTCCGGCCCAGTCCGGATACGAAGCGATGAAGTAATAAAACGCGAGGGCGGCCACCAGAAAGGCTCCGCCGACGCGCGGCACGCTGCGCCAGAATGCGAAGAGGCCAATCACGGCGAACAGCAGGACCGGCGTCCACGAAAGCAAGCCGTGATTCGAGGAAAAAAGAACGGAGAAAAGATAGGGTGAGCCCCAGGACCACTGGCTGATGGGAATATAGCCCGTTTCGAAGGAGCTGCCGTAAATGATGCGGTGGGCGATAAATGTGGGTTGCAGGCAGAGGATGAACGTGGCCGCGAAAGCGGCGTGCCGCGCCAGGAGTTGCGCAACAGTTGGCGTGCTAGGCGTCGCTTTGCGAAGCGCCTCGCCGTATTCGCGCAGCGCTTCGAACGGCAGTATGACAAATAGCATGACGTTGGCGTAGTAGACGTCGAGCATCAGGCCCGCCAGCGCCCCCAGCAAAATCCACTGCCCCAGCGAGCGGTCGTTCCGCGTTTCGTGCCAGTACCACAAAAAAAGCGCGACAACAAAAGCCGAGTGCACGTGCGACCAGGACGGATTGAAGTACATGTAGACGGGAAGCGAACTCGCCCACCAGATTGCGAGAGTGGCGAGCAAGGCCCAGGTTTCGTCGACGTATTTGCGGGCGATTCGAAACGAAATGAGCAGGCCGAGAAAACCGTACATCGCCGTGGCGAGCGCCATGGCGATGCGGTAGGGCATGGAAAACCCGTCGGCGGGAATCGCCGACCCGAGCGCGCGCGCGAGAAGAACGCCGGCATGAGTGACGAGCAGAAAGGGGGCCCAGAGAATCGCGGGGCCGACGGTGAAGTGATTTTCGAGGTGGCCGGTGCGGGTGCGAAATTCAGCGGAAGGCTGGCCGTTTTCGTCGAGGCGATGTTCACGGAAGCTGGCGTTGGCTTGCTGATAGTCAGGAGTGAAATCGAGATTGTGCTGGATGAGCGGAGCACGCGCGTAAGCGTAGTAGCCGACACCGTCTCCGCGCACCCAGGGATTGAGCATGGGCAGAGAGAGAAGAAAGAGCACAAGGAGGAGGCGCTCCGCTTTGCGCGGACCTGGCTGAGGTGAAGAGGTCAAACCTTACAACTCCGCAAAAAACCGCTGTGAAAACGAGCACCCTGGATACGAACCGTGCGCACACGGAAAGCGCGCGGGAAATAAAAACCTGCCCGGGGGCATCGCGTTTTTGCTCCGAGCGGCAACTCCGTCTGAGTTGGAAGCATTATCTCTTTTTGCATTAGCTTTGTCTTGTGGACAGTTTGGTTTGTCAATGAAGAGCGGGGAAAGACGCGGAGGATACTCTACCGGATATCTGAGCTTCGCTTGAGGGCTGTACGCTAATGAACAGACAATCGTCTTTGCGCTTTTCTAAGATGGAGTGTGGGCTCGTCAAATTCGGAAGAGATCGTGGCAGTTGCCCGCAAAATCTCGACTCCTATGGCTATTCGCCGCAAGACCCTTCTCATCGCGACTGGAATTGGCGCGATACTCCTGCTCGCGCTTGTTTTCGCTGTGCCTGCGCTCATCAACGTGGATCGTTACCGGCCCAAGGTAATCTCCTACCTTCAGGAGAAAACCGGCAAGCAGGTGGAAATCGGACGGCTGGGGCTCACGCTTTTTCCTGTCTCCATTCACATTGATGATTTTGGAGTGAAGAATCCGCCGATTTTTCCGGTTGGTTACATCATGAAGGTGAAACGGATTGATGCAACCCTGAGCCTTGGAGCGCTCCTGCACCGGCAGGTGGTCGTTACGTCGCTCAAGCTTGAGGAGCCGGTCTTGAATCTTACTTCGGACCCCGATGGCCCGTGGAATTTCGAAAATCCACAAGCGAAGATTTCACAGAACACCCTCCCTTTGGGAGTGATTTCAAGTGTGGAAATCAACGGGGGGCAGCTGATAGCGTCAAATCTTCTGCCATCCGACGCGGCGGGTCCCATCTTCTTCGAAGCCCACGATATTTCAGGAGAGCTGGAGCAGGTAAACCTGATCGGAATCATCAATCCTTCCTCTACTTCGATGGACGGCGGGGGCAGCCTGAAGGCGGGCCTTCTGCGCTTCGGCTCGGTGGAGGTAAAAAATCTGGAAACCAAACTGCGGCTGGAAGCGAGGCACGCGTTTTTCACGGACGTGAAAGCGGACGTCTATGCTGGGAGTGCCGCGGGAGAACTCTCCTTCGACTTGTCGGGAAAGAACTCGAGTTTCAAAACCAGTGTGCGGTTGAACGGAATTAATGTGGCGCATCTTCTGGCGGCCTTCCCAAACGGGGGAGGACAGATGACCGGAAAGATGGAAGGAGAAATAAACCTAGCGGGGGAAATCGCGCATTCTGACCGCCCGCTGGCGGGAATCCACGGAGCAGGGCACGTGACGATACGCAACGGGAAGGTACCGAGCCTGAAGCTCAACGCGAATTTGATGAAGCTTGCGCACTTCAACGATCTTGGCCCAGCCAAAGATGATCCTTCTTCGTTTAACGTGATAACCACCGATCTGGAGGTGGCAAATCAACGAATTTCGAGCCGCGTCATAGACATTGACGGGTACGGAGTCGACGTGGATGGCTCGGGGAGTGTGAGTATCTCTGGCTCTGACGAATTGGACTATCGCGGATTGGCGGAGATAACGACCAAGGAGAGTTTCTTCACGAACACCGTCGCCCGGTTGTCCGGGGCATCCTTGGTAGACGGCAAGTTGCAATTTCCTTTTCGGATTGGCGGAACTGTCGACAACCCGGTATTTTCCAAGGGTAAGGGCGACAAAGACGTAGACGCTCCCAAAAAACCTCAGTAACGGAAGAGAATATCCTGTTTGAAATAAAGGTAGAATGCGCGGGGCGCGGATGTGTGGTTTTGCGCCTGGAGGACGGCGTGAAACGAGCATTGTGCATGATTGCGGGCTTGGTGGCGTTTTGTGGGGCGGCGTGGGCGCAGAAGCCGCCGCTCTTGCCGGAGAAGGATGTGGCGGCGCTGGCGAATGAGTTGAGCGGGGAGACGGCGAAGCGGAATTTGGAGGTGATTGCTACGTTTCACCGGCAGCGCGGGTCGAAGGGATTTCATGCGGCGGCGGAGTTGGTGGCGGCGCTGGCGCGGGAGTATGGGTTGAGCGATGTGGCGATATTGGAGTTTCCGGCGGATGGGAAGATTTTTTATGGAACGCAGAGGTCGCGGCCGGCGTGGGATGCGGAAGTGGGAGAGCTGTGGGACGTGAAGGACGTAAGTGTTCAGAACGCTCGTGGGAATGGACAGACCCAGCCAGGATCCTTCGCTGCGCTCAGGATGACATCCGTTTTGGGTGCGAGTAGCGAGAAAAAGATTGCGAGTTATGCGGCGGAGCCTGTGGTGTTGGCGGAGGACAGCGAGTCGGCGGATGTGAGGGCGGAGTTGGTGGATGTGGGAAGCGGGACGAGCGAGGCGGACTACGCGGGGAAGGATGTGAAGGGGAAGATTGTTTTGGTTAGCGCGTCGCCGGGAGCGGCCCAGGATTTGGCGGTGGGGAAATTTGGGGCGGCGGGGATTGTGAGTTATGCGCAGAACCAGAAGACGGCTTGGTGGGGAGAGGATGAGAATTTAATTCGGTGGGGACATTTGGAGACGTTTTCCCCAAACAAGACGTTTGCGTTTATGGTGTCGTTGAAGACGGCGCGGGGATGGAAAGAGCGGCTGGCGCGCGGAGAAGAGGTTACGCTGCACGCTGTGGTAAAGGCGGGGCAGCACGCGGGGAATTATGAAGTGGTGACGGCTACGATTCCGGGGTCGGACCCGAAGTTGAAGGAGGAAGAGATTGCGTTTTCATGCCACCTGGATCATCAGCGGCCGGGGGCGAATGACAATGCCAGCGGATGCGTGACGATATTGGAGGTGGCGCGGACTTTACAGAAGTTGACAGCGCCGCGCACATCCGGGGGTTGTGTTCCCGTCGGGAAGATAGACGACGCAAAAATGGACGCCGATTCTCGCAAAGAGTTCGAAAGGTTGCAGACCTGTGAATGGCTGACCGGTGGAGGCATACTTCCACTACCGGCGCGGACGATTCGGTTTATTTTTCCACCAGAGATTGAAGGGACGTTGGCGCTGTTGAATGCCAGGCCAGATTTGGCAAAGCGGATCAAAGCGGTCATTCATATGGACATGGTGGGCGGCGGGTCGGCGACGAAGGCGGTGTTTCATGTGACGCGAGGGCCGATGAGTTTGCCGTCGTTTGTGCATGACGTGGCGTGGGCGTTTGCGGAGTTTGTGAACGAGGAGTCGTACAAATTTGCGGCTACGGGGAAGGCGGAGTATCCGTTTGTGGCGCCGGAGGGAGGGAAGGAGCCGCTGCGGGCGGAGTATTCGGCGTACACGATGGGAAGCGACCACGATGTGTATCAGGATTCGTCGTTCGGGATACCGGCGATTTATATGAATGACTGGCCGGACCGGTACATTCATACGAATTTTGATACGGCGGCGAATATTGATACGACGAAGTTGAAGAGGGCGGCGTTTATTGGGGCGGCTAGCGGGTATTTTTTGGCGGGGCTCACGGGTCACGGTGGCGTCGATTTGTTCTCGACCGTAACCCGAGGGCGAAACTTCAGATTGCTGTCTCCCAGCAGCCGTGCGGAAGGGCTGTCGGAGGCGGACCAGGAAGCGATGCGGCGAAGCATAGCGAGATACGACGGGGAAGAGGCTCGTTCCTTGTATCAGTTTTCGGCCCGGCGTGACGGTTCCATTCAAACGCCCGTCGAAAACTCGACGGGTGCCGATAAGAGACCGGAAGCGACTGGAGAGGGTCGTCTAATTTATTTGCGCAAACGGGAGCCAAAAGGGCCGCTCGCGGTGTTTGGGTACGACTATTTTGCGGATCATGCGAAGGCGGCGGGGGTGGCGACGCCGAAATTGTTTAGTTATGAGGGATTGTGGGGTGGCGGCGAAGAGTATGCGTATGAGGCTTTGAATTTTGCGGATGGGAAGAGGAATGCGCAGGAGATTCGGGATGCAGTGTCGGCGGAGTATGGGCCGGTGCCGTTGGAGATGGTGGTGGAGTATTTGCGGGCGTTGGAGAAGATTGGGTTGGTCGCCGAGGTGAAGTGAGAGGCTGCGGGGCTCGCGAGATTTGGATCGCCTATGAACTCATCGATTTGCGCGGCGGTGCAATCAAGCCATGGTCCTTCGCTGCGCTCAGGATGACAGCGCGGAAAAAGCGAAAAGCAGATTCCTCGCTACGCTCGGAATGACAATTTTGGCTTATTGACAATTTTGCGTTGGCGCTCGGGATGACTATTTTATTTTTCACTCGCAATGACAGCTGAGAGCAGATGACGACTAGCAACGCGACGATTGCGGAGAGGATTGAGCGGTTGCCGCTGGGGGGATTTCACCGGCGGTTTATCGCGCTTGTGTCGCTCGGGAATTTCTTCGATCTTTACGACATTTTTATTGTGGCGTATATCGGGGCGGCTTTGCAGCAGTCGAGATTTTTGACGCTGCGGCAATTTACGTTTTTTGTGGCGGTGGGGTTTTTGGGGATGTTCGTGGGGACGGTGGTGTTTGGGATGGGGAGCGACCGGATGGGGCGGCGGAGCGCGTTTATTTTGCTGCTGCTCATCTATTCCGTGTTTACGTTTGCGGATGCGTTTGCGCCGACACCGGGGTGGCTGATTGCGCTGCGATTTTTTGCGGGCGTGGGAATTGGCGCGGAGATTGTGGTGATTGATACGTATGTCACGGAGGTGGTGCCGGGGCGGGCGCGGGGACGGTATGTGGCGATCACGCAGGTAGCGGGATTTTGCGCGGTGCCGGTGGCGGCGGTGCTTTCGAGGTTGCTGGTGCCGACTCATTTTTTGATGAGCGGGTGGCGGTGGGTGATGGTGATTGGGGCGTCGGGGGCGCTTCTGACGTGGTGGTTCCGGCGGAGATTGCCGGAGTCGCCGCGGTGGTTGGAGAGCCAGGGGAGGGTGGCGGAAGCGGATGCGATTATGACGGCGTTGGAGGCGGAGTCATTTTCCTCTTCTTCTGATAGAAGAAGTGGCGAGTGGCGAGTGACGAGTGGCGAGAAAGAAGAAAAAAACCGAGCAGCCGCTGAAACTAAGCAAGCGCGTGCTGAAGCAAGGGTCCAGCCGGGATCCTTCGCTCCGCTCAGGATGACACAAAATGAAGAACGGATGACGGACGAAGAGAGCATTGCGAAACATGCAGCAGAGCAGGCGTCGTTTTGGGAATTGTGGAGGGCGCCCTATCTTTCGCGGACCGTCATGCTGATGATTTTTCAGGCTTTGCAGACGATTGGGTTTTATGGATTTGCGAATTGGGCGCCTACGTTTTTGTTGAAGCGGGGAGTTTCGTTGTTGCATTCGCTGGAGTACACCTTGTTGATTGCGCTGGTTTCGCCGATTGGGCCGCTCTTGGCGGCGTTTACTTCGGACAAGATGGAGCGGAAGTGGACGATTGTGGTGCTGGCTTTGCTGGTGGCTGGGCTGGGATTGGGATTTGGGAATTCGATTGCGCCTGCTGCTGTGGTGGGATTCGGGGCGCTTTTGACTTTAGCGAATTATTGGTTTTCGGCGGCGTTTCATGCCTATCAGGCGGAATTGTTTCCTACGCGGTTGCGGGCTACGGGGGTGGGGTTCACTTATAGCTGGAGCCGGTTGAGCGCGGCGTTTACTTCGATTTTGATTGGGGCGGTGCTGGTGCATGGAGTGCCGGCCGTGTTTGCGGTTTTGGCGGTGGCGATGATTTTGGTGGCGGTGGTGGTGGCGGTGATGGGGCCGAGGACGAATGGGTTGGTTTTGGAGGAAATTGCGCGGTGAGCGGAGGCGAGGCGGAATTGGAACGGGATGCGAACGGAGCGATCGAAGACGGGCACGGCATGCCGTGCCCCTACCGGGCTGTGCTAGCATCGGGGATTGTGCGTTAAGCGAGGATTCGAGTAGATGGCTGCGACGATGAAGGCTTTGCGGAAGATGCAGGCGGGGCGCGGATTGTCGATGGAGAGCGCGCCGGTGCCGGCGATTGGGGCGGCGGACGTTTTGGTGCGCGTGAAGACGGCGTCGATTTGCGGGACGGATTTGCATATTTATGGGTGGGACCGGTGGTCGCAGGGTCGGATTAAGCCGCCGTTGACGCTGGGACACGAATTTTGCGGCGTTGTCGAGCGAGTGGACGAAGAAGTCACCGCGGTGAAGGTTGGGGACTTCGTCAGCGCGGAAATGCACGTGAATTGCGGGCACTGCCATCAGTGCCGGTTGGGCGAAGCGCACATTTGCCAAAATCTGCGAATTATTGGGATCGATCAGGACGGAGCGTTTGCGGAGTTCGTGAAGATTCCGGCGTCGAATATCTGGAAGCTCGATCCAGCGATTCCAGAGCATTACGGGGCGATTCTCGATCCGCTGGGAAACGCGGTGCATACGGTGCTGGCGGGGCCAATTGCTGGGCAGACGGTTTTGGTGACGGGGTGCGGGCCGATTGGGTTGATGTCGATCGCGGTGGCGAAGGCTTGCGGAAGCTCGACGGTGTTTGCGACGGAGACGAACGAGAATCGGCGCGCGATGGCGAAGAAAATGGGAGCTGATGTGGTTTTGAATCCTGCGGCGGAGGATGCGGTTGCGCGGATACTTGCGGAGACGAATGGGACGGGCGTGGATGCTTTGCTCGAAATGAGCGGAAATCCAACCGCGATCCAGCAAGGGTTTAAGGCGTTGAGAGCGGGAGGACGCGCGTCGCTGTTGGGCATACCGACGGAAAATGTGCCGTTGGATTTGGTGAATGATGTGATTTTCAAGGGCGCGACGGTGCAGGGGATTTATGGGCGGCGGATGTATCAGACGTGGGTGCAGATGACGGCGCTTTTGAAGGCCGGGCGGTTGAATTTGGAGCCTTTGTTTGGGGAACGCGAGCCGCTGGAGAAGTTTGAGAATGCGTTTGCGAAATTGCAGGGCGGATTGGCGGGGAAGATTCTTTTGTATCCGAACGGAATGCCACGCTAAAGCGAATTGCCTTTCCCACTTTAACTTTGCTCCCGAATTGTTTGCCCTGAGCCGCCAGCTGACGCAGAATAGTAGTTCCACCAGCCGAGTCCACCTCAGGAGTCTACGCATGTCTGATACCGCAACGATGGCAACGAAACAGAATCCGACGCAGTACATTTCCGACCAGTTGAACGAGCTGCGGGCGAAGGGAGTGGCGCCAAAGCTGCGCGTGCTGGAAGGCGAGCAAAAGCCGGTTTGTATTTTTGATGGGCGAGAAGTGATTAATCTGGCTTCGAATAATTATTTGGGGCTGACCACGCACAAGACTTTGCGGAAGGCGGCTTTGGATGCAGTGAAACGATACGGCGTAGGAGCTGGCGCGGTTCGAACCATCGCCGGGACGATGAAGATTCATATTGAGCTGGAGGAGCAGATCGCGCGGTTTAAGAATGTGGAAGCGTGCGTGGTGTTTCAGTCGGGATTTACGGCGAATGCGGGGACGGTTTCGGCGGTGCTCGGCAAGGAAGACCTGATCATTTCGGATGAGTTGAATCACGCTTCGATTATCGATGGAGCGCGGCTTTCGAAAGCGACGATCAAGGTGTTCAAGCACAAGGACGTGAAGGATTGCGAGCGGATTTTGCAGGAGCACGCGGAGTTTCCGGGGAAGAAGCTGATTATTACGGACGGCGTTTTTTCGATGGACGGCGACATTGCGCCGCTGCCGGCACTTTGCGACCTCGCTGAGAAATACAACTGCATCATGATGGTGGACGATGCGCATTCGAGCGGCGTGCTGGGGCGCGGCGGGCGCGGGACGGTGGATCACTTGAATTGCCACGGGCGCGTGCATATCCAGGTGGGGACTTTGAGCAAGGCCATTGGGGCGATGGGCGGATATGTTGCTGGGTCACGGGACTTGATTGATTTCCTGTACTTGCGGGCGCGGCCATTTTTGTTTTCGACTTCGCATCCGCCGGCTACCGTCGCGGCGTGCCAGGCGGCGTTTACGCTGCTTGATTCGCCCGAGGGCGAGAAGCTGGTCAAAAAGCTGTGGGCGAACACGAAAATGTTCAAGCGGGAATTGAAGAAGCGAGGGTTCCAGTTCAAGGTGAGCGAGACGCCGATTATTCCGATTCATGTGGGAGATGCGGCGAAGGCGTTCGAGTTTTCGAAGAAATTGTTTGAGGCGGGTGTTTTTGCGCCAGCGGTCGGGTTTCCGACGGTGGCGGAAGGCAAGGCGCGGTTGCGCGCGATTGTGAGCGCGACGCACAAGAGGGAACAATTGCTACGTGCCGCGGATATTTTGGCGGAAGTGGCGAAACCGCTGGGGATCATCTCCTAGAAAGCGCGAGGGCGAAATGATTCGAACGGGATATGCGATTTTTGCAGGCGCGATTTTTGCGGCAGTTGCGGCGGCGCAGACAGAGCCAGGCGCGGTGACGCTGCCGAGCGGAACTGGAGTGAACGCGGAATTGAATTCGTCCGTGGATTCGAAGAAGGCAAAGGTTGGCGACAAGGTTGAGGCACACGCGACCGAGGAAATAAAGTACGCCGGCAAGATTATCGTTCCGAGAGGAGCAAAGTTGGAAGGGCACGTGACGGAAGCGACGGCGCGTTCGAAGGGCGATAGCGGCTCAACGCTGGCGATTCAGTTTGACAAGGCGATTGTGAAAAAGGGAGAAGAGATACCGCTGAATGTGACGATTCTCGCGATTGCAGCGCCGCTCCCGGATTTCTCCGGAGGGTCACCTGGAACTGGGAGCGATTCCAGGGGTGGTGGAAGCGCTCCGACTGCGAACGGATCGCCGATGGGCTCCAGTCATACGCCGACTGCGACGCCTGGAACACCAAACTTTCCGGATGCCACTGGTGGGACGAAGGGACCGAGCGGTGCGGCGCAACTCTCTCCGAAAAGTCGTGGCGTGTATGGGCTGGGTGATTTGAAACTGATGGTGGCCTCGTCGAGCGCAAGCCAAGCAACGGTCATAATTTCGAGTGGCAAAAGTGTGCATCTGGACGGCGGAACAAGACTGCTGCTCGTCGTGCCAGAGCAAGCAGCCGCGGCACCCAGCAAATAGATCAGACAAATTTGAGAGCAAAAGAGGGCGCAGCAAACTTACGTTCTCTTTTTTTGCGCGACCAAATCTGTTTCCACGCAACTGAGGTTGGTTCCGTACGCGTTTGCTATACTCGGCGGCATGCCTGCTGCACCTAAAAAACTCTTCCTTGTTGACGCAATGGCACATATTTATCGTGCGTTCTTTGCACCGATGCCGCAGCGGCTGACCGGGCCGGGCGGCGTTCCCACCAACGTGCCGTTCCTTTTCGGCAATATTCTTCGCAGGCTCATCAAGGATTATCAGCCGGACTACATCGGAATCGTGTTTGACCCTCCTGGAGCCACGTTTCGAGACAAACTGTTTGAAAAATACAAAGCACAGCGGCAGCCGATGCCGGATGAGATGCGCGTGCAATTGCCGTTTGTGCGGCGATTGTGTGAGGCGATGAGGCTGCCGATTCTGGAAGTGCAGGGATACGAAGCGGATGACGTGATCGGCGCGATGGCACTGCAGGCTGCGAAGAAGAATTTGGATGTGCTGGTGATTTCGAACGACAAAGACATGATGCAGTTAGTGGGGAAAAATGTGCGAACGCTGCGCACGGGATCAGGGGGAGTGAAGGCGGACATCATTGTCGACGAGAAGAAAGTGGAAGAGATTCTCGGCGTGCCGCCGGAGCGGGTTGTGGATTACATGGCGCTGCTGGGCGACAACATCGACAACATTCCCGGAGCAAAAGGCATCGGCGAGAAAGGCGCAGCGGAGCTGATCAAGAAATATGGAAGCGTTGAAAAGGCACTGGACCATGCCGATGAAGTACCGAATAAGCGCTACCGGGAGGCGCTGCAGCAGCAGCGCGAACAGGTGATGATGTCGAAGCAGCTGGCCACGATTGCTACGGATTTGCCGTTGGAGCTGGATTTAAATGCGTTGGAGCGACGCGAGCCGGATGTCGCTGCGCTCGGAACTCTCTATCGCGAACTTGGTTTCAATTCGTTGTTGAAGGAGTTGAGCGCGGAGGCCTTGGCGGAGTCTGCGCCCGCGAGCGCGGAACCCAGCGTGAAGGCGGACTACGCTGCTTTTGGCGACGTTGCTGAATTTCGCGCGTATCTCGGAAAGGTGCCGGCCAAGCAGGCGCTGGCGGTTTGGCTGAATCTCGAACTTGGCGAGCGGGAATCGGAGGGTTTTGGGACGCGCATCGCATCGATTGAGGTTTCGTCGAAGACTGGTGAGGGGCGTTCGGTCTGGCTCGATGAAAAAGGAGAAGCGCTGAAAGCGCTCGCGCCGCTGCTCACTGATGCGAAGCGCGTGAAAATCGTTCACGATCCTAAGTTATTTCAGTTGCTGACGGGACGCGCCGCGAATGTGAAGGATGCTACCCAGCTTTATTCGTATTTGGTGCGGCCGACGACGGCGAATCACAATTTAGCCGATGTGGTGATGCGCCAATTCAACACTCCGCTTGGTGGAGGGCCGGGAGAACGCGCGGATTATCTGCAGCGGCTTGCTCCTGTTCTTCGCGCGCAGATCGACGAACAGGAACTCGCCGGCGTCTACGAAAAAATCGACTTGCCGCTCGCGCCGGTGCTTGCCGACATGGAGGGCATTGGCATTCGCGTGGACCCCAAAGAACTCGACAAAATGTCCATGTCCATGGAGAAGGGAGTCCGGCGGCTAGAAAAAGAAATTTGGAAACTTGCCGGGAATGAATTCAACATTAACTCGCCAACGCAGCTTGCGGAAATTTTGTTCGACAAGCTGAATCTGCAGCCCCCGACGCGCCGCGGGAAAGGAAAAGTGAGATCGACTGCAGCGGACATTTTGGAGGAAATGGCTGCGCAGCACGCACTGCCCGCAAAAATCATTGAGTACCGCGAGATCTCGAAGCTCAAATCAACGTATGTTGATGCGCTGCCAAAACTGATTCATCCGGAAACGGGTCGGCTGCACACCAGCTTTTCACAAACGACGGCGGCGACGGGGCGGCTCAGCTCGAGCGATCCGAATTTGCAAAACATTCCGATTCGGACAGAGCTGGGTCGCGAGATTCGCGCGGCGTTTGTGGCGGAGAAGGGCAAAATTCTTCTATCGGCGGACTATTCGCAGATTGAGCTCCGCGTGATGGCGCATTTTTCTCAAGACCCCGTTTTGATCGATGCCTTTCGCAATGGGGAGGATATTCACGCGCGAACCGCGCAGGAAGTATTCGGGGTGGGCCCAATGGCGCAAAATGCGGAACACCGGCGCGCGGCAAAGGCAATCAATTTCGGAATTATCTACGGACTTTCGGCGTTCGGGCTGGCGCAGCAGCTGGGCATCGGGCAGAAAGAGGCGGCGCAATTCATCAACGCTTATTTCGCGAGATACAGTGGGGTGAAGAAGTATTTGGACAACGTTCTCGTGGAAACGCGCAAAACGGGCGTGGCGAAAACGCTTTTCGGAAGAATTCGGCCGATTCCGGAGATCAATTCTCCGCAAGCGCAGCTTCGCAGTTTTGCCGAGCGCACGGCTTTGAATTCACCTTTACAAGGTACGGCGGCGGACCTCATCAAATTGGCGATGATCAGCATTGACCGGCGGCTGGCTGCAGAAAAATTTGAAGCCAAAATGATTTTGCAGGTCCACGACGAATTGCTTTTTGAAGCCCAGCCGAAAGAAAAAAGCAAACTCGAAAAACTCGTCCGCGAAGAAATGGAAGGTGTGCACAAGCTGGCCGTCCCGCTCGTCGTTGAGATCTCTTCCGGGCCCAATTGGCGGGACCTTGACTGAGGTTCTATTCATCGAATATCGATCGAGTTCCAGGCTGTCTTTTCCCTCTCCCAGGGCGTAGAATCGCTTCAAAGAACGTCGCCGAATCCTCTCGCTCGGCCGGCCCTTCCTGTCAGGAGGCACTTATGCGCAAGACATGGTTAGTTCTGGGCACGGTTTTGGTTGCAAGTCTTGGAATGGCGCGAGCGAAGCCGAACGCCGGGCAGGAAAAACCGAAGGATTCGTCAGCCTCCACAGACGAATACAAGATCTCCCAGGAAGACATCGACAAGAAAAATCCCGTGAAGCCCTCGCCGGAAGGCCTGGCGGCCGCGCGCAAGATTTATGGCTACGATTGCGCCATGTGCCACGGCCCGAAGGGAGACGGCAAAGGCGACATTGTCGAGTCCATGAAATTGACGATGCACGATTGGAACGATCCCGCATCGCTCGCGGGCAAAACCGACGGCGAGATTTTTTTCATCATCACCAAAGGCAAGGGCAAAATGATGGGAGAGGGCGATCGTTTGCCCGAAACTATGCGCTGGAACATCGTGAATCTGGTGCGGTCCTATTCCAAGAAAGACGCCGGAGACAAACCCGCTTCCTGAACAGCGGAATACCCACCCGCGGCGCGACGCCCTCTGTAGAAAGAAAAGCCAATGCTTGAATCGTTGTCGATGAGCTATTTAATGAAATGAAAATGAAGACGAAAACGACGCTGGCACTTATGCCGCTGGCGCTCGCGCTGACTCCTACATCAGCCCAAACCCAAACGGTCCGGGTTAACCTGTCATCGAGCTCAATTCGCCAGTGCCGTCGCGGCCAAAGCGAAAGGTACGACATCTATGTCGGCGGAAAGTTCGAGGTTGAAAATCCGTCAGACGAGACAATCCTCATTCCGAAAAGAGTCGATGTGGTCAGAAGCGTTGCCATCGCGCTGTCGCTAACGGACGCGAAGGACAAAAAGTACGCATTCGTAATGGATCAGGAGTTTGGTGCGAACGCAAAGAATGCGAAGCCTCTCATTGGTGACTTCATTGCTATAAAACCCCTAGAGAAACATACTGTAGAAATCATCCCCACTGCGATACCTGCGACTGCTGATCCCAATGACAACGCGCACGAGCAGTTTAGGCCCGGGAAGTACTGGCTCCAGCTTGAGTTTCTTCCACTCCCGAATTCATTTCCATCGGGCGATAAAGAGTTTCGCATCTGGCAGGAGAGATGGAAATCCTCAGGAATCCTCCTTCGAAGTTACATGCTAACAGATACTTTTCTGATCGAAATCGTACTTGATCCGAACGCCCCAAAGTGCGGCTCTTGACGATGCGGGCAGGCGGCGGGGTGCCCGACCCTTTCGCGTTTTGGTTTTTGAAAGGTGGATCTTTCTGTTCGTCTTCTGCTCGCCTTCCAATCAATCGAACCAATCCTCAACCATAACAAGTCTCGCGTGACGTCTGAAGGAACGATCACTTCTAGGCCGCTCGCCGTTTTCGGACGCGAGCTGAAAACTCGAATCGAAGGGCTCGCAAATCGTGCAGTTCGAGGACCCCGACCTGCCCTGTTTTACACCTGTTGTGTTACGCTTTTTTGCCTGAAGGAATTCCGGAGGATCGTATGGCGCACGCACCACAATTCTTGAGGCTTGTGCAGGATGCCAAGCAGCGCGTGAAGGAAACGAATGTTCCCGATGTCAAACGGCGTATCGACTCGGGAGAGAAACTGATTCTGGTGGACGTCCGCGAAGACAACGAATGGGTCAAAGGGCATCTCCCCGGCGCTGTGCACATGGGCAAGGGCGTGATCGAACGCGATATCGAGCAGCAGGTTCCCGACACAGGCACCAAACTTGTGCTTTATTGCGGCGGTGGTTTCCGCTCCGCTCTCGTGGCCGACAATCTGCAAAAAATGGGCTACACCAATGTGGAATCGATGGACGGCGGATGGAGAGGTTGGACCGAAGCCGGTTTGCCGACGGTCCGAGACTAAAAATCAACTAGCCTAGTTGCGAGAAATTGGCTGGGGCGGGAGGATTCGAACCTCCACCGTCCTCATTAACAGTGAGGTGTCCTACCGATTGGACCACGCCCCAGCAGCCGACGGGGTAGGCTCCGCCGCAGGCAAAATCGACGGCGAAGAGTGCTTCTAAGATAGCACGGCTGCGCGTTCCGCAAGGCTCCTTCCCGAAAAAAAATGCATCCGCCGAGTCGGGCGTGAATCAAAGGCAGTGAGGACAACCCTTCGCAAGCAGTTGCTGCGATCAGGGAGGATTTTGTTTGTTTCAAACTGTTCACTGGGATTATTTCGTCTGGAAAGTGCAATTCGATGAAAAATACTTAAAAAAACCGCGCGATAAGGTTGCATTCGAGAAAGTTTTATCGGAAACTATGCGGTCAATTACGAGCCGGGTGAGCACTTCCCGGCCATGACACCGCGAAGCCTCCAGGCTTCTGCTCCTTCCGGGAGAGGCCTTCGCAAAAGTGCAACGCTGACATGGCCCAGATTTTTCATCGCAGCACAAATTTCATCTCGAGATTCAGTCTGTTCTCGGCTGTTTTTCTGGTCGGACTGGGGCTCGTCGGCGTTTTGGGACTAGCGCGTTCGCCCTATTCGACGAACCAATACGTGGTGCGCGCGCAACCGGTGCAGTTCAGCCACAAGCATCACGTCGGGGATGACGGGCTCGATTGCCGGTACTGTCATACCTCGGTGGAGACTTCCTCGTTTGCAGGCATTCCGCCAACGAAAACCTGCATGAACTGCCATTCCGTGCTGTACGCCGACGCTCCGTATCTCGAACCCATTCGCGAGAGTTTTCGGACGAACCAGTCGATCCAGTGGGTGAAAGTGCACCGGCTTCCCGACTTCGTCTATTTCAATCACAGCATTCACGTTAACAAAGGGGTCGGCTGTTCCACGTGCCACGGCTCGGTCAACCAGATGCCGCTCATGTTTCAAGCTTCTCCGTTGCTGATGGAATGGTGTTTGGACTGCCACAGGAATCCGGAGAAGGCTTTACGCGCAACGAAAGAAGACGTTTTCGACATGAATTGGAAAGCGCCTGACAATCAGGCGGAACTCGGCAAGCAATTGGCTGCAGAACGGAAGATTCGCACGACTGCGGAACTAACGAGCTGTTCGACTTGTCACCGCTAATGGACGGTATGCGCGAAAACGACTCTATCGACGGCCACATGCACGATCACGACGCACACGAGGCTTCCGTGCACGCAGACGATCATTCCGAGCCGCACGCCGAAGACCTGACGGTGCACGAGCACACTTTGGATCTTGCGGCGGTGCGCGCGAAGCTGCGCGAGAAGACCGGAAAGCAGTATTGGCGGACGCTTGAAGAGCTAGCCGGCGATCCACATTTCGAAGATCTGTTGCATCGCGAGTTTCCGCGGCAGGCTTCGGAGTGGGATGAAACAGTGGACCGGCGCAATTTTCTGAAGCTGGCAGCGGCGTCGCTGGCATTTGCGGGGATTTCCGGCTGCCGGAAGCCGGAGCAGTTCATTGTTCCGTACGTAAAGCAGCCCGACGGAATGATTCTGGGCAAGCCGCAGTTTTACGCCACGGCGATGCCGTTCGGCGCTGACGCCGTCGGGGTGCTGGTCGAGAGCCACGAAGGCCGGCCCACGCATGTGACGGGGAATCCCGATCATCCTTCAAGCCTTGGCGGCACGGACGTGATTACGCAGGCTTCCGTGCTGAACCTGTACGATCCCGATCGCGCGCAGACGGTCACATACCTTGGCGAGATTCGGGCGTGGTCGGACTTCCTGAAGGAAGCGGAGGCGGCTGTTGCGGTGGCTAAGGCTCAGGGGGGCGCAGGTTTGCGGATATTGACGGGAACGGTCACTTCCCCAACGCTTGCCGCGCAAATCGGGAGTGTCTTGAAAAATATCCCCGGCGCAAAGTGGCACCAGTGGGAGCCTGCGGGAAGCGACGGCCCTCGCGAAGGCAGCAAGCTCGCTTTCGGACGCTACGTCAGCACGGTGTATCGCCCGGAAAAGGCCGACGTCATTCTTTCGCTGGATGCGGATTTCCTGGCCAGCGGGCCGGGGCATATCGGCTACATGAAGCAGTTTTACCGCCGCCGCAAACTAAGCGGGCCGAGCGACACGATGAACCGGCTCTATGTGGTTGAACCGACGCCTTCTGTTACGGGATCAAGCGCGGATCATCGTTTGCCGCTGCGGGTGTCCGAGGTCGGGCAATTCGCTCGCGCGCTGGCTGCAAAACTGGGCTTAGGTGGCAGCGGGACGCTTGCGCCAGCCGTGGAAAAGTGGCTCGATGTTGCGGCCGGCGATTTGCAAAAGAATCGCGGCAAATCTCTCGTCGTTGCCGGAGAGTTCCAACCCGCGGAAGTGCATGCCCTAGCGCATGCCATCAACGCCTCGCTCGGGAATGTCGGCACGACGCTTTATTACACGGAGCCCGTCGAAGCGAATCCGGTAAATCAACTGGAGTCGTTCACGGAGCTTTGCGCCGATATGGACGCGGGCAAAGTCGATACGCTGCTGATTTTCGGGTCGAATCCCGTGTACGACGCACCGCACGACTTTGACTTCACTTCGAAGTTGCAAAAGGTCGCGAAATCCGTGCAGGTCAGCACTCATTTCGATGAGACTGCCCAATACTCCAAGTGGCATGTCGCAGAATCGCACTATCTGGAAACCTGGGGTGATGCGCGGGCTTTCGATGGAACGGTAAGCGTGATTCAGCCGCTGATCGCGCCGCTCTATCACACGCGTTCGGCTTTTGATGTTTTGGCAGCGTTCACCGATAAGCCTGGGCTGACTGTTTATGACGCGGTTCGCGAACGCCTCAAGGCCTCCGCTGGAGCCGGAGACCCCGAGAAATTCTGGCGCAAGACTTTGAATGACGGCGTCGTTGCAAATTCAGGGTACGCGCCAATATCCGTTGCGCCGAAGTTCAGCGCCGCGAGTTTGCCAGCGGCAAAGGCGATGCCCGCAGGACAGCTCGAATTTATTTTCCGGCCGGATGCGAACGTATATGACGGGCGCTACGCAAACAACGGCTGGTTGCAAGAGCTGGCGCGGCCCGTTACGAAAATTACCTGGGATAACGCGGCGCTGATCAGTCCAAGGCTTGCGGAGAAACTTCAGCTCACGCAACGCGCCGCGGCTCGCGGCGGTGAGCACGGCCAGATCGTTAGCAATGAGATCGACATTTCGATTTCGAACAGCAACGTTACAGCGGCTGCCTGGATCTTGCCGGGGCAAGCCGAAGACGTTGTAGTGCTTCCGCTGGGCTATGGCCGAAAAAACGCCGGATTCACTGGTACAAACAAAGGGTTCAGCGCATATGTCGTGCGCGCGTCCACAGCGTTATGGGGAGCCACGGCAGGCACGGAGGCCATCAAGAAAACCGGGAAAGAGTACCCGGTGGCTTGCACCCAATATCATTTCAACATGGAAGGCCGGAAGATTCTGGCCACTGGGACGCTCGCGGAGTATCAGAAGAATCCGAAGTTCGCCCAGGAAGGCGATGAGACGCCGCCGAAGGATATGTCGCTGTACAAAGAGTTTGCCTACCCTGGTTATGCCTGGGGCATGGCCATTGATTTGAATAGCTGTAACGGCTGCAATGCATGTGTTGTGGCGTGCCAGTCGGAAAACAATATTGCGGTGGTGGGCAAGGATCAGGTGATGCGCGGGCGAGAAATGCACTGGATCCGCATCGACCGCTACTACTCAGCCCAAACGCCGACCAACGATCCTTCGAGCAACCAGGGCGACGCGCTCGACAATCCCGAGACATTTTTCCAGCCAGTCCCGTGCCAGCAGTGCGAGAACGCGCCTTGCGAGCAGGTTTGCCCCGTCGGCGCCACCGTGCACAGCGCGGAAGGTTTGAATGACATGGTTTACAACCGCTGCGTGGGCACGCGGTATTGTTCGAACAACTGCCCGTACAAAGTACGGCGCTTTAATTTTCTGCGCTTCCAGGACTGGGAAACACCTTCGTTCAAACTCATGCGCAATCCGGAAGTCACAGTGCGCAGCCGCGGCGTGATGGAAAAATGCACGTATTGCGTGCAGCGCATCAACAATGCGCGTATCGATGCGGAAAAGCAGAATCGTCCCATCGCCGACGGCGAAATTGTTACGGCTTGCGAATCCGCGTGCCCTGCCGGAGCCATCGTTTTTGGCAATGCTAATGATAAAAACAGCCGCGTGGCCAAACTGAAAGCGCAGACGCGCAGCTATACGATTCTTGGCGAGCTGAACACTCGCCCGCGTACCACGTATCTTGCGGCAGTTCGCAATCCGAATCCTGAATTGGAGAAGGCATGAGCGCCGGCCAGCCGCCACTGGATTCTCCGGAGATTAGCCGGCTCACACCCGTGCTCGGGCCGGGGCATACCTACGCTTCCGTAACGGATAAAATTAGTGCGATCGTTCTTACGCGACGGACGTCGGTCGGCTGGTACATAGGCTTTCTGCTTGCGTTCAGCGTCTTCGGCGTGATGAACCTCGCCATCGGCTACCTGTTCATGAAAGGCGTCGGCATCTGGGGCATCAACATCCCCATCGGCTGGGGCTTCGCGATCGTCAACTTTGTCTGGTGGATTGGTATTGGGCACGCCGGAACGCTCATTTCCGCCATTCTCTTTTTGCTGAATCAGAAGTGGCGCACCTCGATTAACCGTTTTGCCGAAGCGATGACGCTCTTTGCTGTGGCTTGCGCCGGCATTTTTCCGCTCATCCATACCGGCCGTCCGTGGTACGCGTTCTGGATGTTCCCGTATCCCAGCGTGATGGGGATTTGGCCGCAGTTCCGCAGCCCGCTGATCTGGGATGTGTTCGCTGTGTCAACCTACGGCACGGTTTCGCTGCTTTTCTGGTTTGTGGGTTTGATTCCCGATCTCGCCACGCTGCGCGACCGTTCCACAACCAAGGTTAAACAGATCATTTACGGGATGCTGGCTCTAGGCTGGCGTGGCTCCGCGCGGCACTGGCAGCGTTATCAGTCCGCGTATCTGCTTCTTGCTGGCCTGGCCACGCCGCTGGTGCTCTCCGTTCACACCGTGGTGAGCTTCGATTTCTCGGTTGCCATCGTCCCCGGCTGGCACACCACGATTTTTCCGCCCTACTTCGTCGCGGGCGCCATCTATTCCGGTTTTGCGATGGTTCTGACGATTGCGATTCCCCTGCGTAAAGCCTACGGCCTTGAAGATTTCATCACCATGCGCCATCTCGAAAACATGGCCAAAGTGATGCTGGCCACAGGGTTGATCGTTGCTTACGGCTATTTCTTCGAATTCTTTATGTCGCTTTATAGCGGCAACAAGTTTGACGTTTTCCTTGTCAACCAGCGGCTGCACGGTCCATACGCTCCGTTCTACTATGCATTGATCCTCTGCAACATTCTGATTCCGCAACTGCTGTGGTTTCAGAAGATGCGCACCAACGTGGTCGTTCTTTTTCTCATGTCCATCATCGTAAACGTGGGAATGTGGCTGGAACGGTTCGTTATCATTGTCATCAGTTTGACGCGGGATTTCATGCCCTCCGCGTGGGGCCGCTACAATCCCACGTTTTGGGATTGGGCCACGTTCATTGGGACGATGGGCATGTTCGTCATGTTGATTTTCCTGTTCGTTCGCGTACTGCCGGCGATTTCCATAGCTGAGATGCGCGAATTGGTGGCGGAAACGTCCGAGGAACACAAGTGATAGCGCACCGGTCACACATTTACGGCGTGATTGGCGAGTTCGAAAAGCCGGAGCAGCTCGTTCATGCCGCTACGAAAATTCGCGAGGCGGGCTACCGCTACTATGAATGCTACACTCCGTTTCCGGTGGAAGGCATGCCGGAAGCCATGGCTATGCGACGCCGAAACGACGTCCCATTTATCACGCTCATCGGCGGCCTGTTGGGAGGGCTTGGCGGCTTTGGCTTCCAATACTGGGTGAACGTCTATAGCTATCCGATGAACATCGCCGGGCGCCCGCTGAATAGCTGGCCGGCCTTCATTCCGGTCACGTTTGAGATGACGATTCTCTTTGCTTCACTCTCCGCGGTGCTCGGGATGCTCGCGCTCAACGGCCTGCCTCAGCCACATCATCCGATTTTCAATGCGCACCGTTTCACGCATGCCTCGACGGACCGCTTCTTCGTCTGCATCCAGGCCCGCGACAAGAAATTCAACCTCGCGGAGACCGCGCGATTTCTGCAAGGGCTTAACGCGCATCACGTTTCCGAGGTGCATGATGACTAGCACCTCGCGCATCATTCTCGGGTTGTGCGCGGCCATGCTTACCGTCGTGGCCGGTGGCTGCCAGATTCGCCAGGATATGGCGGACCAGCCCAAATACACGCCGCTCTCGCCCAGTCCATTCTTCGACGATGGCCGCTCGGAGCGTCCATTGGTCGAAAATACCGTGGCGCGCGGCTCGATCGCGGATGAAGACTTGTTCGTTCCCAAGGAATCGAATGCGTTCCCGCTTCCGCTGACGCCGGAGCTGCTCAATCGTGGCCATGAGCGCTACAGAATCTTCTGTTCACCCTGCCACGGCATGCAGGGCGACGGCAACGGCATGGTCTCGATGCGCGGGATGAAACATCCGCCGAGTTTTCATGATGCGCGCTTGCGGCAGGTTCCCAATGGTTACATCTTCGATGTAATTACTAACGGGTTTGGCGGCATGCTCAGCTATTCCACGCAAATTCCACCGGCCGACCGCTGGGCCATCATCGCTTATGTCCGGGCGCTCCAACTCAGCCGCAACGCGCCGGTTTCCGAACTTCCGCCCGATGTGCGGTCGAAATTGCCTGGAGGAGGCACCACGAAATGACCGCGCAGGACTACATGGCGCCCGAAAGCGTCGGCCGCCTGCAGCAACGCGCATCCGTGGCGGGCATTGTGGGCCTCGTGGCCTGCGGTATCTGTTTCTTTTTGTACGGCGACCAATACGCCGACCGTTTTTTCCATTCCTATTTGATTGCTTTCATGTTCGTTCTCGGATTGTCGCTGGGGTCGCTCGGCCTTTTGATGCTGCAGCATCTTACCGGCGGCCACTGGGGCATCATGACTCGCAGGCCGCTCGAATCCGCCACTCGTGTGCTTCCGCTCGTGGCCGTTTTCTTCCTTCCCATCGCCATTTTTGGGATGAAGCATCTCTATAAAGAGTGGCTCGACGCCCCGCAGACGGGCGAGGGATCGCTTTCTGACCTCCAAAAGTCGTATCTCACTACCAACGGATTCCTCATTCGCGCGGTGATTTACTTTGCCGTCTGGCTTGTGCTGGTTTATGTCTTCAATCGCTGGTCGAAAGAACAAGATGCGAACCGCGAAGATCGCGGGCTTCGCCGCCGGATGAAAATGCTTGCGGGTCCCGGAATCATTCTTTATGTCTTCGTCATGACTTTCGCGGCGATTGACTGGGTTATGTCGCTCTCTCCTCATTGGGCCTCGACGATTTACGGTTTCCTCTTTGTCATCGGACAGTTGATCTCCTCCATGTCGCTCATGATTGCCGTCCTTGTGCTCCTCTCACGGACCGCGCCCCTGGAAGGTGTCATCCAGAGCCGCCACCTGCACGACCTGGGCAAGCTTCTGTTGGCTTTCGTGATGCTGTGGGCCTATTTCGGTTTCTCTCAACTCCTCATCATTTGGTCCGGCAATCTACCCGAGGAGATCACTTTCTATCGCTCGCGGCTTTACGGAGGCTGGGGAGTCGTAGCGGTTCTCGTCCTGATCTTTCACTTTTTCGTGCCGTTCTTTTTTCTTTTGCCGCGCGACGTCAAGCGTAGCGCCAAGCTGCTGCCCAAAATCGCGATGTGGCTGATCTTCATGCGCCTCGTCGATCTTTTTTGGCTCACGCGCCCGGAGTTTACGTCGAACGCCATTCCGGGTTTGATGGACATCGCGGCCATTCTGGCGCTGGCAGGAATCTGGTTTGCCGTCTTTGCGAGAAACTTGAAGGCCTTGCCGCTTCTGCCGCTGGGCGATCCTAAACTTGAAGAGGCTATTGAAGTTCATGAGTACTGAGCATCACAACACGGGCCAGCCGGGCGATCCGCCGCCGACAAACACCGACGTCGCGTTTGAGTCGTCGGACATCGACACGCGTACGATTTTGGCGTACCTGTTCTACCTGGCGATATCGGTCGCGGCCGCGTTCCTTGTTAGTGTTTATGTGTTCCGATTCACCACAACGCTCGCTGTCGATTCCCGAACACCTCCGCCTCCCGTTCGCAAGGGTGTTGGGCCGACCGTGCCGAGTGCGCCGTACTTGCAAGGCGCTCCTTACTCCCCCGACGATGGGCAGCTGGATCTGCGGAATAAACGGGCGGAAGACGAAGCGGCAAACGACAAATATGGTTGGATCGACCAGCAAGCCGGCATCGCGCAGATTCCGGTGGACGAAGCGATGAAAATTATCGTCGCCAAGGGTTTGCCGGGCGCGGCTGCTCCGGCCGCGGAGAAGAAACAGTAAGATCATGAACTGGACGCGTCTCATCTCCGGAGTTTTCGGACTGCTGTTAAGCGCCAGCGCGGCAATGGCTCAAGCCGTGCCGAGCAACACAGGTCCAGCGGCGCAGAATATGCCTGCCGTACTGCAAAACGTAGGCTTCGAGCCGCCGCTCAATGCGCATTTGCCCCTCGATCTCGCTTTCCGCGACGAGACCGGCCGCAACGTGCAGCTCCGCGAATATTTCACGCAGAAGCCGGTTCTCCTCGCTCTCGTCTATTACGATTGTCCCATGCTCTGCAATCAGACCGAGCAGGGAGTTGTGGGTAGTCTGCGCATGCTTTCGTTTAATCCCGGCCGGGACTACGAAGTGGTTTTCGTCAGCTTCGATCCGCGCGAAAGTCCAGACATGGCGGCCCAGAAAAAAGAATCGGCTATGACGCATTTCCGTCGCCCCGAGACGGCCAGCGGCTGGCATTTCCTAACTGGGTCGAAAGCCTCCATCGATGCGCTCACCAAAGCCGCTAACTTCCGCTATTCGTTCGACCAGAAGTCCAATCTTTTTGCGCACGCCAGCGGCATCATGCTTCTGACGCCGGATGGCCGCATATCTCGCTATTTTTATGGCGTCGAGTATCCTTCGCGCGACGTGCGCCTCGGCCTTGTGGATGCCTCCGAAGGCAAGATTGGCACGCCCGTCGACCGCGCTTTGCTTTTTTGCTACCAATACGATCCAACATCGGCCCGGTATAGCGCCTCCATTCTAAAGATTATCCGTTTGGGCGGAGTGCTGACGATTTTGGGGCTGGTCGCAGGGATGCTGATTTTCCGCCGGCGTGATATCGCCGCCGCGCGAACGAAATTCCAAGGAGCCCACTGAGCCGTGCAGTCGCAACTGCCATTTTATCCGGATCAGGCTTCCAACTTCGCTCCCAGCGTGGACTCGCTGATGACGTTCCTGATCCTTGTGTCCGTCTTCTTCTCTGCTGCGATCACCGCGGCGATCGTGATTTTCTTCTTCAAATTCCATCGCAAGAGCAAGAACGAAATCGGCGTCCCGATTCACGGCGACATGCGCCTGGAAGTCATGTGGATCGTGGTTCCCGCGATTCTGTCCTTAGCGATGTTTGGCTGGGGAGCTGTCGTCTATGTCGATTTCCGCCACGCGCCCCAAGACACTCTGGACATCTATGTGATCGGCAAGCAATGGATGTGGAAAATTCAGCAGCCCAACGGCCGCAGAGAGATCAACGAACTCCATGTTCCCGTCGGACGCAGCGTCAAGTTGGTACTCGCCAGCGAGGACGTCATCCACGACTTTTTCGTTCCCGCATTCCGCGTGAAGATGGACGTTGTGCCGGGCCATTACAACACCATGTGGTTCCGTCCCACGAAAGCGGGCCGCTATCAATTCTTTTGTTCGCAGTACTGCGGCACAGACCACGCTGTGATGGGCGGCTGGGTCACGGTCATGGAACCTTCCGGTTATGCCGCGTGGCTTTCCGGCTCTACTGGCGAAAACGTCGATCCGGTCGTCGCTGGGGAAAAACTGTTTGCTGAAAAAGCGTGCAGCACCTGCCATCTCGGCAATGGCACCGGCCGCGCGCCTTCGCTCAATGGAGTTTATGGCGGCACGGTTCGCTTGGCCGATGGATCGACTGTCGCCGCCGACGAAGCTTATATTCGCGAATCCATTCTGTTTTCGAACGCGAAAATCGTCGCTGGTTATCAGCCGCTAATGCCTTCGTTTCAAGGGCAGTTGACCGAGGAACAGATTTTGAGTCTGACCGCCTACATCAAGTCGCTGCAATCGCAGCCAGTGCCTGCGACGGGTGCAGGCGTGATCGCACCGGGGAAGAAATAGGCTATGAGCACCACAATAAGCACGACACCACCAAAGCCGCCCGGTTATCAATTGCCGGAAGAGCATTATCTCAATGCCACTTACGGCCTCCGCTCCTGGCTGCTGACTACCGACCATAAGCGCATCGCGCTGCTCTATCTCGCTTCGGTCACTTTTTTCTTTTTCATCGGCGGCATTTTCGCTACCATGATCCGCATTCACCTGCTTACCCCAGCGGGTTACCTGGTTACACCCGAGACTTACAACAAGCTCTTTACCATGCACGGCGTGGCGATGATTTTCTTTTTTCTGATTCCTTCTATTCCCGCCGTCCTTGGAAACTTTCTCATCCCGTTGATGATTGGCGCGAAAGACGTCGCCTTTCCCAAGCTCAACCTTTTGAGCTGGTACGTCTACATCACCGGCGGTTGTTTCGTCCTCTATTCCTTCGCCACCGGCGGTCTAGATACCGGTTGGACCTTTTACACGCCGCTCAGCAGCGTCTATTCGAATTCTGCGGTGACGCCCGCCGTCATCGGAATCTTCATCAACGGTTTTTCTTCCATTCTCACCGGCTTGAATTTCGTCGTCACCATCCACACGATGCGCGCTCCGGGCATGACCTGGTTCCGGCTCCCGCTGTTCGTCTGGGCTCAGTACTCCACCAGCATCATCTTTATCCTGGGAACGCCGGTCATCGCCATCACGCTTCTCCTGGTGGGCCTCGAGCGCATGTTCCACCTCGGCTTCTTCAACCCGGCTCTTGGCGGCGATCCGATTCTCTTTCAGCACCTCTTCTGGTTTTACTCGCATCCTGCCGTGTACATCATGATTCTCCCGGCCATGGGTGTAATCAGTGAAATTATTCCCACCTTCGCGCGCAAACCTATTTTTGGTTACACGTTCATCGCGGCATCGAGCATCGCCATTGCCGTCATCGGTTTCTTCGTTTGGGCGCACCACATGTTTCTTACGGGAGAGTCCACCTACGCCGCGCTGGCTTTTTCGCTTCTTAGCTATCTGGTCGCTATTCCCTCCGCGGTCAAGGTCTTCAACTGGACTTCCACCCTTTATAAGGGTTCCATCTCCTACGACACGCCGATGCTTTACGCCCTCGGCTTCATCGGCTTGTTCTTGATTGGCGGGCTGACCGGCCTGTTCCTGGCCTGCCTAGGCCTGGATATTCACATCCACGACACCTACTTCGTCGTCGCGCATTTCCACTACATCATGGTCGGCGGCGCGGTGATGGGCTATGTCGGCGGATTGCACTTCTGGTGGCCGAAGATCACCGGAAAGCTTTATCCGGAGTTTCTGGCGCGGGTTGCCGCGGTGCTTTTGTTTGTGGGATTCAACCTGACCTTCTTCCCGCAGTTCATTCTTGGCTATCTCGGCATGCCGCGCCGATATCACAACTATCCCCCGGAGTTCCAGGTGCTCAACGTGATGTCCACCGCGGGAGCTTCCATCCTGGCGCTGGGCTATCTCTTGCCGATGCTTTATCTCACGTGGTCGATGCGCTACGGCAAAGTCGCGGGTCCTAACCCCTGGCCAGCCACGGGTCTTGAGTGGCGCACCGCGTCTCCGCCGCTGACTGAAAATTTTGATGTGACGCCGGAAGTGGATTGGGAGCCGTACGACTACAAGAACCGGCCTGATCTTGGGCTTGGGGCACCCAGTGCGCCGTCGCTTTCGCCGGCTCACGGAGACGACTAGCGGTCTGGTTCATCGTTTGGGGCTCGTCGGATTTGGGCTTGGCGAAGGGCCCGCCCGTGCCGCGGCAATCAGCGGGGCGCGAACCGAAGTCTAAGAGGAGTACCGAGTGCATCGCACCGGAGAACTGTCTGGGCAATTTCAAACGCTGGAGCAGCAGAAGGAATCCGCCACGCTTGGCATGTGGATCTTTCTGTCCACAGAAATCTTGTTCTTCGGCGGCCTCTTCCTCACCTACACGATTAACCGCCACACTTACGCGGACGTTTTCTCTTTTTCCAGCCGCACCATCAAATTGAGCTGGGGTGCCATCAACACCGTCGTCCTGATCGGTAGCAGCTTGACCATGGCTATGTCGGTTTGGGCCGCCGAGGTAGGCAAGAAAAAGCTTGTCACCTTCTTCCTCATTGCCACCTTGCTTTTGGGCACGGTCTTCCTGGGCGTCAAGGGCGTCGAATACCACGACAAGTTCGTCGAGCACCACGTCCCCGGTCTGAATTTCGACATGTATTACTGCACGAACAATCCCGGGGCCTGCAGTCTCAGTCCCGAAGACCTCGCAAAGGAAAAAGTTGAACTGGATGAATTGACGAAAAAGATGGGCGGTGAGACTGCCGTCAATGCAAACTCCCAGCTCTTTTTCTCTCTTTACTTCGGCATGACCGGCTTACACGCCCTGCACATGATTATCGGGGCTGGCCTGCTCCTCTGGCTAATCAAGCAATCCATCGCGGGCCGCTTCACGCCGCAATACAACACGCCCGTCGAGAACGTCGGTCTCTATTGGCATTTCGTCGATATCGTGTGGATTTATCTTTTCCCGTTGTTATATCTGATTGACCGGCACTAGCAGCGTCACTCAGGAGAGGCACGCGTGTCCGAACATATTGTTTCGCCAAAAATCTATCTTTTGATTTTTGCTGTGTTGATGATTCTGACCATTACGACTGTCTACGCCGCAACAGTGGATCTCAACGCATACTTCCACAGCTTGAACATCATCGTGGCTCTCGTAATTGCTACCTGCAAAGCCATTCTCGTCATTCTCTTTTTCATGCACGCATACTATGGTTCGAAACGCACGAAGCTGATTGTCTTTGCCGGCTTTTTCTGGCTCGCAATTATGCTCTCTCTCACTCTGAGCGATTACGCCAGCCGCCACTTGGATGTGCGCTAGCGTTTCGAGAGTCACGCGGTCCTGATTCCCACGATTTCCCGCCAAGGTGCATTGGGTAACCCTCCCTGCGTCGGCCAGACGCACTTGTGCCGCGATCGGGCGATTTTGAGTGTTTTGGGAGGTTGGTGACGCTAGGAAGGACTTCCGGGTTGCCGCACTGCGAAAATAAAAGGGGGGAGAAACGAACCGGCCCAGCCCTCAATCCCCTAAAGGGATCCTCGGTTCGCCTCCCCCACTGACTTTACTAATGCATCCTGGAAGCCAACCTTAACTCATTTGTTTTCAGCGCCTTGTCACTTGATTGCCGGGTAAAAATGTTCTACCCCCCCTGAAAATTTACCCGTCAGGTAAATCTTCTACAGCCCACGGCCCCATTTTTGGTTCGTGAGGGTCTTTCACCCGCTGCATCCGGGCAGCGCCTGAATCCTCGCCCACCGCGGTCAAAAAATGCGGGAAATTCTCTAAAGCTCGGCGCGGAAGAAGTGGGCGCTCCTCAGGCATTCTTGACCCCGCTGAATTCTCCCTGCTATTGTGGAGAGTTATTCTGGCCTCAGTGTACCCACTGTGGGCCGGAGCTCCTGTGGAGGGAGCGTTCTCGTCTCATGGGCCTGACCAAACTGGTTATTCGGGGCGCGCGGCAGCACAACCTGAAAAATATCAGCCTCGAAATCCCCCGAAACACCCTGACCGTCATCACCGGCCTTTCCGGCTCCGGTAAATCCTCGTTGGCGTTCGATACCATTTACGCGGAGGGGCAGCGCCGTTATGTCGAATCGCTCTCCGCCTACGCCCGGCAGTTCCTCGACCAGATGGAGCGCCCGGAAGTCGACGTTATCGAAGGCCTTTCGCCCTCGATCGCCATCGAGCAGAAAACCACAACGCGCTCTCCGCGTTCTACGGTGGGCACCATCACGGAGATCTATGACTATCTCCGTGTCATCTACGCTTCCGTTGGCGTGCCGCACTGCCCCAAATGCGGCAAACCCATTGCGCGCCAATCCAGTGAACAAATCGTTCAAGCCATTCTCAATGGCGAGCTGTGCCAGCCCGACGACCGCATCATGATTCTGGCGCCTATCGTTCGCGGGCGAAAAGGCGCCTATCGCAAAGAGTTCGAAAAGCTGGCGCAAGATGGCTACGTGCGCGTGCGCGTCAACGGTGAGCTTTTTCCGCTGGATGTTCCCCCGAGCCTCGACAAGCGCAAGAACCACACCATTGAAGTCGTCGTGGACCGGCTTCTCGTCAAACAAGGCATTGCCGCGCGCCTTGAACAGTCTATCGCCACCGCGCTGAAGCTGGCTGGAGGCCTCGTTACTGTCGCTGTGGTCGGCGGAAAGGAACATGTCTTTTCGGAGAAGCTCGCCTGCCCAGACTGCGGGATTTCCGTTCCGCAACTCGAGCCACGTTCCTTCAGTTTCAATTCGCCATATGGGGCGTGTCCCGCCTGCAACGGCTTGGGTTCCAAGTACGATTTCGATCCTGCCAGAATCATCACGGACTGGACACGCCCGTTGTTTGACGGCGGTTTGGGTCCCGGCTCCAGCTCCGCGATCCTCAAGCGCACCCTTGAGCTCGCTGCCTACGCTTACCACTTCGATCTGGAGACGCCCTTTGAAAAATTCCCTCCTCGTATCCAGAATCTGCTGCTCTACGGCTATCCGCCTTCGAACGGGCGCGGCGGACCTGAACAAAAGGAAGCCGTCGGCAAAAAATCTCAAGGCGAAAAGGCTTTCCGTTTTCCAGGCATCCTGAAATTTCTCGATCGCAACTTCGCGGAATCCAATTCCGATTCGTACCGCGAATGGATGACGCAATATATGTCGGCCACGCTCTGCAATGTGTGCCACGGCAAGCGCCTCCGTCCGGAATCCCTCGCCGTCAAGCTGGCCGGCTACTCCATTGCCGATTTCACGGCGCTCTCTCTCGCTGCCTCGCGCCCCGCCGTGGACAAAATCCTCGCGCAGCTCACTTCTCGCCAGCGGGAGATTGCCGGTCGTCCGCTTGAAGAAGTCGCAGAACGAATAGACTTCCTGTTGGCTGTTGGCCTCGGCTATCTGAGCCTGGACCGCTCGGCCGCCACACTCTCCGGCGGCGAAGCACAGCGCATCCGCCTGGCCACTCAGATCGGCTCGCGCCTTCGCGGCGTGCTCTACGTTCTCGACGAACCGTCCATCGGCCTTCACGCCCGCGATAACGACCGGTTGCTCGGTTCTCTCGAGCAGCTTCGCAATCTTGGCAACACCGTCCTCGTCGTCGAGCATGACGAAGACACCATTCGCCGCGCGGATTTTGTCGTCGACCTCGGCCCCGGCGCGGGTAACGCCGGAGGCTACCTCGTCGCGCAGGGTAAGCCCGAGCAGATCGCTGCCAGCGCTGAATCGCTTACGGGCCGCTATCTCAGCGGCGCTTTGCGCATCGCCGTTCCAGAAAAACGGCGCAGCCCAAATGGCAAAGCCATCCAAATCCTCGGCGCCAGCGCAAACAATTTGAAGGATGTCGACGTAACGCTTCCGCTCGGCTTGCTAACTGTGGTTACAGGCGTCTCCGGCTCGGGTAAATCCACGCTCGTCAACGACATTCTCTATCGCGCGCTCGCCCAGAAATTGTATCGTTCCATGGAACCGCCCGGCGCGCACCGCGAGCTGCTCGGCGTCGACCAAATTGATAAGGTCATTGAGATCGATCAAGCCCCCATCGGCCGAACGCCGCGTTCGAATCCTGCCACATACACCGGCGTTTTCGCTCCCATCCGTGAACTCTTCGCCATGCTTCCGGAATCACGGGAGCGCGGCTACCGCCCCGGCCGCTTCAGCTTCAATGTCAAAGGCGGCCGCTGCGAAGCCTGCCAGGGCGACGGGCTCCGCCGCATCGAAATGAATTTCTTGCCCGATGTTTATGTGATGTGCGAAGTCTGCCGCGGCAAGCGCTACAATTCGGAAACACTAGCCGTCCGCTACAAAGGCCACACCATCAGCGACGTTCTTAACCTGCCCTCGTCCGACGCGCTGAAGCTTCTCGAAAATATTCCGCAGATTCAGCAAAAACTCTCGACGCTCGTCGAAGTCGGCCTCGGCTACGTCACACTGGGCCAGTCCGCCACCACACTCTCCGGCGGCGAAGCCCAGCGCATCAAGCTTGCCCGCGAGCTCTCCAAACGCCAAACGGGCCGCACTCTCTACATTCTCGATGAACCCACCACCGGCCTGCACTTTGACGACGTGCGCAAACTCCTCGACGTCCTCCAGCGTCTTGTCGCTCTCGGCAACACCGTTCTCATCATCGAGCATCACCTCGACGTCATCAAACAAGCCGACTGGATCATCGACCTCGGTCCCGAAGGCGGCGAAGGCGGTGGCCGCATCGTCGCCCAAGGCCCGCCCGAACTCGTCGCCCGCACAAAAAAATCCTACACCGGCCAAGCCCTCGCACGCGTCCTCTCTATCGCGGGAACGAATGGTACAAACGGAAACGGCTCAGGATCTGCCGACTGACTTTGCGTGGAAGGGAGTGAACTTTCATGAATCCCGGCCTCTATCTGCTGATCAAACTCATCGCTTACTGCCTTTGGTGCTACCTTGGCCTGCGCTTTTTCCGTCCTCAAGAAACTCAGTTTCTTGGCGGCGCGTTGCGTTTCGGAATAGTCCGGCTCCTCTTGGGTTTAGTCTTCGGCGTCGTCATTTTCTTTCTTGCCGCTTTTTGGGGCCATACTTTCGGAACCGGCCTGCCGCAGAACATCCTCACCTATCTCGGCGCCTATGTTCCCGTGCGCTGGATCGAATGGACGATCATGGCCGCTCTTCTCACTCCCGGCTTGCTTGGCACGCCCCATTGGTTCATTGGCAACACCAATCGCGACCGCCTTTGGCGGCTTGGCGGAATCGTCATCTCCTGCGTGGCGGATATTCCCTTTATCGAAGCGTTTAACGGCCCTATTCCGACAGGCCGCTTTCTGTGCTGAGCGCTCCCTGCCTTCCTTGCTCCGCCTCGCCGTTTCCCGGTAAAGTGTTTCCTTCTCCATGAGCATCTACTCAACGCCGCCTCTCACCTTTGGTGCAGTCCATACCTATCCGCTCTCTTCCCGCAAGAGCAAAGTAAGCGTCCGCGATTTCGCCAAGCCATCAGGCGGAAACGCTTCCTTCGCAAAATTCCTCGATTCACTCCCAAACTTTCTCGCCGCGAACGATTTGCGTAATCTTCTCGCCGCCATGCATCGCGCCCGCAAACAGCGCGCCCCCATTCTTTGGGGCATCGGCGGCCACGTAATCAAAGTCGGCCTCGGTCCCGTACTGATCGATCTAATGAAACGCGGTTTCGTCTCTAGCATCGCCATGAACGGCGCTGCGCTGGTTCACGATTTCGAGATCGCTCTCGCCGGCAACACCTCCGAAGACGTCGAAGCCGGCCTTGGTGCTGGCCAGTTTGGCATGGCCGGCGAAACCGGCGAGTACATCAATGAATTCTCGAAGCTCGCCGCTCGTCTCCACATCGGCTATGGCGAAGCTGCCGGCCAATTCCTCACCAGCGGCATCCTCAACGTAAAATACGCTGCCTCAAGTGTCCTCGTCGCCGCCTACAAGCAACGCATCCCCGTCACCATTCATCTCGCCATCGGGGCCGACATTCCTCACATGCATCCGGCTGCCGATGGGCCTTGCCTCGGCGCTGCCACCTTCCTCGATTTCCGCCTCTTCTGTGCTCTTGTGAAACAAATGCACCCCGGCGGCATCTATTTGAATTGGGGATCGGCCGTGCTTCTTCCGGAAGTTTTCCTGAAAGCCGTGAGCGTAGCACGCAATCTTGGCGCGCCCTTGCAACCAATCACGACGGCCAACTTCGACTTTATCCAGCACTATCGTCCGTTGCAGAATGTAGTAAAGCGTCCCACCGTATCCGAACGCGGAGGCCGCAAGTCAGAATCGCGCGGCTACGCCATCACAGGCCATCACGAACTGCTCATGCCTTTGGTCGCTGCCGCGCTGGCCGCAGGCTGGCCAAAAACACGTCGTCAAGGCAAGCGCAAACGATGAGCCTCTTCGACGAAAACTCTCTTCTTCCGCCGGATCAGGAGCCGCCCTCGCAATCCCCCGGGGAACCCGGCTCAGGCACGGCTCAACCGTCCACAACTCCTGCAGAACTCCCACTCGCTGGCGATCCCATCAGCCTTGCAGCCACTGTTCCTGCGCCCGTCCCTTCTCGCGAGCCTTCTCTTCCCGAGGACTTGCGCATCTCTTGGTCTTGGCTGCATTTCGCCGTGTTTCTCTCCTTCATAGTGGTCAGTTTTTTCATTGTTCAGTTAAGTTTCGCGGTTTATTACGCGGCCCCTCTCAGCCATCTCTCGAACAAAAAGGACTTCGAACGGTTTGCCCTTTCAAAGCCCGGATTCGCCGTTGGCAGCATGGTTCTTTTGTATGCTTTGGTCTTGCTGTTTCTCTACGTCAGCCTTTCGGTTCTTCCCGGCTTGCCCTTCTGGCGTACTCTCGGCTGGAGAAAGATCACGCGCCCCAACGGTGGCCGCCCGCGCAGCCCGTGGCTCTTCTACTTTGCGGGCTGCGGGCTTTCCCTTGCGGTACTGGTCACTACGTATAAAATGCAGCCGCCGGAGGATGTGCCCATCGAGGAACTTTTCCGTTACAAAAACACGGCGATGCTGTTCATGGCCATGGCCGTCTTGGTCGCTCCGCTTGTTGAAGAAACCGTATTTCGCGGCTATCTCTATCCGCTGTTTGCGAAATCTTTCGGCGTAGCCAACAGTGTAATCATCACCGGCATCCTCTTCGGATTGATGCACGGCGCGCAGCTCGGCTGGACCTGGAGCCTCGTTTTTGTGCTCATCGCGGTCGGTGTCATCTTCACATTTGTTCGCGCACGCACCGGCTCTGTCTTCGCCAGTTTTTTGCTTCACCTTGGCTACAATTCCATGATCGCCCTCATCACCATCCTCGGAACCCAAGGCTTCACGAAAATGACCCCCACCCATTGACCGATTCGTCTTCTTCGCTCTCGTTCGCTACAATGTTTTGTTCCGAGGAATCGCCAAAATGTACGTAGCCCAACCCATCGAATGGACCGACCGCGGCGTGGTCATGCTCGACCAACGCCTCCTTCCCGGCGAGGAAGTCAGCTACACCTACACAAATTACCGCGAAGTCGCCAAAGCCATTCGCGACATGGTCATTCGAGGAGCACCCGCCATCGGCGTTGCCGCAGCCATGGGAGCCGCGCTAGGCGTTCTTCACTCCTCAGCAAAATCAGTCGAAGACTTGCGCATAGAGTTTGCAGAAATCTGCGACACCCTAGCGAAGACCCGCCCCACCGCCGTCGATCTCTTCTGGGCCATCGAGCGCATGAAGCGCCGCTTTGCCGAACTCACAGCGCCGACCTCTGACCTCTCGAAAATTCGCCAAGGAATGGTGGAAGAAGCCCGTCAAGTTCATTTAGAAAAGAAAGCCACCGACGAAGCCATCGGTCGGTTCGGCGCGGAGTTCATGCCCACTGACGGCCAGGTCATGACGCAGTGCAACGCCGGCGCTCTAGCCACCGCCGGGATCGGCACCGCGCTAGGCGTAATCCGAGTCGCGTACGAACAAGGCAAAAAACTCCACATCCTCGTGCCCGAAACGCGTCCCTATTTGCAGGGGGCGCGCCTCACCGCCTGGGAGCTCCACAAGGGCGGCATTCCTCTCACGCTAATCACCGACAACATGGTCGGCCACTTTCTGAAGACCGGCAAGGTCGGCGCCATCGTTACCGGCGCGGACCGCATCGCCGCCAACGGCGACACCGCCAACAAAATCGGCACCTACCAGATCGCCGTTCTCGCCAAAGAAAACAACGTGCCGTTTTACATCGCCGCGCCCGTCTCCACCTTCGACCTCTCGCTTCCCGACGGCGATCACATTCCTATAGAAGAGCGCTCCGCCGCTGAAGTCACCCATCTGCAAGGCGTTCGTATCGCGCCCGACGTTCACGCCGCCCATCCCGCTTTCGACGTCACGCCGTCGCGCTACATCGCCGCCATTTTCACGGAACGCGGCGTCGCCCGGGCTCCCTACACCGAAGCTTTGCGCGCCCTCGCCCAATCTGCTCAGCTCGCTGCCGCTCCTGCCGCTCGCTAGCCTCCTGCACGCATTCGAATGATCACCGCAATCCAAAAGATAATTCGCGCGACGGTGTTCATCGCGCTCCTACTTCCAACCGGTCAAGCGGCGCCGCAAACAACTGCGCCGCTATCGGCCAAGTCCCTACCTATCCGTCTTCATCCAGCAAACCCCCACTACTTCCTCTTCCGCGGAAAAGCGGTTGCCTTGATCACTAGCGGCGAGCACTACGGCGCCGTGTTGAATCAGGACTTTGACTATCACCGCTACCTCGCCACGCTGGAATCTGACGGCCTGAACTACACCCGCCTCTTCGCCGGCTCTTATGTCGAAGTCCCCGCCAAATCCTTCGGAATTTTGCACAACGATCTCGCTCCCGAACCGGGCCGCTTCCTGGCGCCGTGGGCGCGCAGCGAGACGCCGGGATACGCTGGCGGCGGAAATAAATTTGACCTTGAGAAGTGGGACGCCGAATTCTTTACCCGCTATCGCAATTTTCTAACGGAAGCCGCAAAACGCGGAATCGTTGTCGAAGTGACTCTCTTCTCGGCTCATTACGCCGAAGCGCAATGGCAAATGAGCGCGCTAAATTCCGCCAACAATATCAATAGCACCGACGCCATCGACTGGAAGAAACTCAACACGCTCGAAAACGGAAACATCCTCGCGTATCAGGAAAAATACGCGCGCAAGCTCGTTCGCGAAGCCAACTCCTTCGACAATGTAATTTTTGAAACCCAGAACGAACCCTGGTCAGACAGGCCCGTCCTTACCGATGTGATCAACCCATACCTCCGCCCGCCAGCGCGCGACACCTATCCGAACTCGGTGGATCTTCCGGACGAACTCTCAATGGCTTGGCAGGCTCGCGTGGCTGAGTGGATCACGGCGGAAGAATCCGTGCTCCCAAACCATCACCTCATCGCGCAAAACTATGCCAATTTTCGTTTGTCGGTCCGCAAGCTCCTGCCAAACGTCGACATCGTGAACTTCCACTACGCCTATCCAGACGCCGTGACACTCAACTACGGCCTCGGCAAAGCGATCTCCTACGACGAGACCGGTTTTCTCGGCCGCGACGATGACGCCTATCGCCGCCAAGCGTGGAACTTCATGCTGTCTGGCGGAAGCGTCTTCGACAGCCTCGACTACTCGTTTACCACCGGCCACGAAGATGGCTCATACTCCGAACCAAACGGCCCCGGCGGCGGAAGCCCCGATCTGCGCCACCAGCTTCATATTCTCAGCCAGTTTCTCCAGTCGTTCCCTCTTCTCGATCTTCGGCCAGACACTCGCACAGTGAAGCACACCGCAGGTGCAACCGCTCGCGTGCTTTCGAATCCCGGCAAGCAGTACGCCATCTACCTCGACGGCTCTGGCCCCACAGAGCTGACCCTCGAACTTCCACGCGGACAATACTCGTGCGAATGGGTGAATGTAAAAACAGGAACCATCGAGCAATTGGAAAGTTTTATTCACGAAGCCGGCAACAAGGTCCTGGCATCGCCCGCGTTCCAGAATGGAATTGCACTGCGTCTCAAGAGAACCTCGACGGAAATCCCGCGATAGCCGAGCCTCGCCGCGAATTGTGCCAGGTGGAGCTAGTCCGAATCCTTTTTGGTTGTTTTGTTCGCAGCTGACCCTGGGAAAATATTGTGCTGCGGCGGCGGCATCGGAATGTCGCCCATGCGGTCCTTCCAAAGGAACTTGTTGAGCAGCGCCGTATCCACCGCATCCGCGTGGCTGAAATCCAGATTTTTCCCTTCTTTCCATTCCTTGGTGTTCATTTCATAAATCAAACCGTTGTCGCGGTTGCGATAATCCGCCGTAAATGCTGGCTGTTGTCCCGTCCCGCTAAAGAGCGGGGCCATTACAGCCGCGCGCGAGTCGTTCGCGTTCATCGGCGGAACGCCCAGCAGCGATTCCATCGTCCACACTACATTGATCGTCGTATAAAACGAATGATCCACGAACGGCTCGACGGAGTGTTCTACTCCTTGCGCCATCGGCGAGTACTTGCTGATCACGAGGCAAAGACTGCGGTGCGAATCGACGTGATCCGGCCCGTTCTGCGCATCGTCTTCCAAAATTAGAAACGCCGTGTCGTCCCAATAGGGGCTGTGCGATATCGCGTCGACCACTCGTCCGATCGCTAGATCATTGTCCGCCACGGACGCGGCTGGCTTCGGCTTTCCTTTCGTCCCGCCCGCCGTGTGATCGTCGGGAAGCCGCAAGAGAATGAATTGCGGCATCGTGTCCTTGCCCGACCTCTGCGAGGCCACAAAACCGTTGAATTCATTTAAGAATTCATCCGCGCGCAGCTGATCCGGATACGCCACCTCAAAATCCGGATACAGTGGATCGAAGTGCCCGCGCAATTCCAATTCGCTCGCCACATTCTCCGCCAGAACCGGAATTGCCCACGGATACGGGCTCTGCCCGCCTCGCGGATCACCGACATTCTTTTCCAGCGGCTCCCCTTTGTTGATCACCGCGCGCACACAATTCTTGCCCGCCACCATTGGCGGGGCCGTTGCGGGTCCTCTTTCGTTATGCTTCTCGTTGCACCATCGGCTCACGATGTACTCGCCGTAGTGCCGGTAAGTAACGCCATGGCTTGCGAAATTCTTCCAGAGATAGCCGCCGGTCGGCTCTCCCGCATCCGGCACCTCATCTTCGAGCGACACGCCGCTCAGCAAAGTGCCTTCGGCATCGTACGTGTGCTCGCTGCTGCGATAGCCGATCGGCCATGTCTTCTCGATATAGTCGGAGACCGAAGCGGACGTTGACCACACGTGCCCGTTTCCCGAAACTTCTCCACTGTCGTAGAAATTGTCCAGAATCCCGAACTGCCGCGCGAGGCTGTGCTGATTGGGAGTGATGTCCTCGCCGTAGATCGTTAACGAAGGATCGCCATTCGCGCCGGCAATATCGCCAAACACCTGATCGTACGTGCGGTTTTCCTTAATGATGTAAATGACGTGCTTGATTTTATTTTCCCCACTGGCGAAAGGCACGCGGTCCCCATTGCCACGCTGGGCGTTGGCTTCAACCACCTGTTTTGTATATGCCGGGAGATTTGCTGTCACGTCCGCAAGCGGAAGGCGCGCCAGCGAACCGTGGATCATCGCCGGCCCATACTGGTACTTCGGACGGCCGTCCGCTGTCTTGCCTATCAATTTTGGATTCGGCCCCGATCCCTTTCCTTTCGCACTCGCAATTAGCAGCTCCTTCCCCGTCGCGGCGACAACGGTCGGATACCACTCCGTGGGAATGAACCCAATGGCTTTTGCGGCTTCACCTGAGCGGCCATCGGTAACCCCCTCAAGATCGAACACCCCTACCGAGTCTGAAATCGCATCCGCTGAAAAAAGCGTCTTTTCATCTGGCGAGAGAGTTAGATATTCCGGGTCGCTTCCGCCATACTTTTGCCCAGGAAGTTTTGTCGAAAAATACGACAGAGCTCTACCGGCGCGCGTGTCGAGCACCGCGATTTCGTCGCGGTTGGTCAGCGCGACGTAAAGCCGCGAATTATCCCGGTTCAGTAACAGCGCCGTCGGATGCGATCCTCCCGCGAGTGGTGACTCCGGCTTGCGCAGCGCAATGATCCGCAGCACGCGACCCTTCACCAGATCGAGCTCCGCGACGGAAGAAGCATTCCACATCGAAACGAAACCTCGTTTCCCATCCTTCGTCATCGCCGTCGTATACGGCAGCGAAGCCGGAATCCGCTTCATCGTGGAGAGATCAAATCTGTGGATGATTTTTCCGTCGATGGAACGCATTAAGATGGCTTCGTCGGAGTTGTTGCTTGCCACAAGCAATCTTTCTTCGCCGTCGCTCTGGCCCACACTCAATCCCGCAGGGTAGGTAACGTCCTTAAACTCGGCGCGCCTCACCTTGTCAGAAGGGATTGTCTCTCGCGGCGCCAAAGCCATAAATCGTTCTGGTGCGACTCGCCCGTCCTCAAAGCTGTAAACCGCAATGCCGTTGCCCGTGCTTGCCTTCTTTTTTCCGAGTGGATCGGTGAGCGAAGCGATGCTAGCAAATAGATGTTTGCCATCCAGGCTGAACGCCAGCCCAATAAAATACGTCTGCCGGGCTTTGCTGCTCAGTCGATCGTCCGGAAAATCGCTCAATTCATTCGTTTCAAGATTCAGCACCGAAAGAGACTGCTTCTCTCCAGAAGTGTAAGCGCCGTACCCGCTATGCAGCAGCACAGCAAATCTTCCGTCGGGGGATATGGCGGCAGCCGTCGGCAGATTGTTGACTTGCCGCGGTGCCCCGGGAACTTCACCAAGCAATTTGCCGTTCGGGAGCCACACCTTTTGCGGCGCATCCTGCGCGCAGACCGCCGGCGCCATAAGGCTAAACAAGACTGCAGAAACACGAAGGAAATCGAGTTTGCGAGCGTTTCGAGTGTGATTTTTCATCGCGGAAGTATAACGGTTTAGTGTCAAAAATTGCTAAACGCGAGTCTTGCCCTGGCGTTCCGGGCAAGCCGTCCAAGTCTCGATTCCTCCCTTATGGTTTAATCCTGTTCGCGGTCCATGCGGGATGCTCCTCCGGCATTCTGCGGAGAGCGCCTTCCTGCAAACTGCATCCGCGCTTGACGCAATCCATCACCTGGCCTATGGTTTTGCGCGCGGCTAAAATTGCAATCGCCCAGTTCTATCGTAACGTCGAATGCGCACAGAAACTCTTGCGCACGCGCTCGCTCTAAGAAAGGTCCCACATGCCTGCCGTCGAGGCCAAAGTTTTTCAGATCGATGCCCTGCGCGAATTCAGCACGCGCATTTTCCTTCATTTTGGCGTTCTCAAAGAAGACGCCGTCCAGGCCGCCGACGTCCTCGCTTCAGCAGACCTCCGCGGCATCGACTCGCACGGAGTAGCCCGCCTCCATAGCTATGTCGGAATGCTCAGTGAAGGTCACATCAATCCCAAACCAAGGATCACCATTGTCCGTTCCACGATGAGCACGGCCACAATCGATGGCGATAACGGCCTCGGCCTCGTCGTCGGTCCGCATTCGAATCGCATCGCCATGGACATGGCGGAGAAAGCCGGCTCCGGCTGGGTCAGCGTCTGCAACACCAATCATTTCGGCATCGCCGGCTACTACGTCCTGCAAGCTCTCCGGCGCGAAATGATCGGCTGGGCCATGACCAATTCAACCAGTCTGGTCACACCGTTGTGGGGTATGGAGCGCATGCTCGGCACCAATCCCATCGCCATCGCTTTCCCAGGCAAGGAAGAGCCGCCCATTGTGATCGACATGGCCACGTGCGCAGCCGCCTACGGAAAAATTGAAATGGCTCGCCGCAAAGGCGAACCAATTCCCATCGGTTGGGGAATCGATAATCAGGGTCGCAACACCACAAATCCCGACGACCCCGTGAACGGCGGCTGCCTGCTGCCGCTAGGTTCCGACCGCGAACGCGGCGGACATAAGGGCTACGGTTTAGCCGTCATGGTCGATGTGTTGTGCGGCGTGCTCAGCGGCGCGAACTGGGGTCCATTCGCTCCGCCCTTTGCGTTGCGTCAGGAAATTCCAAAGCGCAGCGTCGGCAAAGGCATCGGCCATTTCTTCGGGGCCATGCGCATAGACGGCTTCATCGAAGCCGATGATTTCAAGCGCCAGATCGACGACTATGTCCGCACTTTCCGCGGCACCAAACCCGCCCCAGGTACCAACGGCCCGCTCATCCCCGGCGATCCCGAGCGCCTCGCCGAGCGCGAGCGCCGCAAAAACGGTGTGCCGCTGATCATGCCCATCGTCGAAGATCTTCGCGCCATCTCCAGACAAACGGGCATCCCGTTCGATTGATACCTCGGATGTACGCGCCCCCTTGCGTGTGAGAGGCCACGTCCATCACGCTGGATGAATCGCCATGACAACTCTTTCGCGCCGGCTGAAAAGCGCAAAGAGACTTAGGATTTGCTTCCACGGGAAATATTTCTTGTTGAGCAATCCCATGCCATACGCCGCTTCTTCGCCCGTCACAATCTCGGCCCTGGCATCGACCCATTCGCCCAGCAGCTCGCCCCGCATGGTACAGGGTCCAATTCTCACGCGCGGATTGTTGCGAATCCGTTTCACCTTTCCGGTATTTCCGATCGTGTAGATGTAGAGCCGCGCCTCCGCTCCGGTAAGATCAGTGCGTGGATCCGCGGCAAACCACACCGGCGTCTTCACGCCCTCGCCGTTCTTTTTGAATGTCTCGAGACTGAGATATTTGTGATCGCGAAATGCCGCAAATCCCATCGCATCGCTCCTGCACGTTCGATGCACGCCATTCTACGTGAGACACATGGAAAAAGGGCAAGCTCGCCATGAGCTTGCCCTTTGCAGAACGGCGGTTTGCGTTTTCAGTTCGCGCGTATTCATCAACCTGTCCACTCTCAGTAGTTACCACGCGCTTCTTTCTTCGCACCGCTTCGTCGTTCTATTTATTTGGTACGGACGTAGGTAACGTCTTCCGTGAAGGCGTCTTTTTGATCCTTGCGGAAGGTCCAGGTCGTCTTGAAATGATCGTTGTCGATGAAGGTGTACACAGCGTGGTGCATGTGCCCGTCGTTCGGGCTTTTCAGGTTCGTTGCGCCCTCGAACTCAAATGTAAGCGTCTTTGCATCCGGCGCGTACACTCCGCGCATGGTTGGCTGGTTGCCCGCCATACAGTAGTGCGTCAGCTTCAGTTGCTCGCCATCCAGATAGTAGAGCGTAATCATCTCCACCGGTTTGCCCTGCTCCGTCATGTGGAACCGTTCGATCACCGCTGTTCCACCGGAGGTCAACTCGAGGTCCAGCGTCGCCTTTTCCTTGTTCGGTGTCTCCGTCGCCCAGTGGCCCGCCAGCGACTTCAGTTGTTCAAACGCGACCGTGCCGTTGCCCCCTGCGCGGGCTGGCCCGATCGCAAATGCCAACACCGTTACTACAACCGCCGTCAAAACTTTTGTTCCTGTTCTCACTTTCATAACTCCCTCCTTTTAACCTGTCGACTGAACACTCGAAACTTGGTTGCCTGAAATTCATCGCCCAGCGGGTGGCGTCTTCACGGCCCGTCCGAATTTCTGCGTCGTAAATCCAACTACGACGCCCAGCAACATTCCCGGCAGCATAATGTCCCAGAACAAAGCCATTCCCGCGTGCAGGATCACCATAAGACTGAGGGCCGCAGCTATTCCGATTCCTGCCAAGATTCCCACGAGCATTGAATGGAATCGCTGCGAGACGTAGCCGATGGCGATGCCGGAAACCAAACCCTTCAGCAAAGAGAACGTAATCACGCTGCTCATCAACGGCGCGAGGGACGGCTCGAGAAATCCGCTGAGGCCGTCCAACAGCCCCAGCGTGCCTCCCACAGCCAGTCCCAGCATCGGTTTTGTCAGGCTCATCGCCTTCCCTTGCGTGCGCGCTGTTTGTTCTAGCGCAACTTCTCTCGTTGCAACTTGTTCGTGCACGACTTCACTTCGCATTTGCATCCATTTGCATCACTCCGAAAACATTTCCTTCGGTGTCCTCGCAGTATGCGAAGTAACCGATAGTCGGAATCGGGGTCTTCGGCATGACATTCTTTCCGCCGGCCTTCAGGACCGCCGCGATGGCGCTATCTACGGAATCCACGCCGATCGTGTTCGTGGTTGAAGCGATGCCTCCGGGCTTCTTCATCATGCCGCCGTTGATCCCGGGCTCCCCTTCTTTGCCGGTGGTCACCATCCAGTAGTCTGTGGGGCCAGCCCATTTGTCGAACTTCCAGCCGAAGACTTTTGCATAGAACGCGGCGGCGCGGTCCGGCTCCGCTGCGGGTATTTCAAAATGTATGACGCGAGACATAGTTCTCCCTCCTTGGATTTACGAGCGAAACTTTTGTCATTACTTTACTTTCGGCTTTGTTTAGCGCATGGCCGGCGTAGTGGCCGCGGTTGCTCCGAAGCGCTGGGTTGCGAAGCCTACGATCATCCCGACGATACTGCCGGGCAACATAATCTCGAGATAGTAGCCGTGCTGCATGTACGCCACAAGAAAGGCCAGCAAGCAGCCGACCGCCAGCCCAAACAAAATCCCGAGCGGAACCGAATTCACTTTACGCGCGAAGATTCCCGCGGCGACACCAGCGATGAGGCCCTTGAAGGTAGACCCAATTACGATGCCGACGATTTGGGCTCGCACCGCCGGTGTGAACCAGGCGGTGCCTCCGTCAATCGCGCCCAGCAGGGTTCCCAAGAGCAATCCGATCAGGATCTTGTTCATTTGTCCGCCTCTCCTTTTCGTTCTCTGATGTTCTATACAACTTAGCCTGGATTCTCTTTAAAACTATCTCTTCAAAACTAGCAGAAGAATCACGCGCATCGCCAAGTAGGCCAGAATCAGCAAGATAAAGAAGCGGTAGCGGCGGTAAAAGCGAGCCAATTTGTCGAAAATGCTTTCGCGATGGGCTCCCACCGCCAGGCCGTCAAGGTAACGGGAAACATCCTGGCCGAGGTCCTGGACGGCGGAATAACGAGATTCGCGCTGTTCGGCAGTGGCTTTTGCGCAAATGGCTTCGAGCGAGCGGTCGAGACGAGGCGTGAATCCCGTGGGCGTTTTTTGCGTCAGCATGAATCGCAGAAGCGCACCTAGCGAGTAAATATCGCTGCGTGCGTCCAGCACTCCGACTTCGCCTCGCGCTTGTTCCGGGGACATATAGCCGGGCGTGCCCATGACGGTGCCGTGGCCCGTGATTACGGAACTTTTCGTGGAATCGTTCGCGTTAGCAGGCTGTTTTGGTTTCTCGAGAATAGTGGCTTCCGGGTCGGCGGCGCGATCGTCGCTTCGTGCTTCGCCGCGCAGGATTTTTGCGAGGCCCCAATCCATCACGAGGACTTCGCCAAACGGTCCGACCATGACATTGGCGGGCTTCAGATCACGATGAAGGACGCCGCGGGCGTGGGCGAAGGCGACGGCTTCGCAGACGCGCAAGAAGAGGCGCAAGCGATCCTGCACGGATTCGACGTCTTCGAGGAATTTGTCGAGACGCTGGCCTTCGACAAATTTCATGGTGTAGAAGACGCGGCCATCCGCCAGCGTGCCGACGTCGTGGACGGGAACGATTCCGGGGTGTTCGAGGCGGGCGAGGACGCGGGCTTCGCGCATCAGCCGGTTGGCCAAATCGCCGTCCGTGCCCGGCACGTCGAGCACTTTCAGCGCGACACGGCGCTCCAGCTTTTCGTCTTCCGCCGCATAAACAACGCCCATGCCGCCGCGAGCGACGCGTTCGAGCAAGCGGTAGCGTGTGCCAGCTAGGTCCGGTTCGTCCGCGCCAGCGCGCAGACGTTCTATGGCTTTGTCCGATAGAAACTTCATTCTACATCCCAACCAAACACAGATTTCGCTTCGCGGTAATACTCTTCCGCGCTGCTGCAGATTTCCCGCAAGCGGCGCAACGCAATCCGACGGAATTCTCGTCGCGCCCAAGACAGGGCATTCGTGACATCCGTTAGCGGTGTTCCGTACTCCGCCGCGAGCTTGTCATAAGAAATGTTTTCATCGCCCGCCAGATCGTATTCCTCGAAGAGGCGAAATGTTCTCTCCCGGTCGTTTGCCTCGCAACACCTTTTTAGATCTTCGACGGCCAGCTCGAACAGACCGCGAATCCACTCTTTCTCGAAAAAGTCTTCCAGCGATTCGGGAGAAGGGATCGCGGCAGGATCCATCGTCGCGCCGCCTAGCTCTTCTTCCGCGCTGGCAAAATCCAGCGCGACATGCGAAACATTGCCGCCACGCTTAAGGCGTTTCGCGGCTTTCTCCTCGTTCATCACGAAACTGTCCACGCACACGCGCAGGTAAGTGCGCAGGCGGCTTTTGGCCGGGTCGAATTTCTCAAGCAGGCCGCGCTCGATCAACTGCACAAAAAATCCCTGCGTTAAGTCCTGGGCGTCGTCGGCGGGGCGGCTCCAACGCAAGCGCACATATTTGTAGACAGGCTTCCAATAGGCCGCGCAGAGCGTATCCATCGCGCGAACACGCTCGGCTCCGTCGCCGCTGCGCGCCGCGTCGATCACCGACCATCGCGTCAGCGGAAAGCGGTCACCGCTCTGGTTGGATTTGTCGCCGCTCATCTTTTGCCGTCGGTCAAACGCTGAAGATGTTGGAGTTCAGGAATTCGTTCCGAAACTTGCCCTGCGGGTCGAACTTTCTAGCCAGGGCAACAAATTCGGGCAGCTTCTTGTAGCTGGCGTGGAGTTGTTGGGGGGACATGCTGAAGAGTTTGCCCCAGTGGGGGCGGGCTTGAAACGGAGCGAGTTCTTTCTCGATGATGGGGAGGAGCTTGCTTACGGCTGGCCAGTCTTGCTTCCAGGTGAAATGGATGGTGACGCAGGGTTGCTGGTAGCAGGGGCTCATCCAGAGGTCGTCGGCGGCGATGGCGCGGATTTCTGTGATGAGGAGATGCGGGGTGATCTGGTCGCGGAGGCGCTCGACGGCGAGGATGGCTTCGACGGCGTGCTGGCGCGGGACGAAGTATTCGGATTGCAGTTCTTTGCCGGCGCTGGGCGTGAAACCCATACGGAAGTGGGGGAGGCGTTCGTACCAAGGGCCGGGGACGCCCATTTGTTCGGTGCAGTTTTCGGCGGAGAGTGCGGCGATGGGGTGAAGATTTTTGGTGGCGAGCTTGGCGCCGAAGAATTCGGGCTTGGCGTCAAAAGCTTGTCCTTTTTCAGTGCGGGATTTTAACCAGACTTCGCTGAAATTGCGGTTTTGCCAGTCGGTGAAGAGGCTGACGCTGTAAGCGCTGGCCTGGATGGCGTCGAAGTGGTCTTTCATGGCGGTGAAGGAGAGATTTTCGTAGACGTATTGGCGCATCTGGTAGGTGGGCTGGATGTCGAGATTGATTTTTGTGATGACGCCTAGCGCGCCGAGGCCGACGACGGCACCTGGGAAAAAATTGGGATCTTCTTTGCGGGAGAGCTTCACTAAGTCGCCGGAGGCAGTGACGATTTCGAATGCAGAGACGGCGGTGGCTAGGTTGCCGTTTTTTTCGCCGGATCCGTGGGTGGCGGTGGTACAGGCTCCGGCGACGGAAATGTGCGGAAGCGAGGCGAGATTGTGGAGGGCGAAGCCTTTGGCGTCGAGGAGCGGGGCGAGTTGGCCGTAGGTGATGCCGGCGTCGACGGTGACGGTGCGGGCTTGGGCGTCGAGAGAGACGATTTCGTTCAACTCCTTCAGCGAGAGTAGAGCGTCCTTGCTGTCGGCGATGTTGTTAAAACAGTGGCGGGAGCCGAGGACTTTAAATTTGGCACTGTGCCTGACAAAGTATTGGACTTGCTCGACCGAGATGGCGCCAGCGAGACGGTCGGTGCTGTATTCGAGGTTGCCGGCCCAGTTAGTGAGTTTGTCGGCGCCGGCCCAGGCCAGGAGGCGCGAGACGGCGGGAATGGCAATTGTGGCGGAGGAGAGTTTGAGGAAAGTGCGTTTGTTCATGGCGAAAACGAAACGTCCTTTTTTAGTTTGCGGGCGGCGTCATAGTACACCCGTATTGTTGATTGGTGACACAGTGTAGCGATTTTTATCGGGGCAATCCTCAGAGTTTTGCGAGCTGACGGTCTAGAGCCTCTACCATCTCAATTCACAGTATCCATTTATGAGGCGCCCATCTTTTGTTACGACGGCGAGAATCGGATGAGTTGCCCGCGGCATTGTCTGGTTGTTGAAAAGGACGGGGGTCGAAGCAAGTTCGATCACGCTGTCCTTCCAGATAACGCGCCCGGTTCCGTTGACTGTGTATGTTCGGCTAGCTGAGTCGTAGCTGTAACGAAGCCCGTCGCCAACAAATCTGACCGCATTGGGATCCCGTTCTCCATCAAACGAGAAGGTGTACGGACAACTCCCCGAAACTGGCGATGATAACGTCTCTCCGCAGGGAGACGCATCATATTGAAGACGCAAACTGTGGTTGAAACGGTAGGCTTTAAGCCAGCACAGAAAGACGGGACCGAAGACATAGAAAACGACTGCAGCAAATAATATGCAGCCAAGTAATATGAACTTCTTTCGAGATGTTGCCAAAACAGAGCGGCTCGCTTTCTTTCTTTGTTTATCCTATCTGAAAAACTGAGACCTACTCGTAGCGGAGGGCTTCGACGGGGTCTAGGCGGGCGGCTTTCCAGGCGGGATAGACGCCGAAGACGATGCCGATGAGAGCGCAGAGGACGAGGGCGGTGATGATCCAGAAGAAAGAGAGGGCCGCGGGGAAGTGGGCGGCGTATTTGAGGAGGAGGGTGATGCCGGAGCCGAAAGTGACGCCGATGACGCCGCCGATGGCGCTAAGCGTTACGGCTTCGATGAGGAATTGGACGAGGATGTTGTTGCGCTTGGCGCCGATGGCTTTTCTTACGCCGATTTCGCGGGTGCGCTCGGTGACGGAGACTAGCATGATGTTCATTACGCCGATGCCGCCGACGATAAGGCCGACGGACGCTACCGCGAACATCAGAATGAAAATAAGGCCGCTGATTTTTTGCCAGAGCTCGAGAAAATAGTCGGGAGTGAAGATGGCGAAGTCATCGGGCTTGTCGTTGGGGAGGCGGCGTTTCCGGCGGAGGAGATCGCGCATTTCGTCGACGGACTCAGTGACATTGTTAGGATCGCTGGCTTTGGCGAAGATGACGTAGTCTTTTTGGTTGGGGTAGAGCTTGCGCAGCGTGGTGACGGGCATGTAGGCGGAATTGTCTTCGGGGTTGGAGCCACCGGAGATGCCTTGGCGCTGTTTCTGGAGCGTGCCGATGACGGTGAAGAGCTGGCCATCGATGGTGACTTCCTGGCCGATGGCGTTGCTGGCGGATTCGGGGAAGAGAGTGCGGACGGTGTCGTAGCCGAGAAGGACCACCGGGGCGCGATGCTCGGCGTCGGTTTCGTTGAAGAAGCGGCCTTGCTCGATTTTTAGGTCGAAGATTTCGCCGATGGATGGTTGATTGCCTTGCAGGATGACGCTTTTCGCGCGGTAGGCGCCGCGGCGGACGTCTTCCGTTCCAGAACCGAACATCGGCTGAAAAATGCGCATGGAGGCGGAGGCAGCTTTGATGTGCGGAAGCTTGGCGATGTCGTCGGCCCATTCCGGCTGGAGTTCTTTGCGGGTGAACCAATCACTGGGCGGGCGGGAAAGCGAGGCCCAGGGAAAACGGTAGGCAATGATGGTGTCGGAGCCGAGTTCGCGGATGCCGCCGAGGACGTTGTCATTGAGACCGTTGATGACGGCCGTGACGGTGATGACGGTGGTGATGCCGATGACGATGCCGAGGATGGTTAGGGCGGAGCGGAGAGAGTTTTTGCGGAGAGTGTCGAGAGCGAGGAGGATTTCGTCGCGGAATTTGAGCGCGGTTGTCTTGCCGGCTCGAAGGCGGACTGGTAGAACCGTGGTCTGCGTTTGCGGTAGTGCTTTGCCTAGCGTTGCCATTGTTTCTAGTCCGCGTGTCTAGTCTACTTGCGTTTCAGCTTATGGAGCTGTGCCAAATACGGCGTGGTGCGACGTGCTGAGAAAAGCGGCAGCGGGGCTGCCGCACTCCAAATCATTCCGAACGTAACGCGACAACGGGATCCAGGCGCGCGGCTTTCGACGCGGGATAGGTTCCGAAAAACAGGCCGACACTCAGCGCCACGAGCAGGCCGCCGATTACGGACCAGAGCTGAACAGCGCTGGGCAGCGGCGAGATAATTGAAACCAGCTGCGCAACGAGCACCCCGAAGAGCACACCCAGCGCGCCGCCGAAGAGCGAGATCGTGGAAGATTCAATCAGGAATTGGCGCAAGATGTCTCCGCTGCGCGCGCCCAGAGCTTTGCGCAAGCCGATTTCGCGGGTGCGCTCCGTCACGGAGACCAGCATGATGTTCATGATGACGATTCCGCCGACTAGCAACGATATGGATGCGATGGCGATAGTGACGAAGAAAAAGCTGCCGCTGATGTCCTTCCAAAGAGACAGGAAAGAATCACTGGTTTCGATGGAAAAATCATCTTTCTTTCCGTAGGCGAGGTGGCGGCGGCCGCGCATGATCTGGCGGACTTCGTCGACGCTCTCCTGAATTGTAGTGGCCGATCCGGCGCGTGCGGTAATGCGGAGCGAGTCGGTTTGCGTGCCGTATTCTTTATTGTAGGTGCTGAGGGGAAGGATGATCCAGTTGTCGAGAGAATTTCCGAGCGCTGAACCCTCTTTTTTGCCCACGCCGATGACCTGGCAGGGGATATTGCGCCAGCGAACTTCTTTTCCGATGGGGTCAACGCCGGGGAGCAGGTTTTCGACAATGTCGTTGCCGATGACGCAAACTGGCGCGGCCTGTTGCAGGTCCGTTTCGGTTATGTGGCGGCCAGCGACCAAGTCGACGTCATAAAGCTCGGCCATCTGCGGGGTCCAGGCGCGGAGGTTGGTATCTTTCAGCGAATTCAAGCCGCTCTTGACTTCCAGGCGCCCGCCGAGAGAGGCACCGATTTCCTTGCAAGATTTGCAGAGTTCGCGGACGGACTGATAGTCGTCGTAAGTAATGCGCTTGCGCTTTTGGAATTCGAGGTAGTCGTCGACGTTGGTGATAATGGAAGGCGTCTTGGCCACGCCGAAGACGTCCGCGCCGAGGCGGAAGACCCTGGTCGCGACATACTGGTTCGCGCCGTTGATCAGGCTGACGACGGCGATGACGGCGGCTACGCCAATGACCACGCCGATGAGGGTCAGGACGCTGCGCAACTTGTGCGCCCAGAGGCTGCTGGTGGCAATAGCCACGGCCTCCTTGAAGTTCATTGTGGTCGCCTGAGCCATGGGAGGGTTCTTGCCTTAGTATACGTGCGGTGGGCCAGTTAAGTATCGGGTGGAGGGTCTTCCGGACGGTGCGCAATAAAGATGCCTAAAATGGGGCCGGGAATCCGGAGCGGGGTTCCGGATTCCCGGGGGCGTTACAGGGGGCAAGGCGGGGTGGTCAGCGGTTGGTACGGGCGAGTTCTGCGACGAGGGTGACTTGGCTCCGAGTCTCATTTTTTGCAATCTGGGACATTTCCTTTTCTCGTGCTGATTTCAAGAGCTGGCGTCCCTGGGAATTGCCTTCGGTCCAGACTTGCGAGAGGAAGTAGCGATCGCCGTAGCGGTTGAAGATAAGTTTTGATTCGGACTGGGGCTCGCTCGAGACGGCAGGGTTTGTGTTGATGAAGCCCGACGCGGTGGAGTCCTTGCGGCAAATAAGGATCAGCGTGTGCGTTGGGGCCGAGACTTTCACCATATACTCGCCGGCTGGAAGCTGCATATTGCCAGCCACGAAGTCGAAGGGGATATTAACAGCCAGGGATTCCTGCGCCTGGGCGACTCGCGTGGTTGCCATCGCGGTCAGCGCCATCACACCTGCCATAACCAAAGCTCTCGTTTTCATGGGACACTCCTTTTTCTAAATTCGCTGGCGGCGTTCAAGCTTTACTTCGTTTCGCTTGATTCGTTTACCGTGTCAGCGCCTCAACATGGTTGGCACTTTCGCGCATTCCTCCGCGGAGCACAATGCACAGGGGGTGAACCGCGGGACGACTGTGGGTGAACAAGTAAGTGCGCGGAAATAGAGGGGTTAAAGGTACGCGGGGTAGTCACGATTTTCAGGAGGAGTGGTATAGTCTCGGAGTCAAAGGGAAGTATTCAGATGCCAATAGCCGCCCGCTCCGCGAATCTTGTGCGATTTGAAGTGTTTGAAGTGGATTTGCGCGCCCAAGAATTGTACAAGGCGGGACGCAAGATTAAGCTGCAAGTCCAGCCATTTCAGGTGCTTGCGATGCTACTGGAACATCCGGGGGAAGTCGTAACACGTGATGAAATGCAGAAGAGGCTGTGGCCTGCAGACACTTTTGTGGATTTCGATCATAGCCTCAACACGGCGATTAAAAAACTGCGGCAGGCTTTAGGCGACGACAAGAAGAAGCCGCGATTTGTGGAGACACTGCCAAAGCGCGGATACAGATTTCTGGTTAGTGTGAAAAGGCCGGCGACGAGCCGGGCAGCCGTAGCGGAGACGCGGAATGCCGCGCCTGCCGCTGCGAAAGATGTGGCTGCATCTCCTTGGGTGGGGCGCGTGGCAAAGGTTTCCTGCGAGCACGGACATTCGTTCGCCGTGGTGTCGATTGATGAGGCGGCTGCCGCGGAGAGACAAAGGCTCGATGCCGCGAATGATGATGTGGGATTGTCGCTCTTGATCGCTTCGCAGAGGCTCATCATGGTGCCCGAAGGGACGCCGGTGAGAGTAATCGAGGTTGAGCCGCAGCATTCTCGCTGCCATGCGCGGATCCTCGAAGGCGAGCATTATGGCAAGACAGCTTTGTTGCCGCTGAAATTGCTTGAGGAATCGCCAGAGCTCAATTCGATTCGCGGGCCGCGCCAGTGGAACCTTGGCAACTAACTTCGCACGTTTACCTGGGAGAGCTTAAGTGGGGTGGCGGATGCGCTCTGCAAGAGCGCGGGCTCGCTGGCGGCCAATCTCGACGAAACGGGAATCGCTGGCGATTTGGTCGAGTGTGGGCAAAGCGCGCTGAGGTTCGGGCAAGAGTTTGTGATTCAGATCAGTTTCGAATTGCAAGAGAGCGTCGTTGATGCCGAGGCGGTCGTACTTCATGCGGCGCTCGAGCAAGGTCACCAACTCCTGTTGTCGCGCCAAGCCTTCAAAGATCTGCATCAATTGAGTGGCCGCTGAATTCAGTGTGTAGTTGAATTTTGTTTCGTGAATCTCCGCGCCTTTTTCCCATCGGAAGGTTTTCTCGCCTAGATTGGCGATTCTGCGATGGACATCCAGATCCTGTCCTTGAAAATTCTTCAACTGCGAGGCGAAATCGAACATCTTCTCGCGCAATGATGCGCTCACTTCAAACGGGGTGGCTCCGGCGTCTTCATCCAACTGGCGTATCTCGAAGGTGGCGGCATCGGAGTCGTCGTGAACGATGATCTCGATGAATTCAGGAGAGCTGGACTTGAAAATGCGGCGATAGCTGAGTTTTGCGTGGGCAGCGGCCGACGAGGATGTTGCGACAGCGTTGGCCGCGTTCGCAGGCGCATGTAGAGGGGCGCTCGCGAGAAATGCCAACAAACCGGATCGCAGAAGAATGGTGCCCATCGTCTGTCTACGATGCGCGGCGCATGGTGTTAGTTGCGCCGCCGCGTGCAATGGCTGCTTTAGCGGCAAATGACTGAGGGCGCAACTTCGCGCCTACCGGTTCAGCGGGAAGTCCAAAGCGCTGTCGAGCTTGTTCGGCTTGCAGATGGCAGAGCGCCACGGCCAGTGCATCCGCGGCATCGGAAGGCTCCGGCGTTTCGTTCATTTCGAGTAGCGCGCGCACCATCAATTGCATTTGCCTTTTGTCGGCGTGGCCATAACCGGCCACAGAGGCCTTCACCTCGCGTGGAGAGTAGCTGTGCACCGCGACACCACGCTGCGCCGCAGCCAAGAGCACGACACCGCGCACCTCGGCCAGCCGCAATGCGGTTCTCATATTCAGAGCTGTAAAGACGGACTCAACAGCAAGCGCGTCTGGCGAGAACTCATCCATCAGACGGCAGAGCAGAACGTGGACATCCTGCAGCACGGCCCCAAGGCACTCTTTCTGCCGCTTTGGCGCCACTTTCAATGCACCATAATGCAGCATACGGCAACGGCGGCCATCACTCTCGATGATGCCGTAGCCAGTGGGCCCCGCTGATGCCGGGTCCACGCCAAGCACGCGGAAGCAGTTATTCCTAGTAGCGGAATTCGAGGCTGGGCTTGCAGTTTTCATCGAACTAAGTCTACGGCGTTCCCTGCGTCCCTGCCAGAGCTTTGTCGGCGAGTTTCTTGGGGAAAGAAAAACGGCCATTCCGATTCGCGGAATGGCCGTAACAAAGCGGGACAGACTTGTCCGTCTCTTGCTATTGCAAATTAGTTCGCTCCAACCGCCGCCTGAATCTCCGACTCATCGATGTCGAAGTTGGCATAGACGTGCTGCACGTCGTCGTGTTCTTCCAGCGCTTCGATCAGCCGCACCATTTGGGTGGCTTGCGCGCCTGTTAGCTTGATGTAGTTCTGCGGCACCATGCTGATTTCCGCGGACGTTGGAGTAATCCCCGCTTTGGCCAGAGCTTCCTTCACTTTTTCGAGTGCTTCCGGCGGCGTAACGACGTACCAGTCGGAGCCGTCATCTTTCAAATCATCCGCGCCCGCTTCGAGCACCATGTCCATCATTTTGTCTTCGCTGGCGGCTTCCTTGGGCACCACGATTTCGCCCTTGCGGTGGAACATCCAGCCGACCGCGCCGGTTTCGGCGAGGTTTCCGCCGTTCCTGCCTAGCAGATGGCGAAATTCGCCGACGATGCGGTTGCGGTTCGTAGTGACAGCTGCGATGAGCAGGCCGACGCCGCCGGGGCCATAGCCTTCAAAGGTGACTTCTTCGTACTGCTCGCCTTCGAGCTGGCCGGTGCCGCGAAGGATGGCTCGCTCGACGTTTTCGTTCGGCATGTTTGCGCCCTTGGCCGCCAGAATCGCGGTCCGGAGACGGGGATTGGAATTCGGTTCGCCTCCGCCGATGCGCGCAGCGATGGTGATTTCGCGAATGATACGTGTGAACACGCGGCCACGTTTGGCGTCAGTCGCGCCCTTCTTGTGTTTAATCGTGGCCCATTTTGAGTGCCCAGACATGACAGATCCTCTTTTTTGCGTGCTCCCGGCCTGGCGGGATTCACGTTGGGTGAGATTTCGTGCGGCCGCGCGCCACGTGAGTGGCGGTTAGGCGACTCGACCCCGCAAGGCGGGGCTCAACTGTGCGGAGACTTAGGGTAAACCGCAAACCCCTGCGGAACTGCGCCAGTTTAGCACAGCCGCCCTGCGGGCGAAAACACTGGGTTTCGCAGGATTAGGGCTTACGCATGGCGTCCAGGAATTGGGCAGCGATGACTTCCCACGAAAAATATTGCAGATACGCCTGGCGGCTGCGCTCGGTGAGTTGCGTCCGGAATGAACGATCGGCCAGGACACGAACGAGCGCAGGGCCAAAATTGCTTGCCTCCTCCGGCTTTACAAATACCACACCTGCTTCCGTAACTGGTGGTGCGGTTTCCCAACCTTGGCGCGCGACCACCGGCAAACCGCAAGCGATGCCTGCGATGGCGCTGCCTCGGCGAGTTGAGAGGGGGCCCCTCACGAAAAGCATCACGTCAGAAGAGGCAAGCAATGGCACGATTTCAGCCGCGGGCAGAAGCCCATGCACGATGATTTGCACGGGCGCCGCTCCCATATTTTCGTGTGGCAGGTTTCGCGCGATTTCCGAATTTCGTCCGAGGACCAATACGCGAAGAGGGCCAATTCGCTCTGCAGCGAAGCGCGCAGCATCAGCTATCTGTTTCACCTCTCCGGCTCCCACGCTACCTTCCGACAAAGAAAAGACCGCGACAGTCGGGAAAGGTTCCTTCAAAGCATCCGTTTTCTGCCAAGCCAGTTGCGGTGAAGGCAAATTTGCGCCAACCGGAATAAACACAGTCTTTCGCGACGGCTCCGGGATCCATGGAATTTTCTCTGGAGGGATAGTGAAAACAGACAAATCGGCCAGGCGCGATGCAGTTTGCATGGTGTGCAACTGCACGGAACGCCGAAGGCGGTCGACGAGCCGATCGCCGAAATAGGTTTCTGCATCATGAAAGACAACCGCGCAGCGCGCCGCGCGTTTTTGCAGATGACGAATCGCTTTCAAGAAGCGCCACGAGAAGCCACGCTGCGACCAGGCCAGCGCGGTGTATTGTAAGAGGAACCAGGAGTTTTCTTGAATGGGATATTTGTTCGAGAACTCTGTAAGAGCGGCGCGCCAGCCGGTCTCCGTCCAGCGCACTCTGGCTATATCGAGCGCAGTTCCGTGCGCGGCAAGCGCCGAGGCCAAGTAGCGGCAATACTCTTCGACAGCGTCAGTTGGTTCATCTGGCCGGCCGAGGACGGCAACGCAGCGATTAGGCATTCGTGAAACGCTCTAGCGAGGCATGTTCATTTTGCTTGGCGCGACGATGGAACTTTGCCCCGCCGCGGTGCAAGGTTATCACGCGGGTTGACATCTCAAAACCGATATACTGCCCAGTGAAATTTGAACGGGGTGAATCGAGCGGTGCCCATCCGAATCTTCGGGTCGAGACAACGCGCACGCGAAGAGCAGCATGACTACGAACGGTGTTGCTAACAGGAAGCGCTCCAGCCGCCATGAAGCTGCTGATCTACTCACACTTCTTTGCGCCTAGCGTCGGAGGCGTCGAGACGCTCGTTTTGTCGCTGGCTCGCGGCCTCGCAGGGCTGCGCTCACCCAGCGGCGTTCCAGAATTCGAGATCACTCTTGCGACGCAAACTCCTGCGGAACAATTTGATGATGGGTCGCTTCCTTTTCGTGTAATTCGCCAGCCGAATCTCATTCATTTGTGGGATTTGATTCGTGCTTCCGATGTAGTTCATGTGGCAGGTCCCGCACTGGCGCCTCTTTTTCTCGGATTGCTCGCGCGGAAGCCCGTTGTGGTGGAGCATCACGGCTTCCAGACGATTTGCCCGAACGGCCAGCTTCTGATCGAGCCTGCCGGAACGCCGTGTCCGGGTCATTTTATGGCAGGTCGGCATGGCGAATGCCTGCGTTGCAATTCCCGCCAGGGCTGGATTGCATCGCGAAAGCTTTGGTCGCTGACGTTCGTGCGCCGCTTCCTTTGCCGTCGGATCGCAAGCAACATCACTCCAACGGCGTGGCTCGGTGGCCTTGTGCGGCTTCCGCGAGTGGTGGCCATTCCTCACGGATTGGAATTCATTGCCGCGCCCGTGGCGTATCCGGGATTATCTCCGCGTCCGCCCGTTATCGCCTTTCAGGGCCGGCTGGTCACAACGAAAGGGGTCGGAATTCTTTTCGAAGCTGCGCGTGCTCTGCTCGCGCAAAATCGCGAGTTCGAACTCCTCATCGTCGGCGACGGCCCTGAGCGCTCCGCCCTCGAGCGCCTTTCGCAGGACGCACCTCTTGCAGGACATGTGCGGTTTGCGGGACGCCTTCTGGGAGTAGAACTCGATGCCGCGCTCGTTCAAGCTTCCGTCGTTGTCGTTCCATCTCTTGGTGGAGAAGTTTTCGGATTGGTCGTCGCTGAAAACATGTCGCGAGGTCTGCCGGTGATCACGTCCGACCTCGGCGCGTTCGTTGAAGTGCTCGGTGAAGGAGGCCTCACGTTTCGGACTGGTGATGCCGCGGCGCTAGCGCGTGAACTCGCTCGAGTTCTCGAGGATCCTGCCCTCGCTGCTCGCCTTGCGCAGATTGCTCGGCAACGTGCGCTCGATTTTTGCGATTTTCGCCGCATGCTGGATACTCACACGCGGGTTTACAAGGAAGTCCGCTCCCACTGACCTGTCCGAAAAGGCAGGTACGCCGTGGGTCACAAAGAACGAAACTCTGTCCAGGCCGGGTGCGCCCAGGCCTAGACTGAATCTAGGGAACACCGTGTGCATAGGCCCATTTGTCTTTTCATGGATGTCGAGATTCCTCCCGTGTATCCCAGGAGACGGAGACGATGAAACGCGCGCTCATTTTTCTTGCGGTACTTGTAGTAGTGCTGGTGACGGCTCGCGGCGCGTTGGCTGCGCCGCAACAATCCAAAGGAACTTCCACCCTCAGCGGCGTGGTCATCGGTCCTAACGACAAGCCCGCACCGCATGCCAGCGTCTCGTATCAATCGTCCGATGGAAGCGCCCCGCATGCCGTATATGCGGACGCACACGGCCGATTCACGATTTCGCAGCTCAAGGCTGATAGCTACGACATTCGTGCCTCAGCGAAGGGTATTTTTTCAGATTGGCAAAGGAACATCCCGCTGCGCAAGGGACAAACTCGGTCCGTGGAGCTGCATTTGATCTACGCCAAGGAAATGCCCAAGCCTGATTCGAGTACAAAACCAAAACAATAAGTCCCACCGCGGCTCACCCCTCATCGGGGGGCCGCACCAGACTCATACTCAGGCATTGATAAGCCAGGCGAACGGTTTCGTCTACTGCAAGAAGAGCTGTGCGAGTTCATGGAGGTCTTGCGCAGACACATCAGATATGGCGCAGAACTCCATGCCCTGATGCCGCCAATGAACCCATTGATAGCCTTGCCGTGATCCAGGCGGGTGAATCGGGGTGTCCGAATCCTTTGTGGGCCACACAAAGACATTGATGAAATGTTTGCGGCGCCCATAGACGAGCGCCGCAACGTTTCGCTCGCCAAGAACATCCAGGCGGCCGCCAATTAGCGGAAAACCCTCGTCCGTGAAATCATGAACGGGCGGAATGAAGTCCAGTCTGCCATCGAACCAGGGTTTAACGGTGTGCTGGTCCGTCGAAGCTACGTCAGTGAGATGCCCGGCCTGCAGCGAGCGGATGTGGGCGTCGATGACTTCCGCTGAGGTGACTGATTCGGGGCCCATCGAACGGAAGTGAGGCACGGCGAACCACGCCAGTCCGGTGACCAGGAGGATGGCAGCAGCCGCGGCAAGCCAGCGCCATGCGGCAACCGACGAACCACCGGTGCTGGCGGCAGAAATTTTGAGCTCCGTACGAATCTTTTTGCGCAACTCCGGCGGGGCCGTCTCGTAAAGCTGTGCACGCTGCAGAGAAGAACGCAACGACTCCGCCGCGCCAAGAGTGGCTGTGCACTCGCGGCAACTCTCGAGATGGCGTTCGAATTCGGCGGCACGCACGGCGTCGAGCTCGCCGTCAAGATAAGCGTGAAGGATAGTCCCGGAGAAATCACAGCTCATGGGGCGCCTCCTGCTGAGCAGGTTGCGTGAGCGCGCGCTGCAAGCGTTGGCGGGCACGGGCGAGCGCGGACATGACGGTGCCGATCGGGACGCTGGTGATGGAGGCGATCTCTTTATACGAACAGCCTTCGAGCTCGCGTAATATGATCACTTCCCGGAAACGTACGGGAAGTGTTTCGAGAGCGCGGGCGAGCCGCTCGCGATTGTCGCCCGCGATAGCCAGAGTTTCCGGGTTCGCAGCGGATTGTTGGTGCAGGTCTTCGTCGAATTCTGTCATGAGCTCCACTTGGCGATTTTTCTCCAGCCACGTATAACACGTATTCCGGACAATCTGCAGAAGCCACGCCCGGGCGTCTCCGCCGTTGAAGCCGCGAAAAAAGCGAAAAGCTCGCAGCAGAGCTTCCTGTGCGACATCTTCGGCGTCGGAGCGGTTTCTCAGCAGCCAACGCGAAAGATTGAATGCAGCATCCAGATGAGGCAACACGAGCTGCTCGAAGCGAGCCCGGTCCTGCGAATCCAACACGTCCCAACCTTTCCCCTGGCCCGTCGTACTCATGAATGAAAACCGCCTAGCCGTCGATTTTATTCCAAATTATCTAATAATTAGGACGAACTAATTTTAGCAGGGTGAGCGCGGAAAATTGGAATAAGGCGCGGCCCACCGCGGTCTGCACAAATGAAACACGTCCCATGGCGGCGCGGGAACCCTGGCTCTCTCTGCCCCGCGCCGCTCCTGCCAAATATGCGCAGCAGCGGGAGACGCATACAAGTGTATGCATGAGGAGACGTGTCTCCAGGAGAAAGAAAGATGGCACACAAGACAAAAGACGAGATTTTGCACGATCACAACAACGATGGAGTTGATCGCCGCGGCTTTTTGAAGTGCATGGCCTGGGCGGGAACGGGCGCTTTCTGCGTAATGCAGGGCGGTGTTCTGAAATCCTACAGCATGAGCCGTCTTGCGGAGATGAACCCGCAGAACATGAAGGGAGAGTTAAGCTTCGTGCAGATCAGCGACAGCCACATGGGTTTCAACAAGCCGGCGAATCCGGATGTTGCTGCGACCTTGCAGGCCGCGGTCGATAAGATCAACGCGCTGTCTGCACCGCCGGAATTTTTGCTACACACGGGGGACATCAGCCATCTCTCGAAGCCAGAGGAATTCGATAGCGTCGAGCAGATTCTGAAGAGCGCTTCGGCGAAAGATGTCTTCTACGTCCCCGGCGAGCACGATGTTCTGAATGACGACGGCAAGCAATATCACGAGCGCTTCGGCAAGGTGGCTCAGCCGGGGGGCTGGTACAGCTTTGAGAAGAAAGGCGTGCATTTCGTGGGCTTGGTCAACGTGATGAACTTGAAAGCGGGCGGGCTTGGCACGCTGGGGAACGAGCAACTCGAGTGGCTGGAAAAGGATGTAAAGCATCTGAAGTCCAGCACGCCGATTATCGTCTTCGCACACATTCCGCTCTGGACGGTCTATCCGGAATGGGGATGGGGCACTGAGGATAGTGCGCAGGCTCTCGCGTACTTGAAGAAGTTTGGCTCCGTGACCGTTCTCAACGGCCACATTCATCAGACCATGCAAAAGGTGGAGGGCAACGTTACGTTTCACACTGCCTGCTCAACGGCGTTTCCGCAGCCCAAGCCGGGCGAGGCGCCTTCGCCGGGACCGATGAAAGTCCCGGCCGAGCAGTTGCGCGGCGTCTTGGGCATCACGGATGTGAATTACGTGGCCGGCCAGCATGCCCTGGCGGTTGTGGACTCGTCGTTAGCGTGATCCAAAAGAGAAAGCGCGGACAAACCGGGAAGTAGATTCTCAAAATCCGAAAAGAGGGAGATAAGTCATGAGGAGAAGTGTGTTCATTGCAAGCGTGATAGCGACCGCAGTGCTGAGTTTCAGCGGAGTCGTCTTGGAGCAGAACGGGTTCGTAACGAGCGCGCAGGAAAAGCCTGCCTCCACGGCCGAAGTAAAAATTGATAATTTCTCGTTTGGTCCCGCGGCCGTCACGGTGCCCGTGGGAACAACCGTTACGTGGATCAATCGCGATGACATCCCGCACACCGTTGTCAGCACGGAAAAAGTGTTCAAATCTAAAGTGCTCGATACCGACGAGAAGTTTTCGTACACATTCACGAAACCCGGCGAGTATCCCTACTTCTGCTCGATCCATCCGAAAATGACCGGAAAAGTTGTCGTCCAGTGATCGCCGCCAAACGGAGGATGGAACTTGAACCCCTTTGACGTCCGAGCGGCATTGCTTGCGAAGCACGCGCAACACGTTGTGCTGATTCACTTTCCGATTGCGCTGTTCATAGCCGGCGTGATCTTCGATTTTCTTGCGCAGAGGACCAAGTGGCGGGCCCTTGCGGAAGTGGCTTATTACAACTTGTTAAGCGCGGCGATTTCCGTTGTGCCGGTGGTCGCCACCGGGCTCCTCGCCTGGCAGTTTCAGCTTGAGGGCCAAAAACTCAAAGGCATACTGCTCATGCACTTGGTTCTGGGTTGCACTTCGGCGATCCTCATCTGGGTTGCATGGGGTTTGCATGCGCGGTCACGCGGTAAATTTCAGGGGAGTCACCCAGTCCTTCGCCTCGGACTGGAAGCTGTGGCTGTGGCTTTCGTCGGGCTCACGGGGCATCTTGGCGGGTTTCTCAGCGGTGTAAATGGTCCCAACTAGTACTTTTCCGAGCCATGTGGGACGCCTCGTAGGCATGTAAAATAATGCAAATAAACAATTTATATGCGAAATGCCTCCAGACGTTGGTTTTTGTTCTAGTACCACGACTGCGGTACCCTTCCCAGTGGCTCTAGCGGCCCATTGAGGGCTTCACATGCGACGCGTAGGCTTCTAAGAACGGGTTGGGGGCCGCGCGGGGACAGCGGCTCCGCAAGGGGCCGTGTGCGAGCTACCCAACCCGCCACTCTTTCGGCGACCTCCCTAAAGTCAGCCCTAGAATACTCAAAACCAGGTTTACGAGCCCTCCAAGAAATTCTCTAATTCTGAAGCAGAGATGGGCAGCCCTCGTGCATTTCTGTAGCGTCGTTTCTTGCTTCCATTCCAAAAGGGTTGCGCCATCATAGACTTGCGGAGGGGCTTTGGCTGCACATGAACGATTTGGGCGACAGGTGAGGCAACTGGCGGACAAGCTCCTCGCCGCCACACTTCTGGTGTCAGCATTGCTTTTGGCTTCCGTCTCTTGGGCTCAGTCCACGCCAGCCGCGAGTCCGGACCCTGCCAGATTGCGATCTGAGACGGTTGCTTCGTTTGACCGCTACGCGCGCCTGACCGATGCGCGCAATGAAATCGAGCTGAAGCGCGGCTCAGCTCTATTGTGGATCGATGGGCTCCCCGAAACTCAGCGCTCCGAAGCCTACGCTGCCCTGAAGATCGGTGGAGTGCAGATTCATCAGCTCAGCACGCCTGACAACGGCAAGCCCGTCGGTTGCCCGGGCGGGATAATCCATCACTGGGTGGGAGTGGTTTTCATCCCTGGCGCGAAGTTGGACGACGTGCTCGCCGTCCTCGAGGACTACGATCACCAGTCGACGTATTACTCCCCGGACGTGGAACGCTCGAAGATCGAGTCGCGCGACGGCGACCACTTCCGCGTGTTCTTGCGCTTCCGGCGACACAAGGTGATCACCGTGGTGCTCGATACCGAGCACGACGTGCACTACTTTCACGACGCTCCCGGGCGCGCCCACAGCCGCAGTTCCGCGGTACGCATCGCCGAAGTGGAAAATCCCGGCAAGAGCGACGAACGCGAAAAGCCGCCCGGCGACGATGGCGGCTACTTGTGGCGCATGGAAACCTGGTGGCGGATGGAAGAACGCGACGGCGGCGTTTACGTGCAGAGCGAGGCAGCTTCCCTAACTCGCGATATTCCCACCGGTCTTGGTTGGCTTGTCGGGCTCTTCGTCACCAGCATCCCGAAGGAAACTCTGGCCTTCACCTTGGAGGCCACCAGCAAGGCGGTGCAGCATAAAGCGAGCCGATAGTTCGCTATCCACTTTGTCTGAATGACCTGCCGCCAAGACAGCCTTACGTCTAATCGACGCGGTACACTCGCTGGTTTTGCCCCTGGAAGACGAGCGTCAGACCTTGCGGATTTTCTGGCAGCTTCAGAGGTCCAGCTTCCGGGAGTACGTCCAGAATGTGGGAAACATGCAGATTACAAGCTTGCGATAAGACCGCCTGTAAGTTGGTGGCATCCGGCAGTGTTTGTTCTCCCCACCTTCCCAACGGTTTGACGTAGGCTTTGTCGGAATAATACGCCGCGACGTATGGATCCAGAATGAGCACTTTGCTGACGAAAGGCTCGGCGTTTATGTAGTCGAAGCTTTGGAGATAGGGAATGTCCTCGTGCCTGCGTTTATCCTCGAAAGTCGGGGAAACCGCGGCATGCGAATCCACGAGGCTCTCGGGAACGATCATGTAGAGTCCATAGAGAATGGAGATCGTCACAACCACGGCGGATAGCCCACGCGCATACTTCGAGCCTACTCGGGCAACGTATTGCCAACCAAGCACCGCGAAGACCGCTAGAAGGACATAGACAGGAATAAGGAATCGCGATTCCTGTTGTGTGAAGAACCACGCCGTCGTTAGGAGCAGCACAAGCAGTGCCAGAGCTTTGGGGAGCCACTCGTTCCTGGAGGCTATCAATCCGATCGGCGCGAGAGCAAGCGGCGCGAGGCCAATTCCACCCGCACCGTGGAAGTTCGAAGTGTGAAATGTGAGGTTAAAAGGAAGGAGAAAGTAGGCGCCCAAACCGCGGCCCAGGCCCGCACCTCGTTTAAGAATATAAGCATGATATTGCAGAATGGCCTCCACCGGCAGATACCTGACCTGGAAGAACTTATAGAGGATTGGAGGCGGAGGATAGATCGGAGTTCCAAGAAAAATCCAGTTTCGCGCGTAGAAAGGAAAAGCGACGGCAATAGCCGCGCCGCATACTATGCCGAGGCTCTTCAAAACAGCCCAGAGTCTGCAGCGGCGAACGCCAACCGCAATCAAAAACGAACAAAGAAGGAGCAGCGCCCAGGCGATGAGTCCCGTATACTTCGTGCCGGACGCGAGACCGCAGAACAATCCAACTAGCACGTAATCGCCAGCGCGCCCGGCGTCGAACGCAATGCGTGCAGCGGCAAGAACGAATCCAGCGTAAAGAACGTCTATGAAGCCCCCGAACGCTCCCCGGTAAACCGCGGGCATACTGATGATTAATGCGGCGGTCCACCAAGCGCCCTGTGAGCCCAGCCCCAAACGCATCGCCAAACTCGCAGCCATTAGAAGAATGGACAGCAGGCCGAACACCGCGAAAAACTGCGGTGCGCGCTGGCCCCCCAGGGACATTAGTGCAGCGAATTCAGTTTCTACTACTGCAGGGAAGGAGGTCTGCGCTTCGTCCGGAACCGGGCGAATTAAGGCGTCCCGCAGCCAAACTTTCGGTCCAAGGTAGTGGTAAGCGATCGCGTCGTGGTTCATATCTCCGGTGGGTTCAGCCAGCCCGCCGATAGCGGTCACGAGAAGAACGCCAATGACGACAATCACTGGCAATCCAGCGCCGGAAACAGTCCTGAAGATTGTCCGGCATTCCCGTACTGTTCTTGCAAACGATCGAAAGCCAAACAGCACACCGAGAACCAGGACCAAAAGGATGGCGGATCGTGAAAACCAGAATTGGCCCACACAAAACAGAATCGTTCCGAGAATCCCGATCCCGCCGAGAAAGGACAGGGCGACGCGATCGATGCTTGAAAAGCTCTCGGGAAACAGACGGCGCAGCAAACCGCCGAAACCCAGCCCGGACGCCAGGAGAACCAGGTTCGCAAAGATCGGCGGAAGAAATCTCATGGGAGGTGAGAGTGCGTGAAGCGGCTAAGGAGGCGCCGTGCCGTCTGCGATCCGAAGACCCGAATGAGGATAAAAGTGACGAGCACTGCGGAGAGCCACAATTCGATCAGCCGCGGCCAGAGCGCCCGTACCATGGCAAACCGCCGCTGGGGACCGGCCCCCTTTTCGACAGGGAAGTCTTCGGAATTATCACTCATCGATGGCGCCAATTGCCGCGAGAGAGAATACCGTTTTTAGGTATCGAAGTCCCACCCAATAATGGGCTGGCGCCATCCCGATTGGGAATGATTTGGCGGTGCAGAACTCAAGGATAGAAGGCCAAGTGTCATAAATTTCCCAGTTTTTTCCTGGAACGCGACGGCGGCGTTTATGTCCAGAGCGAGGCAGCACCCCTGGCTCGTGATACTCCCACCAGTTTTGGCTGGTCGGCCCCTTTGTTACCAGCATCCCGAAGGAAACGCTTGTCTTCACGCTCGACGCTACACGAAAAGCCGTGAAATCGGCCTTACGGAACTAGTCCTCCCCCTCGCCAGCGGAATGCGAAGCGCGAACCCTTGCCGTGCGTAACTTTCCCTCCGCAAACCAAGATCGAAGAGTTCTGCGGCAAGGTTCCTCCCAGAATTTGAAAACCAAGATGGAAAAAAGGACCAAGATCAGGGGTGTAAGTGACGTTCCGAGAGGCGCCAGCTTTTCCGGCAGGTGAGAAAAAATAACGCGTGCCCAGCCTCTGACAGGAAACTGGAGGAGGTAGACGGCATAACTCGCACTTCCGAGAAGAACCATGAGCCTTGTCGAAAGAAGCTTTGCCAGCACGCTGTCGCCCATAGCTAGTTTGTACACCAACACTGCGAACGGAATCGTCACGAGCGAAACCCAGACCCCAAGTGGGAGACTAAGTATCAGAAGCGCGCTGAAGACGGCTACATAAACCGTCAATGGAGTGCCGGTATTTTGACCGGCGGCCTCGCTTCGAAGCAGTTTTAGCCCGATTACCATCCCAAGCAAGAATTCGGGGATTCGCAATAGCGGCAGGGGAACAATATTTGTGAGAAGTGAAGAGCGATCCAAATCCCCAAGACCCTGAATAGGTGTGTGCACCACCACGCACACTACGAGCAGAAAGCCCATCATCCAAAACAATGTGCGGCCGTTTTTGCGAGACATCCAAGAAAGCAAAAAGGGAAAACAGAGATAGAAAAAAGCCTCAACAGAGAGAGTCCACGCCGGATAGTTCCACGCTCCCGTCAGTTCGGGAGCTCTTGGGTTCCAGGCCTGGACCATGAGAAGCACTGCGGTCCGGGTCCCGAAAGAAAGACCTCGTTCGAACCAGAAGGCAAGAACAAGTGAAAGAAAATAGACTGGATATATCCTCGCAAATCGGGCTTCCCAAAAATGCAGTCGATTCGTACTGCCATCAATCTGCCCATCGTAAGTGTAAGCAAGGATGAAACCTGAAAGAATGAAGAACAAGTTCACTGCGAGGTATCCGTTTCCGAAAAACGTTTGCAGTGCCGCTGGGAGCGCGTACCTTAGCCGCAGCCACGGCAATCCATGAAATAAGACGACGTAAAAAGCCGCCAAAAAACGCACTCCGGTCAAAGCAGGCAGTGTTCTCCGATGCCGCGTGAGAGGGGGCGATGGCGATAGCGAGGAGGTCATCGACGGCGATTCTTGAGTTTGCGGCGCAACCACACATCAAACCTGAATAGGCAACGCATTGGACGAATTGCCCAAGCTGGACTCGTCCACAAACGACTTAGCCGATTCCGATGGCGACTGATGCTACACCCTGGCGGCTTTCCCGCGCACAAAGAGATCCGTCAAAATTCTCGAGACAGCCTCCGAATTGCGATCCCATTTCCATTCGAGCGCGGTGCGTGCCGCCGCGCTTCCCATGCGTGTCCGAATATCTCCGTCAGAGTAGAGAATTTGGATGAATTGCGAAAGAGCCTGCACATCAAGAGGATCTCGCAGAACAAACCCGTCAAGGCTGTCGTGAAGGTAATCAGCTACGCCCGCGAAGACGGAAGTAATTACCGGCAAGCCACACGCCATGGCTTCCGCCACGGGAAGCCCGAAAGAATCCTCTCGGCTCGGGCTGACATAAACGTCTACCGCAGCGTAAGAATCAAATACTTCAGGACTCGAAAGCTCCCACCGGCAGCGGTCTTGCAATCCGAGCTGTGCGGCGCGCGCACGGAAGGGCTCAGCGTTGTCGTCGCCGACCACCAGCAATTTGATTGGCACGGCGGGAAGAGCCGCCATGGCTTCCAAAATGGATACCAGACCCTTGTTCTGCCAATCATTTCCTATCAGAAGCAGAACGAAATCCTCGTCGCGAAAACCCCGCCGTCGGCGGGCTTCCCCACGCTGCGCGAGCCTAGCCGTCACAGAGAATTCCTCCGCGTCCACACCGTTCGGAATTACGTGGATATCTTCGCGGTGAAAGTACCGCTGCAAGAGTCCGGCTGTGCGCTTTGAAACGGCTGCAAGAGTGACCTTTGGATCGGTGTAAATTCGGCGCTCTAGCGTAGTGAGCAGCCGGTAGTAGACCCGGCGGTGCAGCCTTCGAAAAAAACCGGCATGCGCGGCACGATCTTGATTCTCTTCGCGCATGAGCTCCTTCAATCGATGAAACAGCGCGTGAACTATCACGACATTCGGGTGGAGACAATTGATTCCCGGCGACAAAACAAGATCGCAGGAAGGACCACCCAACGCGGCGTGCCACTTTCGGAGAAATCCATTGAAGAACATCCATGCGAGAAACTGCAGTAAATGCGGACCGGGAATGGATGGCACCTTGTGCCAAAAGATGGCGGCCGATTCCGGGGAGCCCGCCGAGCGCGCCAGTTGAGGATCGCTTAGCCGAAGATCTTCGACTCGCTGCGCATAAAGATGTATCTCGCAGCCGTAATCCCCCGCTAGCCGTTCGAGCAATTCTGCAAGGGCTCGCTCCGTGCCATGCCGGCGATCGACGAACGGCGAAACAACGGCGAGGCGCAAGTCAACGCATCCAGCGGTGTACAGGTTGGGTTAGGGGAGCGTTGGCAGCGAACTGTGCCGAAAGCGCGATGGTAGGAAGCCGGAAGAGCAAACCGAGCAGCAGCCAAAAATACGCGTTCAGCAGGAAATCCTCGTAGGCCACCATACCCCCAAAGGTAGCGGGAATCAGCAGGAAAAAGGCGTACCAGAAAATGACGAAGGCCAGCGGAAACCAGGGCGATCCTTTCAGCTTCTTAACTACCTTCCAAGCAGAGAACAGAATCGCCACACTCATGACGATCCAAAGGATAAGTCCTAAAATGCCCATTTCAACGACTAAGGTCCCAAACCCGCTCTCCACGCCAATAACAGGTGACTTTACCTTAAAAAAGCGAGCGACATATTGTCCGCCAAGAGCCGTTGTCCCGATCCCGTAGCCATACGGCCATCGCGGATAGTCGAACGCTCCGAGAAAATTTACCACGGGATACGTCCAACCGCGATTAGTCAATTCGCTCGCCCCGCTGCTGGGCAGAAGTGTTTCTTCATAGACGGCCAGCCGCGACAGCAGGGCGTCCGGATAGGCATAGAAGAGGAGCACAATTCCGAGGCCAATGCCGAGGGCCACACGCTGCAAGCCTCGGAACGCGCGAAGGGCCTCGCCCTCCCGCCACGGGGCGCCCCAGATAAAAGCCACGCCGGTAACCAGCGCGTTTATCACCGCCCACATGAAAGATCCCCGGGACGACGTTAGGAATGCACCGGCGGCAGTCACTGGGAGTGCAATGAACGCCAGCACCCGGCCTCGCTTATGCCGAAGCAGCAGGTATCCGCTGAATCCTAAAACCACCATCCAGGCCACCATGATGAAATTGGCGTACCGTCCTGGGCTCACGAACACTGCATTGGGCCGATAGGCGATAGCTCCGCTGATGGGAGAAACACGATATAGAGTGCCCATTCCTCGCAGATCGTCAGCCTCTATTGCGGGATTCAAGAAGCTCGATCCAAGAATGGACTGAGTGATTCCAAGCGAGATGATGACCAATGAGAGCACTATGTTGATGTTGAAGAACCGGCGTAGTTCCTTTTCGGAATTCAACAGCGCATACCCAATAAAAATTAACGGCACGTAATAGAAAAATATCTTGAAGCCCATCAGACCGTACCAAATCGAGGTGGAGGCTGGATTGAAAATCTGGATGACGCCAAACCAGACGAAGATCAACAACGGGATGAGAAATGGCGGCCGGAAAATCGTCACTTCCTTTCTCCGAAAGGCGCTCAGAAAGGAGATAAGCACGACGAGCAGCAGAAAATCCTTGGCAAAGTAAATGGCCATGTTGTTGCCCAGGAATTTCCGCGCGAAATCTTCGAACAATAGCCAACTCAGAAAAAGATATACGCCGTTGCGCCAGTTGTTGAGGATCGCAATGACGGCTGCTCCTCCCACGATGCACATCGCCGCGTAGGCCAGGCCAGTCATGTCGTCGTTGATCACATATTGGGCAGCCTCATAAGCTGCGAAGGCGCCAAAAACCAAAATGCCGAAGGCGACCAGGTGCCGTCTTCCGAATTGGCCTGAGGATAGAGTCGACGCAATTCTCATAGAATGGCTTTGTGGCAGAAGCTCTGATTATCACCGAGTCTTTCGCATTCCGAAAGAGCCATCCCGCAGACTTGTTCAGATCGATCTAATCGAGACGCCCCGTGGGGCTAGCTGACTGTGCCGCCGGTCGGCTGCGCGCGGCGAGAGTTTTTGAACTGGCAAGCTTGATGGTAACCGCCCAAACGGCCACGTCCACGGGCAAGAAAGTAAGCCGGCCTTTCACTAGGTTTCGCCCCATTCTGATGGCCAGCATCTTCGACCGCTCGACGATGAACCGGCTAAGCGGATAATCTTTCGGCGATTCCCAGGCATTGCGGGATAACTCTTTTTTGGCAAATTCGGTAATTGTATTATTTTGAATGGAAACGCACTGGCTGTGCGCGATGAAGTGCGTGTCCCAGCCAGCTGCGCGAATGCGCTCGCAAATATCGGAATCCTCGGATACGTTTCCCAGGTGAACGTTATAGCGCCCGACTTTTTCTATCGCTTCCCTCCGAAACAGGACTCCATGTCCGGTAGCGAAATGCGCGGAGCCCGTTGCGGGGCCAAATCGGTTCTCCTGGAATCGCATGCGCCAGCGCGAGAGCAGCCGTTCCGGATGGTCAGGGACCGTCCGCGTGTAGCAGACGCCGACTTCAGGTCGTTCTGATAGATAGCTCACGCACGTTGCCAGCCAGTCTTGAGCGGGCAAGACCTCGCAATTGACGCACGCTATGAGCGGGGAGACACACATTGCTAGGCCGACGTTTCGCGCCGCGGCGTTTTTTTGATTCTTGTGCAAGCGAGTCAGAGATACTCTTCCTGTGGCTTCGATGCGCTTGGGAATCAAGGAGGGAACTGCAGAACCGTCATCAATCACAAAAATGTGCGAAATAGGATACGTCTGGTTGAGGCAGGCATCCAGAGTCGCCTCAATAGCCACTGGGCGCTCATTGAACACTGGTACGATGACTTGCACAGTTGGCAAGTTCTTGCTGGACTGACCTTGCTGGTTCATCGGTAACCCAAAAAGCCGGGGCCTTCGTTGCATCGCCCAGAGCGGTCGATCTTCGAAGAATCCGAAGCAAACGCAGATTGCCGCAGCTTCGTTCTCATGACTAATATAGCTCAGAATGGAAACTAAACACGGGTACCTCCCGACCCTAGATGGCTGGCGAGCCATCGCCGTGGTGCTTGTCATCCTCTGCCACGATTCACTTTACAAGATTGGCCCTGTCTCTGATCAATGGCTTCAGGAGCACGGGCTGCACGGAGTCGACATTTTTTTTGGCATAAGTGGCTTGCTGATTTGTTCGCGTTTGCTCGAGGAAGAGGAGGCACTGGGCGCCATTAGCTTGAGGAATTTCTACGTCCGCCGCGCTTTTCGCATCCTCCCACCAGCGTACTTCTATCTGCTCGCGCTTTTGGTATTACGGTTGTTTTCGATTATTCCGGTAACGCTCAAAGAGCTGTTTGCCTCCGCATTTTTCCTTCGAAACTACAGCCGGTTCAGTGTTACTCCTGGCCAGATTGATTGGTACACGGGACATTTCTGGTCGCTCGCTGTCGAAGAGCATTTCTATCTGATCCTGCCCAGCATTCTCTATTTCGCGCCGAGACGCTGGCGCGTTGTTGTTCTCACTGTTCTCACCTGTCTGGTTTGTGCGTGGCGTTTGTATCGACAGTGGTTGCCCCCCTGGGATTTCCCTTGGCAGCACACGGACACTCGGCTAGACGCCCTGCTTATCCCTGCTATCTTTGCCATCGCGCTCCGTCGTGCCGACTTGCGTGCAATAGCGACGAGGCTGGCAAGGTATTGGTGGATCGCCGCCGCCGCGCTTTTGTGGCTTGTGACGTGGCCGCAGTTTGAACGCCTAACGCCGCTCGCACTATCTATCCTGATACCATTCATGCTCGTCGGCACCGTGCTTCGGCCATCCGGATGGTTCGCCTCGTTCCTTGAGCTCGCACCGGTTCGGTGGGTAGGGAGAGTATCTTACAGCCTCTACCTCTGGCAAAATCTCTTCTTCACCGGCCATTATCTTCCCGACTCGCGACCTCTGGGATTTCTTCAAAGCTTTCCCCTTCGATGGCTCGCACTCTTTGCCGTTTCAACCGCAAGCTACTATTTGTTGGAAAAGCCTCTCGTTAGATTGGGGCACAGGCTTGCGCCACCAGCCACGCCAGGCCGGCCCGAGAGTGCTGCGCCGGGACCCGCTCTTGAGCGCAACCTAGCTGGGTGATGAGGTGCCACTGCGGTCTTCGTGGTCCGCGCCTCACCCGGCCATCTTGGCACGCCTGCTTGATACTCCCTGTGCACATTTGCAAGCGCAGTGATTTCACGAAGGAAGAATCTCTTCTCTCTGTTGCCGCCGCCTCGCCTTCTGTGAAATACCCTTTTATGGAATACTTGGGCTCCAACTTACTCCAGGAGTTCCCATGCCACGCTATCTTTCCCAACACACACTTGCTTGCCTCACACGCCAAGGCGCGGAAACTCTTGCCCAACGCATGCAAGGAGGTGGCCCTGCTTGCGCCGAGCGTGTTCTCGTCAACATGGTCGAAGGAAGGATGTTTGCCGAATTCCGTTCCGATTCCCGCGAGACGCTTGAAGCTTGGCTCAAAACAGAAGGCATGCATTTTGATTGGATCGTCAGAATTGAATGGGAGACCCGCGAAGGCAAGCTAGAGATCGCTGGTTGAATTTCTGTAAGTAATTGTAAATAATATACTTGTTGGATTTTATGGGAGCGTTAGGACAGCCCGCGGAATGTCGATGAAAAAGAGGGTGATTTACCGGCCCATGTGCGCTACTCTTTCGTCCTTACGTCTAACGTGAAGGAGAACACTATGTCTGACTATGCGCATCCAGAAGTACTTGTCACCACCGAATGGGTGGCCGCCCACTCGAAAGACGCGGGCGTCCGCGTCGTAGAAGTCGACGTCGACACCACGGCCTACGATCAAGGCCACGTGGAAGGCGCCATTTCCTGGAACTGGCAAACCGAACTGCAGGACGCCATCCGCCGCGATCTCGCGCAGCCGACCGCGTTCGAAGAATTGCTCGGCAAGGCGGGCATCTCTCCCGAAACAACTATCGTCCTCTACGGCGACAACAACAACTGGTTCGCCGCCTGGGCATTCTGGCAACTGAAATACTACGGCCACGAAAAAGTTCTCATTATGAACGGTGGCCGCAAGAAGTGGCTCGAAGAAAAGCGTCCCCTCGCCACGGACAAGCCCTCGGTCGCCGCAACTTCCTACAAAGTGAAAGCAGCGAACGCCGCGATTCGCGCCAAGCGCGACGACATTTTCGCCGCCGTCGAGAAGAAGTCCGGCGCGCAACTGGTCGATGTCCGCTCGGTAGACGAATTCACGGGAAAGATAATCGCGCCCCCCGGCATGACGGAGACCGCGCAGCGCGCGGGTCACATTCCAGGCGCGGCAAACATTCCCTGGGCGCAGGCGGTCAACGAGGACGGCACGTTCAAGAGCGGCGACGCACTGAAGCAGCTCTACGCGGCGAAAGGCATCAGCGGCGACCGCGAAGTCATCGCGTACTGCCGCATCGGTGAGCGCAGCTCGCACACCTGGTTCGTCCTCAAGTACCTCCTGGGCATCAAGGATGTGCGCAACTACGACGGCTCATGGACAGAGTGGGGGAACTTGATTGGCGCGCCAATTGAGAAGGGGCTTTCGGCCGCGGCCGCGAATTAGCGCCGACCCGCTCGCATATAAACTCTACTTCTGAAACACAATCGCTAAGAAAATGAAGCGGGGCGCGATCTTTTGCGCTCCGCTTCATTTTGCTCTGTTTCTAAAAAGAATCTGCGAGGCCGCGCCCGGATCTTATTTCGGCGCGGACGCTGGCTTCAAGAACATGGAATCATCGACCGGAACATTGTTTTTGATCTGCGTCAGCCGGAGGGTAAACACGTTCCCCTTTTCAACGTGCCGCAAACGAAACGCGAAGTAAGCCCCATCGACGGCGCGATAGTCCTCCATATAATTTTCCACTCGGTAGTCTCCATCCTCGCGGTGCAGCGTATCGTCGGTACGAACGGGGAAGCCGCTCTCCGTGTCGAAATAAATCTTCGACGTAAGTTTCTTTTGCGGAGTGAATTCCACCACGTACGCCGTGTGCGCACCGACCTTTTCCGTGCCCAAAACGTGCCCGGTTACGGCCATCAAGAGCGCGTCGGCACGGTCATTGAAGTTTGACTGGCGGATGCGGCTCTCCAGAGCA
>Ga0210384_10000325_pt1 | contig 74427 bp, 68 predicted proteins | sample IncBWH2MmetaG_FD_160574 | JGI IMG/M metagenome (GOLD analysis project Ga0210384, IMG submission 160574) | Forest soil microbial communities from Barre Woods Harvard Forest LTER site, Petersham, Massachusetts, United States - Inc-BW-H-2-M | ecosystem: Environmental > Terrestrial > Soil >... | reverse complement strand
CTCCGCCGACCTCACCGGCCAGGCCAACCACCTCGGCGTCACCATCCAGGCCGACATCATCAAGCAAAAGCTCCCGGAAAATAACGGCGGCTATCAGGCGCTGCAAATGGGCGACTCCAGCTACGGGAAATTCGACAAGCGCATTTACACCGACCTCGCCAGCGATCATCCCATCGACCTCTGCCGCTACCAGCTCGCGAATTGCTATATGGGCCGCTGCGGTCTCATCAACAGCGGCGGCGCCTCCGGCAAACACGACTTCTCCGAAGCCGTGACCACCGCGGTCATCAACAAGCGCGCCGGCGGCACCGGCCTGATCTCCGGTCGCAAAGCGTTCCAGCGCCCGATGAAAGAAGGCATCGAACTTCTGAATGCCATTCAGGATGTTTACCTGAGTCCGGACATCTCCGTCGCATAACACGCGGCCAAACTACGGCGATGGCATCTGACGTAAGCACTTGCGATTGAACCGGAACCTTTCGGTCAGCATCTCAACCGTGAACGCAACACAAGGAGAAGGTCGTGGCAAAACGGCTTGACGGCAAAGTTGCCGTAATCACGGGGGGAGACCAGGGCATCGGACGCGCCATCGCCGAGCGACTCGCAGTCGAGGGCGCGGACATCGCTATCTGCTACCGCGCCAACAAGGCCGGCGCCGACGAGGTGATCGCCGGAATCCAGGCGGGTGGCCGCAAAGCTGCCGCGTTTCAATGCGACGTCGGCCACATTCCCGACGGGCAGAAGTTCATCGCCGATTCCGTCGCCAAGCTCGGCAAAGTCGATATCCTTATTAACAATGCCGGCCTCGAGCGCCACGCGGACTTCTGGGATGCCACCGAAGAGGACTTCGATGCCGTTATCAACGTCAACCTCAAAGGGCTTTTTTTCATTACTCAGGCTTTCGTCAAGCACCGCATGCAGGCCAAGGCCGGCGGAAAAGTCATCAACGTAAGTTCCGTGCACGAAGAGCTTCCCTTCCCGCATTTCACTTCCTATTGCGCCAGCAAGGGCGGCGTCAAGATGCTCACCCGCAATCTCTCCATCGAACTTGCGCCCCTCGGCATCACTATCAATTCCATTGCTCCCGGCGCGATCGAGACGCCCATCAACAAAAAACTCTTGAACGATCCCGTGAAATTGAAATCCCTGCTGGAAAATATCCCGCTGGGACGCCTCGGCCAGCCCGGAGATGTCGCCTCCATCGCGGCCTTCCTGGCCTCCGCGGAATCGGATTACGTCACCGGCACAACCTTTTTTGTAGATGGCGGGCTCACCTGGAACTATCAGGAACAATAAGCCGGGGCAAAAGCCCGGCCGAATCGAGGAATCCATGGGCGCAAGCGGAATCAAGCTGGTCATCGCCGACGTTGACGGTACGCTGGTCTCGAAAGAAAAGATCCTGACGAAGCGCGCAATCGATTCCGTGTTTCGCATGCGCGATGCCGGCATTCAGTTCGCCGTCACCAGCGGCCGTCCCCCGCGCGGCATGGCCATGCTCATCGACCCCTTGAAGCTCCCCAGCCCCATCGCCGGATTCAACGGCGGCGTCGTCACCCAGCCCGATCTGAAAACCGTTCTCCGCCAGAATCTTCTCCCGCAAAGCGTCGTGAACAAAGTCATCCCCATTATTTCCGACCACGGCCTCGACGTCTGGCTCTACACCGATCTGCTCTGGTACGTGCGCGACGTCAAAGCTCCGCACGTCGCCCGCGAGCAGTGGACCGTCAAGTTCGAACCCACCGTCGTCCCCGATTTCAAGGGCGTTCCGCCGCGCGTCGCCAAGATCGTCGGCTGCAGCGACGATCTTGAAGCCGTGGCCAAGTGCGAAAAAGATGTCCAGGCCGCTTGTGGCGACACGGCGTCAGCCGCGCGCTCGCAGCCCTACTATCTCGACGTCACCCACCCCAAAGCCAACAAAGGCGAAGTCGTCCTCATGATGTCCGAGCTTCTGAAAGTGGATACCCAGCACATCGCCACCATCGGCGACATGCCCAACGACGTGCTGATGTTTGTGAAGAGCGGCGTGAGCATCGCCATGGGCCAGGCCAGCCCCGAAGTGCAGAAGTCGGCGACCTACGTCACCACGTCCAGCGAAGACGAAGGCTTCGCCAACGCCATGGAACAATTTATCTTGAGGCAGCCCGCCGCCACCGCCTGATCGCCTCAGGCGTGCCGCATCACCGCGGCTCGCGCGGCTTGCAGAAGTTTTCTCGCGTTCTCCCGGATGTCGCCGGGGCCAAAAACGGCTGTCCCCGCCACCAGCAGCTCCGCCCCCGCACGAACCACGTCCGCGACGGTGTGCAGGTCCACTCCGCCGTCCACCTCAATCCGGAACGACAAGCCCCGCGACTCGCGAATCCGCGCCAGCGCCTCCATCTTTTTCAGCGTGCTGGGGATAAACTTCTGTCCGCCGAATCCCGGGTTCACGGACATCACCAGAACGTGGTGCACCAGAGGCAGCACTTCGTCGAGCGTGTGAACCGGCGTGGCCGGATTGATGACCACGCCGGGTCTGCAGCCATGCGCGGTGATGTGATGCAATACGCGGTCCAGGTGAACGCACGCCTCCTGGTGCACCGAAATCCAGCTCGCCCCGGCTTCGGCAAACGCCGGAATGAACTCGTCTGCGTTTTCGATCATCAAGTGGCAGTCCAGCACCGCGTCGGGCAGCGCTTTGCGCAGCGAAGCCACCACCGGCGGCCCGATGGTGATGTTGGGCACGAAGTGCCCGTCCATGATGTCCACATGCAAAAGCGTGCCTCCGCCTTCCAGCGCGGCCTTTGCTTGCGCGCCGAGCTGCGCGAAGTCCGAAGCAAATATCGAAGGTGCGAGTTCAATCGTCATTGCGGCCGCCTCTCTTTCCCATCCCTGAAAAACCAGATTATACGCGCAACATCTCCGCGAATTGCGAATATCTCTGATTCCAGCGGCAGCTCTCCGCTCACCAGGAAACCGTGCAGCGCTTCCGGCTGCTTTCGCGCGCCACTTCGAGCAGGCGCATCACGTCGAGCGCCCATTCTGGTTGTACCGCCAGCGTCCCGCGCCCCAGCAGCGCATCGCGCAGGTTCGCGTAGAAGTCGCGGTAATCGCACGTTGCGGATGGAATTCGCTTTTCGATCATCCTCTCGCCCTCTGCGGTCGTCAGCAGTCCCCATTTTTCCTCCGGCTCCGCGCCCCATGCCGTGTCCGTGGGAATGTACCCGCGCCGCAGATTCGCTTCCTGCGGGTCGAACGATTGTTTGATGAACGAGCCTTTCGTTCCGTTCAACACGAATCGCGGACGCGGCACTGCGGCGAGAATGGAAGACCGCAGCGTCGCGCGTATCCCATTGGCGTAGCGAAGCACAACGTCGAACGCATCATCCGCAACCGCGCCCTCGCGCTCCATGCGAATGTCCGCGCTCACGGCTTCCGGCAGCCCAAACAGCACCAGCGCATGATCGATCAAGTGCGGCGCAATATCGAAAAAGATGCCGCTTCCCGGTTCCTCGCGCTCGCGCCACGCGCCCGGTTTGAGCTGCGGGCGAAACCGGTCGTAGTTCGATTCGAACCCAACGACGCGGCCCAGCGCGCCGGAATCCACCACTTGCCGGATCGCCTGGAAATCCCCGTCGTACCGCCGGTTCTGGTAAACGGTGAGGATGCGCCCCGCTTTCTGCGCAAACTGCACAAGTTCTTTCGCTTCCTCGAGCGTCGTGGTGAAGGGTTTATCGACCAACACGTCGCGGCCCGCTGCCAGACAACGCTGCGCCAGCGGAAAGTGTGTGACGTTCGGTGTAGCGATGACCACCAGCCGGATTTCCCGCATCGCCAGCAGCTCTTCGATGCTCCGCACGATTCGAACGTGCGGATATTTCTCCGCCGCTTCGTTCCCGCTGCGCTGCAAAATGGCCGCGAGCCGCAAACCCGGCACGGCTCGAATCACCGGTGCATGAAAAGCCCGTCCCGCCAGCCCAAATCCAATCAACCCCACGTCGATCATGGACACACTCCCTCGCCAAAGAAGCACCGAGAATATCGGATTTTGACCGCGAAAACCGTCGGAATCCTGTCTAAAGGGAGAAAACTATGCGGCGAAATTGGTAGCGGTACGGGGAATCGAACCCCGGTTTCCAGAATGAGAATCTGGCGTCCTAACCCCTAGACGATACCGCCGCACGCTTCGTGAGGACTCTGCAATCCTGAAGCATCAAACGGACATTTAGTTTCTCACGGAAGATTCGCTTCTTCAAGTAACGCCAGTAGCACAGGCACTCTTGCCCGTGCAGTCCATTGCCCCTAATCTGCCCCTTGACTGGAGATGCCGCTCGCGTATAGTAGTTAATAGGTAAACGTGTGGTTTGTTGCTGGTGGCGCCAGCATCTTGCTGGCGTTCTTTCTTGGAATCGCCCTCTTTTGCCATAACATCCTTGGAATGAACACTTGCAGAGACTGCCCTGTTTTGCAGCATTCCATACGTCGCAAGTTATTTAGAATGAACACTTACGAAAAGCTTCACAAGTATTCATTCTAAAAGACTTATACAAACGATAAACTCTTTGGAATGAACACTTACGAAAAACCCGGGGAGGGGGTCCCCCCTACGAGTGCGTCAATCAGCCGATGTCGCCTCATCTCCTGCCGGTTTCATCAACGGCCGTACCGAAAAGAACTTATGCCGGCACGGCTCGCAACGCAGCGCCGGCAACCGCAGCAGCCGTCCCACCACGGACGTTATGCCGGGCACGTGTTCGCCGGAGATCTGCTGCAGCCCATGATTGCCGCAGATGGCGCAATGTGCGTAAAAAAGACGCCGGAAAGGCATCGGGCTGGCGTGAAACCGGGCCCCGCATTCCTCGCAGCGCCACGGCACGATGCTGACCGCACTGAACAGATAGTCGAGGAGGGAGCGCCGTCTGGAACGCCTGGTCTTCGCGGAATGGCAGATCGCGCAGGTCATCGTTATTCAACTACTTAATTTCCTGCCACAGCATAGGAGAAGTCCGCGGCCCCTGGCAAGAGGAACTCTCCGTCCTGTCACGATACAATAATAAGGTGAGGAGCGATCATGCCTGACTACACCGACGAGCACGCCCGCGCCGGGATTCACACGAAATTGCCAGAGCTCGAAACCTGGCCAAACCAGTTCCCCGGCTACGTGATCAGCACGCGCTTTCCCGAGTATTCCTCGGTCTGCCCCAAGACCGGCCTTCCCGATTTCGGCACTATCACGATCCAATACATGCCGCGCAAGGATTGCCTCGAACTCAAAGCCCTGAAAATGTATCTCCTGGCCTACCGCGAGCTGGGCATCTTCTACGAAAACGCCGTGAACAAGATTCTCCACGATATCGTCAAAGCGGTGAACCCGGAATGGTGCGTCGTCCGCGGCGAATTCACTCCTCGCGGCGGCCTGACCACTTCCGTCTTCACCCGCTGGCCCGCGCTCGGCGACTTAAAAAGACACACCCGCACCACCCCGAAGAAACGCCGCGCCTAAGCCAACCAACCATGAGCGTGGAATGGACATCTGATGGCGTTGCAGGCGATAATTTTGCAGGGCCTCCATCTCTGAGGGTGGAACCCACTGTCTGAGGAGGGGGAATGAGTATTTCTCCAAACGTACCAAGCCCGCAGGAATCCTATCATTACGAATCCACGGGCACACCCCGGTGGATCCCAATTCTCATTGCTGTGTTGTTCGTCGGCCTCGCCGTTCTCGGCTACGCCGGTTACTCCGCGCAAACACGTCTCGAGCAGGATCTCGCCAAGCAGCTGGAAGCGAACAAAGTCATGTCCGCGCAGCTCGAACAAGCCAATACGCGCCTGGCTACGCTGAAGGGCCACATGGAAGTCACCGAACAAAAGGTCGGCATGACCCAGGCGGAAATCGCCCAGGCCAAGAGCCGCGCCGAATCCATTCGCAAGGAACAAGTGGAATCCGATCAGAAGCTCACCGCGCAGCTTTCCCAGGTCAAGCAGGAGAGTGAGGAAAAGATCGGGGCCGTGGCCACCGAAGTCGGCGGCGCGAAAAAGGACATTGAATCCACCAAAAGCGATCTCGAAGCCACCAAGGGCAAGCTCGAGCGCAGCCTCGGCGACATGAACGTCATGAGCGGACTCATCGCCCACAATCGCGACGACCTCGAGGAACTCAAGCGCCGTGGCGACCGCAACTACTACGAATTCACCCTGCAAAAGTCCAAGACGCCGCAGCGCGTCGGTCCCGTGCAAATGTCGCTCGCGAAGACCGACCCCAAAAAATCCAAGTACACTCTGACCGTTTTTGCGGACGATAAAACCATCGAGAAAAAGGACAAGACGTCCGGTGAACCAGTTCAATTCTATGTGGGCCACACGCGCGGCACTCCTTATGAGATCGTCGTGTTCGAGGTCGGCAAGAGCCAGGCCACCGGCTATCTCTCGACGCCCAAGGATTTGAGCACCGGCGCAGCGCCCGCTGCTGCTGCTTCCGCCCCCGCACCCACTCCGGCCAGCAAGCCGTAACCAAACGCTGTTCGCTTTTCCTTATTGAGCGGCCCTGTTTCGCGTTCTGTAAACCGATCGCGGAACAGGGCTTCTGTCTTTCCGAGCTCGCAGGTACGATTCAAGTGTCGTTCTTATTTCTCTCACGATTTTGGATCCGCGATTGGAATCGAGCCTTGATGCCACTCTCTCGTCGTTTCCTGCCAGCGCTAGTCCCAACAGTCCTGACTCTGCTCATCTCCACGCCGGCAGCGCCATCGCAGGAGCAGCCGCCGCAAACGCAATCTCAACCCATCCGCGTCAGCGTCGACCGCGTGAACGTCGGTGTAATCGTCACCGACGGGCAAGGCCATTTTGTGGGCGGATTACATCGCGAGGATTTTCACGTTTTCGATAACGGCATCGAACAGCCGCTGACCGATTTTGCCGCCATCGAAGAACCTGCCCAGCTTCTCCTGCTCGTGGAAGCCGGCCCGGCCGTCTATCTTCTCGAAGGCGGCCATTTGCGCGCCGTCTACGCCTTGCTGAACGGCTTATCCCCGGGCGACCGCGTAGCCATCGCCCGTTATGACGAAGCGCCGCAGCCCATTCTCAATTTCACGGCCGACAAACGCGCCGCGTCTGCCGCGCTGGACCAGCTCAACTTCAATCTTGGTTTCGGCCAGCTCAATCTCTGCTCCAGTGTTGCGATCGTCCTTGATTGGTTGGCCCAAGTCCCTGGAAAAAAATCGATCATCCTGCTCTCCACTGGTGTGGACACTTCCCCGCCAAACATCGCGCAAGCGTTGCTGGCTCGCCTGCAAGTTTCCGACGTGCGCATTCTGGCTGTGTCTCTTACCGGCGAATTAAGCAACCCCCAGCCGTCCGGCAAAAAACCCCGCAAAAAGGACAAAGGTTTTTCCGACAAAACGGCGGCCACTTCGGCCGAATTCGTTCAAGCCGAGCAGCAGTTGAAAGCCCTCGCTGGCGCCACCGGCGGCCGCGCCTACTTCCCTGCAAGTACCAAAGATTTTGGCGAGGTCTATGCCGACATCGCGCAGCTCGTACGACACGAATACAGCCTGGCTATCGCACCTCCCGCTCACGATGGAAAAGTGCATGCCCTCGAGATTCGTGTTAATTCCGCGCCTTCCTCTGCGCTCAATTCTTCTGCACCCGCCTACCACATCGATCACCGCCGGGCCTACGTTGCGCCTCCTCCCGCAACACCATAAAATATCTACTTCAGAGCGTGGGAACGCGGTTTCTCTTTCCTGAATCGCTGCACTTGAAAAATGTTTAACGAGAGGCGGCTGAATGTACTGGGCAACTGTGCTTTATCCGAAGAAAGAAGGGGCGCGATTCGATTTCGACTACTACCTTTATAAACATATTCCCATGGCCGCGAAACTTTTCGGCCCTGGCATTCAAGTCGTGAAAGGCATAGCCTCGCCCGCCGGTGCTCCTGCTTTCGTTTGTGTCTGTAGGATTCCTGCCAAATCTGTTGAGGAGTTTCTTGCCGTGATGAGCGGGCCGGGAGCCGCGCTTATGGCTGACATTCCCAACTACACGAACATTGAGCCCGTTGTTCAGTTCGATGAGGTTTTACTCTAGGCCGTTCTACTCAAATTCTTTCATTGTCCGCGCCATTTCGCGCAGCCGTTCATCGACCATTGCCAGCACACTGCCTCTCTCAAACGTTCCGTCGTCATTTCGGTAGCCCGCCGTCGCGCCCGTCAAAACCTCGATTCCCTGCTCCACCTTCGCGACCGGCCAGATATGAAACTTCCCCGCCGCCACCGCATCCAGCAAATCTTCGCGCAGCATCAGGTCCTCGACGTTGGATTCGGGAATCATCACTCCCTGCGTACCCGTCAGTCCCTTGATCCGGCAGACATCGTAGAATCCTTCGATTTTTTCGTTGACTCCGCCGATGGCCTGAATGTCGCCTTGCTGGTTCATCGATCCCGTCACCGCGATGTCTTGCCGCAGCGGCAATCCGGAAAGCGCCGAAATTAGCGCATAAATCTCCGTCGAACTCGCGCTGTCCCCGTCCACTCCCGAATACGATTGCTCGAAGCAGATGCTCGCCGCCAGCGAAAGCGGTTTGTCCTGCGCGAAGCGGCTTCGCAAATATCCGGCAATAATGTGCACGCCTTTGTCGTGAAAGCGCCCGCTCAGGTTGGCTTCCCGCTCGATATTGATCAGCCCCGTTTTCCCCAGCGCCGCCGTGGCTGTGATGCGCACCGGCTTCCCGAAAGAATAGCCGCCGATTTCCAAAACGCTGAGTCCGTTCACCTGGCCCGTTCGCGTCCCGCTGACATCCACGAGCAGCGTGCCTTCCTCGATCATCTCGCGGATGCGCGTCTCGATCAGGTTGTGCCGCTCCATTTTCGAGGACAACGCCGCACGCACGTGCGCCGCGCGAACCACCGACTCACCGGCATCCACTGCGGCGTAATGCGCCTCGCGCGCCAGGTCCGCGATGTCCACAAATCGCGCCGTCACTTTGTTGCGCCGCCCCGCGTTGCGCACGCCGTATTCCAGCATGGCCGCAAAAGCGCCGCGGTCAAACGGCCATAATTTTTCTTTTTCCGAGAGCGCGCGCAGACGGCCTGCATATTCCGAGATTACGCCGTCGCTCATGGCCATCTCTTCGTCGAATTCCACGCGCACTTTGAAGATTTTCCGGAAGTCTTCTTCATAGTTGTACAGCAGCTCGTATAGCTCGCGGTCGCCGATCAGGATCACTTTCACGTTGATCTGCACGGCTTCCGGCTTCAGCGCGCTGCCGCCGAACGGATAAAACATTTCCAGCGGCTGAATCTCGAGACGGTTGTGATTCAGTGTGCGCTTCAGCGCGCGCCACACGCCCGGTTCGGAAAGCGCTTCCATCGAATACATGATCAGGAAACCGCCGTCGGCGCGCAGCAGCGACCCGCCGCGCAAATCCATAAAATCGCTGGTCCACCCGCCGCGCGCGTCATAAGCCCGCTGAATCGTCCCGAACAAATTCGCGTACGTCGGCGTCGTTTCAAAAATGACCGGCGAACCTTCTTCATCGCTGTGCGCCAGGATGACGTTCACGCCATAGACGCGGAAAGGATCGCGCTCCGGACTGCCCGGCGGTTTCGGCGACCCGTCCGGGTTGTCTCCTTCCTGCTCCGCTTCGCCTTCCCGTTCTTTGAACGGATCGAGATTGTCCAGCAGGTGATGGCGGACTTCCTCGAGATATTCCGAAACGCTTGTGCCGGGGTATTTTTCTTTCAGCTCTTCGATCACTCCGTCGACCAGCACCGAGGCGGCTTCCTGCTCGAGGTAACTCAGTTCGCTCGCCAGTTCCCGCGAAAGCGTCAACGTCTTCCGGTAAACGACCGTGAATTCCTGCCGGAATTGTTCGTACTTCCGCTCGATGTCTTCCGCCACCGGCGCTTCGAGCTTGCCTTCGTGCACCATCTTCGAGATGTCCTCGATGGGCACCATCTGCCCTTCGAGCACCGGAAAAATCTCCGGCAGCGCCACCGCCCCCACCTGCATGTGTCCCAGGGCAAACTGTTCGCGCGCGATGCGCCGCGTGAAATCGTCCATCAGCTCTTTTTCGCGTACGGTAAAGCGCTCGACGATCCGCCCTTTCTGCCGCTGGAACGGCTCGCCTTCGAAAACCTGCGGAATGCGCCGCCGGAGGAAATCGATTCCCGCTTGAATGTCTTTCTTGAAGGCATTGGCCTGGCCGCGCGGCAGCGGCAGTAGCCGCGGCCGGTCAGGAATCTTGAAATTGTTGACGTAACAGCGATCGAGCGATGGGTTGGTCGGCGGGTGCAGCTCTTCGATCATGCGCGCAATCGTGCCGCCCCGGCTGGTACCGGCGAGCCCGCAGACAAACACGTTGTAGCCCGGCGCGGAAAGCTCCACACCCATCTTTAGCGCGCGCAGTGCGCGGTCTTGCCCGATGAAACCTTCGCGCAGCTCCGCCTGCGCCGTCGTTTCAAACGGGATGCGCGAGAGATCGCAGCGCCAGCGCAGTTTCGCCGGCGGCAGCTCCGCATGAGTTGGGACCACCTTCGTCGTCATGAAGCCCTTCGAGCGCGTTACTCTAACACACGCCCGCGCTCGCGGATGTTATTTCGCCCACCGAGTTGAGCACTCGGTTACGCACTCTTCACGGCCGCCTCGTCGCGGTGCTCCATATATACGCGGAAAACTCCCATGGCTGCGGCGACCACCGTGGGACCTGCAACGAGTCCCAGGAGGCCGAACACTTCCAGCCCCCCGATCATGCTGATAAACAGGAGTAAGTCGTTGAGTTGCGTCCGGTTACGCAGCAGCAAGGGCCGTACGATATTGTCGGCGATGGTGGCCACTCCGCCACAAATGATAAGGATAAGGACAGCCTTGCCCCAGTGTCCGCTGAAACCCAGCCACAGAGCGGCGGGTATCCAAACCAGCGCCGAGCCCACCACCGGGATGAGAGAACAAAAGGCAATGAGCACGCCCCAGAAAATCGCGGTGGGAATTCCGGTAATCGAAAACGCCACGCCTCCCAGTATTCCCTGAATCGCGGCGATGAGCAGTCCCACGGCCACGCTTGCAAAGATCAACTCCTTGGATTCCTCGATCATGTCTTTCTGGATGGATTCGTCGAAGGGCACCATGTGCCGCACGCCACGCACGATGTCCTTTCCATCGCGGAACATAAAGAACAGCGCAAAAATCAAAATAAACAGGTCAAGAAAAAAGCTGACCAGGTTTTTGACCAACTGGCCAAGTCTGCCCGCGAGGAAGGAAGCTATCTTTTCCGCGCCTTGCCGCAAGGGTTCGGAGAAATCCATGGTCTGCCAAGCCTGGGGAAGCTGCCGGTGGAACCACGCTGCCAACTGCGCCGGAAAGGCTCCCCCCGGGTTGAGCAGGCTGGTCTGAATGCGTGCCGTGGCATCGATGGCCTGCCGCCCCGTGTACACCAGCACGATCAAAGCCGGCACAATCAAGAGAAGCGTCACCGCTGCTGTACTGGTCAGCGCTGCCGAAGAAGGCTTCATCCGCGTGGCGATGCGTTCGTGCAGCGGATAAAAGAAAATCGCCAGTACCGCGGACCACGCCAGCGGCACCAGGAACGGCTCGGTAATCAGAAACACAAGATAACCGAGGAGCAGCAGCGCTCCGTAGGAGAGCACCGTGGTCAAACGGTCACTTGTGGTGGCGATGGAGGAAGTGACAGGCTTCATAGACGTTATATAATCCCAATAGATTGATCGAACGCAGGACACTTAGCGGCCACAAACGTATTGGAACGGTTCGAGGTCACGCACGACCAGGTCGCCCGCGGCCAATCGAGCATACTTAGCATGTCATCCAAGACCACTCCGCTCACGTCCCAGCAGGTTCGCCTCCTTGCTGTACTTGCTTTGATCAATTTTGTCAACTTCGCCGCACGCCAGGTATTCATTCCGCTCATTCCCCTGCTTCGCAATCATCTTCATGTCAGCGATGCGCAGCTTGGGTCGCTGCAAACCTTGCTGTTGGTCGTCCTGGCCCTCGCCAGCATGCCTTTCGGATTCCTCGCCGATCGCTTCAGCCGCAAAGGCATCATCGGACTGGGCATTTTGTTTTGGAGCGTGGCGACGCTTGCCGGTGGCCTGGTCTCCACTTTCGCTTATTTCCTGGTGGCACGGGCGTTCGTCGGACTTGGCGAAGCGGCCTACGCGCCTGCCGCGCAATCGATGATTTCGGGCGGTTTTCCGCAAGAACGCCGCGCGGTTGCTCAATCTATTTTCGCTTCCGGCATGCTGCTTGGTGGCGCTTCCGGCCAGGCGCTGGGGGGCATTATCGCGCCGCACTACGGATGGCAGGCGGCGCTTTTTGTTGTTGCTTTCGCCGGGTTAATTCCGGGAATCGCTCTGTTTTGGATCGAAGAGCCGCCGCGCGGCCCGCGTTGCGAAGTGGTTCCGATTGCACGGCTTCTCAGCGTTCCCGCGTTTGTGGCGATGATCGTTGCGGGAATGTGCATCACTTTTTCGAGCGTATCTTTATTAACGTGGGGCATCGATTTTGCGGTTAACTACAAGGATTTCAGTTTGCGTGAAGCCTCTGTTTCGCTCGCGCTCATCGCGCTTTTGTCTCTGGTTTTCGGCGTACTCACGGGCGGCTGGGTCGCCGATCGACTTCAAAGACGGTTCAACTACGGGCGCATCGTGGCTGTCGCCGCCGCCTTTCTTCTCGCCGCTCCATTTCTCCTGCTGGTCATCCAATCGGAAGAAAAATCAATTGTACTTATTGGCTTCTTCATTGGGCTCTTTTTTATGTCCTGGTATCACGGCCCGGTCACCGCCGTGCTTCACGACATGATGCCGAGGCGCGCGCATGCCACTTCAGTTGGCGTGTACATGTTTGCCACGCAATTGGTGGGTGGGCTGGGGCCGCAGATCGTTGGCAGGATTTCCGATCTTCATGATTTGCAACTGGGACTGCAAATCTGCGTTGCGGTGATGGTGTGCGGGGCGCTTCTGATGCTGCTGGTGATTCATTTTATTCGGCGGGATGGGCTGCGGCATCCGACGTTGGATGCGTTTCACGCGGAGCCATTCGTTTGAGGAAGTAAACACCAAGAAGGCCAGGCTAAAGCCCGGCACCTACAGCTCCTACACAAAACCACCGAAAAACGAAGACAACTGCACTTTACTTGATGCCGATCTGGCCGATCAGTCGGAGCACGTCGTCGTGGTGGACGTCATAGAGGGGGCGCTCGTCTTCTTCCTCGAGGCGTTCGCGCAAATATTCGGCGGCGATGAAGCTGGCTTCGCGGTCGGTCAGGTCTCGTCCGGTGCGCTCGCGGAATTTCACGAAGGCGGTGTGCACGAGGCCCACGACGAGGCCCTGGCCATCGACGAGGAATTTCGCGTCGATGGTGTCGGCATGGCGCGTGGCGATGCCGTTCCAATTATGCGAGAAGCGGCAGTGATAGACCTGTCCGCTCAATTTGGAAGTTACGTCAAAAGCGCCGATGAACTGGCTCATGGCGCCGGCGTTTGCGAGTACGGGGCGTGTGGTCACGCGGTCTCCTTCTCGGAATACTTGCTCAACAGTTTAACGCTGAGATGCTTCGCTGCGCTCAGCATGACATCGTTAGCGGCCGGGCAAAATAGCTGACAAAAACTAACGGCTCACTGCGGCGGCTTCGCTGTGCGCATGCGCGTAACTGTGGATCGCCGCGGCTACTCCCGCTCCCGCGGGCAGGCGGAAGCCCTGATCCGCCAGCACTTTTTCGAACGCGGACAAGAATAGCAGCACGAACGGTTTTTGGCTGCAGTAGCCCATCAAACCGACGCGCCAGATTTTGCCTTTCACCGCACCGAAGCCGCCGGCAATCTCGATGTTGAATTCATCGAGCAACTGATTTCGTACTTTGGCGTCGTCGATGCCGCTGGGAATCATAACGGCGGTGACGGTTGGCAAACGGTCGGCCGGCTTTTCGACCAGCAGGCCCAGACCCATGGCCTCCAGTCCGGCGATGAGTGCGAGTTGGTTCAGGCGATGGCGTTCCCAGCGCGCTTCCAGACCTTCCTCGACGACCAGGCGCATGGCCTCGCGGAGCGCAAATATCAGGGAGATGGGTGGCGTGTGGTGGTACAGGCGCTCCTTGCCCCAATAGTTCATCGCGGTGGTCAGGTCAAAGTACCAGCTCTGGACTTTCGTTTTGCGTTTGCGGAAGACTTCCTCGGCGGCGGGGCTTACGGTAATGGGAGACATGCCTGGAGGGGCGCTGATGGCTTTTTGCGAGCCACTGAAGCAGATGTCGATGCGCTCACGGTCCACGTGGAGGGGGACGGCTGCCAAAGAGGCTACGGTATCGACGACCAGGAGGGCGCCCAGATCATCGGCAACCTTGCGGTAGGCTTCAACGGCGGTGATGACGCCGGTGGAGGTTTCGCCCTGCGCGAAGCCTATCATCTTGATTTTCTTGCCTTTGCCCGCGCGGCGCACGTCCTCCGCGTCGACCGGCTTGCCGTACGGCGCTTCAACTTTGATTACCTTCGAGGTAGCGCGCGAGGCGATCTCGTACATGCGTTCGGAGAAGACGCCGTTAACGGCCACGATGGCTTCGTCGCCCTCTTCGAGGATGTTGACGACCGAGGCCTCGATTCCTCCGGAGCCGGAAGCCGAGAGCGGCATGGTGAGGCGGTTCTCGGTCTGAAAGATCTGGCGCAGCAGGGTTTGCGTGTCGTCCATGCAGCCCTTGAACCAGGGGTCCAGATGGCCCACCAGCGGCGCGGCCATGGCTCGATAGACGCGCGGGTCGATCGAGGATGGCCCTGGGGTGAGCATCAGCCGGACGGGAGGATTCAGTTCGCCAATCGGTTGGGTCATGTCGTTTGCCTTCTTTTCGTGGCACTTGCCAGCAGCCGCCCGCGGGTGCGTCTTGTGGGGACAGGTGAAGCCCGGCGGGAAGAAGCATTTTCGCGCAATCGGCAAGGTGCCGCAACCGACAAATTGGATTGGTGGAATCGTGTCGGGGCGCTTAGCCAAAGTATTGCGATAACAGTTAGGAACAGCTTGGGATTTTTTAATGTACAGAATCGCAACGCAGACGGTCGCGAGAGGGGAAAAGAGCGTAGACTGGAAGCATTATGGAAAAACTGCAAGCATTTCAAGCGGCGGCTCGCGAAAGCGGATTCGTTGAAGTGGAAGAAACCGAAGGCGGGTCGGTGCTATGGTTCCGGAAAGACACGGCGGATGCGGCCACCGAAACGCATCAGCGGATCTGCATGGACAGCCTGACGAACAGCGTGACGGTTTACTGGGCGACCGTGCCGGGGAAGATTGACTCGAAGACGTTTCGAAGCGCTCCGGCATTGCGCGAATGGTTTGCACTGCGGCCGGTCACAGTTTCGCAACCACCGCATTGAAGAAGCGGGGCGATTTTACGCGTTGTCCGGCATGGCAGCGCGGAGACGGTCGGGCGGCAATCTCAAGTGTACGCAGGCTGGGTCCACAGAGGAGCATTTCCTACCTTGCCGGATTTTCCACTGGAGTTGAATCGGTTTCCAGAGAAGAGAAAGAAAAAGAAGCCCGCCTCGGAAGGCGGCCGATGGGCCCGCTAGACCAATTTCTAGTGTGAGTTGCTGCAGGCTAGTTGCGGCTTCCGCGTTCTTCCACCATTTGTTTCGTACATTCCGCGATCTGATCGTCGATCTGCTTGATCTCAAGAGCCAAGTGAAAATCAGTGGGGCTCTTCTCGTAGCGCTCGAACAATGGACGCCTGCGCGTTCTTAATTCGTCGCGCTTACTCTTCCAATTCACTGCGGTGGCCAACATGTGGTTTAACCCCTGCAGACAGTATGCGCCCTTCATCGGTGGAAGTGGGCGTTATTCCGCGGTTGGTTATGCGGCGAGTTGCTGCTCTTGAGGAGCAAGCAGGTGGGCGGGGACTTTGCGCAAATCCCAGACGATGCCGAGCCAGGACAGGATCTTCAGCGTGTAGTAGGTGATGTCCACTTCCCACCAGAAGAAGCCCTGACGGGCGGAAGCCATGAAGTGATGATGGTTGTTGTGCCAGCCTTCGCCAAGAGTGAGCAGCGCGAGCAACCAGTTGTTCTTGCTGGTGTCCGTGGTTTCGTAGCGGCGCGAACCAAAAAGGTGCGAGAGCGAATTGATGGTGAAGGTGTCGTGCCAGAGGAGCACGGTGCTGAGGCAGAAGCCCCAGATGAAGAGCGGCCATCCGCCAATAAGCCACAAAACAACGGCTAGGGCGACAGGAGGAATCATGTGGTACTTGTTCAGCCAGCGCAGCTCGGGATACTTCGCGAAATCGCCGATGTAATTGAGGCGCGTCTCGTTGTACTTGTCGGAAATGATCCAGCCGACGTGCGACCAGAAAAAGCCGAACAGCGTGGGCGAGTGCAAATCTTCTTCATGGTCCGAGTAGCGATGGTGGTGGCGGTGATGCGCAGCCCACCAGAGAACGCCTTTTTGGGCGGAGGTCATGGCCATGAAGGCGATGACAAACTGGAAAGCACGGCTGGTCTTGAAGGCGCGGTGCGAAAAATAACGGTGGTAGCCGGCGGTGACGAAAAACATGCGCACGGCGAGCAGCGCCAGACAGGTGACCAGGTAATACCAGTGAAAGTGGACAAAAAAGATGAGCAGCGAAGCGAGATGAATCAGTGCAAACGGCAAAGAAAGAATGAGAGAAATGCGGGATCCATTCGGCAAGGGTATCGACAGTGCGCGTGACGCCATTCAGGAACTTCCTCCGCGTCCGGGGACGCTGACTATGCATTTGGTATGAGTGCGAAACCCAGCCGGAGCTTGGCGGCACGACTCAGCACACTCAGTCTACGGGGGCGGTCAGTAGCGGTCAAGACGTTCCGAAGGACAGGTGTAACCGAGTTAGATGCCCGGGCGTTCAGGTTCGTTGTAGAAAGCAGTTGCTTTGCAAGGCGCAAGAGGAACTCTTTACGCGGATGTGCTATCGTCCCTTTACCTTCATCAAGTTAGGAGCAATGGCCGCCCGGCGGCCAGACGAAAAATGGCTGAACGCCCCGTACTTATTGGACTGATCCCGCAAACCGTCGTTCTCGACGATGGAGACCAGGTTTCCTGGATTTCCGATGCCGGCAATCTGCGGGTGGAATTCGATGTAAACCGCTGCCCATTCGGGTCGAACGTCTTTCAGGCGCCCGCGGGGATGCGGCTGCTAAGCGGGCCGCCGCGGGTTGGGACGAAGGCGGCCACGTACAAATACCGCGTGTGGTTGAACGACCAGCTTGTGGGACACGGCGAAGTGATCCTGCGGGAAAAATAACCTGCGGAAATGAAAAACGCCTGGGCGGCTTGGGCTTAAGCCTCACCCGGCGTTGCTACCTCAGTCGCCTGCCGCCAGGCTGCGTGGCGATTCGACGGATTCGGCCAGGCCGCGCCGCATCGGGCCGAGAACGAAGGCAGGTACCTGGCGTTCGGGAGCAAGGGAAACGTTGGTGGCTTTGCGGGGAAATTCGATGCGGCGGTCGAGCTTCATGCCAGCTTCCCGGAGAAACTCGGCGGAAAAGCCCATGTCCTCGGCCCGATCAACGCCCCAAAACCATAGTTTTTCTTCGTGACGTTGCAGGAAGTCGAGCGACTCTTCGAGCTTTTTCATGGCACGATCGAAGGAGGAGGCCAGGAAGAACACCCCAAGAGTCCAGGCATGCCGCGGATAGTGGACTTGGACGCGGATACAGTACTTCCCCCCCTGATTGCGCTCGATACTGCAGCGATAATCGTTCTGAACCACAGACGCACGTGCTGCCATTTTCTTTTTCACCGATCCCCAAAGTTCCGGCGCTGGGTAGCCATGGAATGAATTCAAGATGGATGTGATTCGCCCTTGCAGGTGTGACCGAACCGCTTGGCGGCGGCGCCTCAGGTTCAATCCAAGCCTTTGTGGAACACAAATAGCGTAGCGAGGGGAGTAAGGAAAGGCAAGGGGGTGCCCTGTTAATTTTTAAGTTGTTTATTTTGTGTAATTTAGACTAGCCAAAGCTTCCAAAACTCTTAAGCTTGTCAGGCATGAGCTTTAGCTTTCCTTCTTGCTTCAGGCGGTTTTCCAACGCCGTGCGGAAGGCTTCAAAGGCCAGCGAGCGCTTGCTTTGGAGAACTTGGTCGGTGATTTCCTTCTTTTGCTTTTCAAAATCGGCGGGATTGGGTTCTTGCTTGTCCGCCAAGCGGTAGACGAGCCAATTGGCGCCCAAGCTCAGGGGAGCGCCAACGTCTCCGGGCTTCATCTGGAAGGTGGCGGCAAGCTGTTTTCCACTAGCGGCACCGGCAATGTTGCCGTTGCGGGCGAAGGCGTCGCTGGTTTTGGCCTCCAAGCCAAGGGACTTCGCCGCAGCGGCAAAGTTTTCCCCGGATTTGGCGCGCTTGGCCAACTCGTCGGCCTTGGCGCGGGCTTGTTGCGCGGCTTTTTCGCGCTTGAGGTCGGCAATCACTTTGTCGCGCACTTCTTCGAGTGAGCCCTGGTGCGTGGGCAGAATCTGCTTCAAGGCCAGGATGACGTAGCCGCGGTCGGTCCGAATGGGCAGGCTTACGTCTCCCTGCCGCTGCTTGAAGATAGCGTCTTTGACTTCCTGCGAGTTGCCCAGCTCCAGGAGAGGTTCGGTCTGACCTACCGGATGCGTTTCAGAAACGGTCAGGTGATATTCCTTGGCCAGATCGTCGAGCGAGGTTTTGTTGGATCTGCGAACCTCCGCCGAGATTTTGTCCGCCACATCGTTAGCCTGCTTATCAGCCTCGGTGAGAAGGAGCGGCGCGCGGAGCGAGTCCTTTACTTCCTCGAAGGGCTTGGTGTGCGCGGTCTCCTTCTCCAGCACTTTAATGATGTGGAAGCCATAGACGGTCTGCACCAAGTCAGAGACTTGCCCTTTGTTCAGGCTGAAGGCGGCCTTTTCGAATTCAGGCACAGTCTGTTTTTCGATGATCCAGCCCAGGTCGCCGCCCTTGTCTTTCGTGCCGGGATCCTCGGAATACTTTTTTGCCAGGTCTTCGAATTTGCCGCCCTTTTTGACCTGCTTGAGGACGTCTTCGGCTTTGGCACGGATTTCCGCGACCTCGGCGTCGGTCTTGCCTTTGGTGAACAGCAGGATGTGCTCGACGTGGACGCGGTTCGGAACCTGATACTGCTGGATATTGCGCTGATACTCGGCTTTCAACTGGCCATCGGAAATCTGCACGTTCTGGCGAATCTGGTTTACGTCCACGAGGCCGTAGCGCACCACGCGGCGCTCCGGCACCTGGTATTGGGACTTGTTCTTCTCATAAGCGACCTTAATCTCGGCATCGTCCAGCGTGATCTTGGATTCCAATTCCTCCGGCTTGATCAGCGCATAGTCCAGCTTGACCTTTTCGTTGCGGTAACGGAATTCGTCCTGGAGGTCGACCGGACCGACGCTGATCCCATCGGTCACCAGTTTGCGAAATTTTTCTTCCACCAGGCCCTGACGGACTAGCTCTTCGAATACCGGGACGGTCAGTTGGAAACGCTGCTGGACTTCCTGAGTATATTGGTCCATGGCGATGACCGTGCCGCCATTGAAAGCGGTGGGCAGGAACTGGCGAATACGATCGGCGATCTCTTCATTCGAAACGGTAATGCCCAGGCGCTTGGCTTCGTATTCGATTTCTTTGGTAAACACCAGTTGGTTCAGAATTTGCTTGGCGTATAAGCCTTCGAGCTGCTTGGGGATCTGGTTGCGCTGCGCAATCTGGCTGAGCTGCTGGCGCACATCCGCCACCGTGACTTTCTGGTCGCCAACCTGCGCTACCGTGTCCGTTGATACCTCGCCCGTTCCCGGCGCCTGGGGCACGAGATACAAAAGCATGCTGCCGCCCAGGACAAGCACGACCGCCCCTAAAAGAATGCGGTATCCAATTTTCCGATTGTCTGTTGCGCCAGCCATCCGTTGAGTCTCCCCAGTCCGTGGACAAACTCCATATTATAAGAGATAGATGCCGTAAGGCCCAAATAGAATCGCTCTGGGGAATAATCGCTCCGGCCAGCGGTCATAATTCTTTGCGTGCAGGCGGGCTGGGTTCTCTGAAAAGCGAGAAGTACTGACGTTGGCGCTCCGGATACGTTGAAAACTCCTCGGAACTTCCCTCCTCATTAAACGTACCTACTGCTGAGAACAGAAGCACGCAAGCTGGGCGATGGAGAAGGCGGGGACCGGAGGACGTGTGCATGGAAGTAATTGGCAATCAACTCAGGCAGGTTTTTAGGAGACTCGTCCGCACGCCGCTGTTTACGGCTGTCACGCTGATCACGCTCGCTGCGGGGGTGGGAGGCAACACGGTAGTTTTCAGCGTGCTGGAGGGAGTCCTGCTGAAGCCGCTGCCGTATCCCCGACCCAGCGAACTCGTGGGGATCTGGCATACGGCTCCCGGAATTGGTCTGAAAGTGCTCAACGCGTCGCCTTCCACGTACTTCATCTATCGCGATCAGAGCCAGAGTTTTCAGGACGTGGGCCTGTACAGCGACGATTCGGTGAGTGTAACGGGCACGGCGGAGCCCGAAAAGGTGAAAGCATTGAGAGTCACCGACGGAACGCTAGGCATCCTGGGCATTCCACCGATATTAGGGCGTTTGTTTACTCGCGAGGACGATGCGCCCGCAAAACGCGAGACCGTCATCCTGACCTATGGGTATTGGCAACACAAATTTGGAGGAGCATCTTCGGCCGTCGGCCGAACCATCACGGTTGACGGGAAGCCGCGGGAGATCATCGGGGTTCTGCCGCAGAAATTTCACTTCCTGGACCACGCCGATCCGGCCCTGCTCCTTCCCTTCCAGTTCGATCGCAATAAGATATTTCTTGGGAACTTTAGTTATGAGGCGCTGGCGCGGCTCAAGCCGGGAGCTACCCTGAAACAGGCCAACACGGACGTGGGGCGGATGCTTCCGATCGTGGAGAGAAGTTTTCCGGCGCCGCCGGGTTTCAGCCTGAAGCTCTTCCAAGATGCGCGCATTGGGCCGAATCTTCGGCCGTTAAAGCAGGACGTCGTGGGCGATGTGGGCAACATGCTCTGGGTGCTGATGGGTTCGATCGGCATGGTGCTCTTGATCGCCTGCGCGAACGTTGCGAACTTGCTGCTGGTAAGAGTGGAAGGACGGCGGCAGGAACTTGCGGTGCGTGCGGCGCTGGGAGCCGGGCGCGGGCGGATCGCGGCGGAACTGATGCTCGAAAGCATTATTCTCGGGCTGCTGGGCAGTCTCATTGGATTGGGACTTGCCTATGCTGCGCTGCGCGTACTGGTGGCCATGGCCCCGGCGGGACTGCCGCGAATCAATGAGATTGGAATTGATGGAACGGTGTTGCTGTTCACTCTGGGAATTTCGCTGTTTGCCAGCTTATTGTTCGGCTGCATACCCATCTTCAAATACGCAGGAGCGCGCCTGAGCACCGGCATTCGTGAAGGCGGACGCTCCCTGAGTCAGAGCAGGGAGCAGCATCGCGCGAGAAGTGTCCTGGTGGTCGTGCAGGTGGCGTTGGCGCTCGTACTTCTGGTCTGTTCGGGTCTGATGATTCGCACGTTTCGGGCGCTGACAAAGGTGCAGCCCGGTTTCGTAGATCCGGCCACGGTGCAAACGTTTCGAATTTCCATTCCCGAGGCGGAAGTGAAGGACGCGGAACTAGCAGCCCACATGGAAGAAGCGATATTGCGCAAAATCGAGGAAATTCCGGGTGTTTCGCTGGCGAGCATTTCCACTTCTATCCCCATGGATGGAAACACAAGTTCGGATCCGGTCTTTGCACAGGATCGGAATTACGCGGAGGGCCAGCTTCCTGCGTTGCGGCGATTCAAGTTCGTTGCACCCGGGTTTCCGCAAACGCTGGGGACTCCGTTGATTGCCGGGCGCGATTTGACGTGGAACGACATTTACAAAAAAATTCCCGTGGCCGTGGTCTCCGAAAATCTGGCGCGTGAGTATTGGAACGACCCCGCCAGCGCGCTCGGCAAGCGCATTCGCGTGGCCACCACCGACGACTGGAGAGAGGTGATCGGTGTGGTAGGCAACGTTCACGACGACGGCATGAACAAGGAAGCCTCTTTGTCCGTGTATTGGCCGATCATGATGGACCGCTTTGAAGGAGATGGAACGTCGATCCGCCGCGGAGTGGCATTCGCGATTCGCTCCCAACGTGCCGGTTCGGAAGCCTTTCTCAAGGAAGTCCGGCAAGCAGTCTGGTCTGTGGATCCCAACCTTCCGCTCGCCGATGTCCACACGCTGGATTACTTCTATGGAAAGTCCCTGGCGAGGACTTCGTTCACGCTGGTGATGCTGGCCGTCGCGGGAGCAATGGCGCTGTTGCTCGGGACCGTTGGAATCTACGGAGTGATCGCCTATTCGGTGTCACAACGGACGCGCGAAATCGGGATTCGCATGGCGTTGGGCGCGCAGCAGCAGATTCTCACTGGGATGTTCGTTCGCCACGGATTGCTGTTGACGGGCGTGGGAGTGGCGTGCGGATTGTGTGCGGCCGCCATTCTGATGCGCTTGATGTCGTCGCTCCTGTTTGGCGTGAGCCCGGTTGATCCTCTGACCTATGGTGCCGTGTCCATCGGTCTGGTCACCACGGCGTTCCTGGCAAGCTATTTGCCGTCCCGCCGCGCGGCGGCCGTGGATCCTGTCGAGGCCTTGCGTGCAGAGTAGATTTCCTCGTGGTCGTGTGGGCACGCCGCCCATTCCATGGAATAAATTACTCCCTGCTCATTGACGCAAACGCAGTGCGCGCGGCAAGATGGCAAACCTGCGCGAGTCGCGTAACATCAAAGCGGAGTGATGCTTACATCTCAGGCTGTTCGAATGGCGCTGCTTGCATTCTGTCTCGCCGCGCTTGTCGGCGCTGAAGCAAAACGACAGGACGGTTCCGGCGACCGCACGGCAAGCCCGCGACAACAAACCGCTGGCCCCCCTTCCTTCTACAAAGATGTTCTGCCCATTCTCCAGAAACATTGCCAGGACTGCCACCGCAGGGGCGGGATCGCTCCCATGGGATTTGAAACTTACGAAGAGACGCGGCGCTACGCCGCGGCGATTCGCGCGGCCGCGGAAAACAAATCGATGCCACCGTGGTTCGCCGATCCGCAGGTCGGCAAGTTTTCGAATGATCTGTCGCTCACTTCCCGGGAAATCGCAACGCTAGTCGCCTGGGTGGACGCAAAAGCTCCGGCCGGCAATCCGTATGACGCGCCTCCCGCGGCGCCATGGGCGGAAAGCTGGAGCATTCCGGAGCCGAACCTGGTCTTGAAGATGCCGCAGAGCGTTCCCCTGCCCGCCAGCGGCGACATCGAATACACGTACGAAATCGTGCCAACGCACTTCACTGAAGACCACTGGGTGCAGATGGCGGAAGTGCTGCCCTTACTGCGCGCGAACGTGCACCATGCAGTGGTCTACATCCGTCCGCCCGATTCGAACTGGCTGCGGCACGCTCCCATCGGCGCGCCGTTCACGGCCTCCACGCTCAGCGACCCCGAGGACCAGCGCAACTCCCATTGGACCGACAGCGATATCCTGCTCGTTTACGCGCCGGGAAGCGGTCCTGACGAATGGCCGGCGACCATGGCGAAATTCATTCCTGCGGGATCCGACCTCGTTTTTCAAATGCACTACACGTCGAACGGCAACGCGGGCGCGGATCAGACTAGCGTCGGGATGATTTTTTCAAAAACGCCCCCGCTGCAGCGCATTCTTACGTTGCAACTGACCAACGACCACTTTGTGATTCCGCCAGGTGTTCCCGATTACCGCGTAGAGGCGCGTGGAACCCTTCCCAACGACGCGACGCTCCTCGGCTTTCTTCCGCACATGCACCTGCGCGGAAAACGATTTGAATACAACATCCTGCACGCCACGAAGACCGGCGAGAAAGCGGGCTATGAAGCCGAGCCGCTGCTCCGGGTCAACTATCATTTCCACTGGCAATTGAGCTATCGGCTCGCCGAGCCGCGGTTTCTCAAGGCGGGCACGGAACTGCAAGCGGTGGCCTGGTACGACAATTCCCGCAAGAATCCGCACAATCCCGATCCCGACGCCGCCGTCCGTTGGGGCGAGCAGACCTATGACGAAATGATGGTGGGATTCTTTGACGTGGCCGTCGACGCGCACCTCGATAAATGGCGATTTTTCGACCGTTCCGCGAAGCCGCATTAACACGATACCCAACCGCTATTTGCAATTTGACTACGCAAGCCCTCGCCGTTTGGACGCGCGCAAAACGCTGTGCTAGATTTCAAATTTGGCGCATTTGTTGCGCAGGTACCCGTGACAACGCAGACACCCACAGATCCCAAGCATGCACCGGCTCCGTCCGCGCACCAAAAAGTGCCGAGAGTCGAAGTTTATTGGACCACGGTCACCTACAAAACCGTGGCCGTGTACATTATTTTGCTTGCTGCCATCATTTTCTCCGCACTCTACTTGATTATTCCGGACTGGTATTCTGTGGCGTATCACAAGGTTTCGAGCGCCATCAACAGCTCAGACACGGAAGGCGTCAGCATCACTTCGACCCAGGCCAAGTTCGTGAACCTGGACGGCAAAGTTCAGGTGAAGAAGGTCAATTCCGTGCAGTGGGTTGACGCCGATTACCGCACGACACTGGACAAGGGCGATCTGGTGCAAACCATAAACGACGCCGTGGCGCGCATTTACTTCGCGGACGGCACGACGTACACGGTGAAATCCGACACGCTCGTCACAGTGGAAGAAAATAACGTGCAGCGCGACCGTTCGAACACGGCGGTGCGCATCAATACAGGTTCGGTGGACCTGGCGACGCCGAATTTCTCCTCGCCGGATTCGAAGGCCGCGGTGAACGTCGAAGACACGTCGGCGTCGCTGCGGCAAAACAGCCGTGCGACGGTGAAAACGGATCCGGACAAGAAGGAAAGTGAAATCGTGGTATCGAGCGGCACGGCCGAAGTCCAGCGCGGACAGGAAAAAGTTGAACTGGCGCAGTGGCAGAAAGTGAATATCCCCACGGGCGGCCCGATCACCAAATCCGATGTTCTTGCGCCGCCGGATTTGTCCGCGCCTCGCAATCTCGAACCGCTGATCGTGGAGGATCCGAAGACCGCGCCGATTCGTTTCGAGTGGAAACCCGTTCCCGATGCGGTTTCCTACACCATCCGCGTCAGCACCACCGCAATGTTCACCAAGATGGTGAAGGAATCCAAGGTTTCGGGAACAAGCACGGAGATTACCGGGCTGGATGGGGGAGATTATTTCTGGAACGTGACCGCGGTGGATGCGAAAAAGCAATCCAGCGAGGTGAGCGAAACTTTTAAGTTCACGCTCGTGGCGCAGGGCAAGACGCAGGAAATGGTGCTGGAGATCACTGCGACGCAGCTCCACGGGCACGTTGCCGAAATTATTGGAAGGACCGAACCTGGCGCGGCGCTCATTGTGAACGGGCAGCCGGTGCCGAATATCGCTCCCGACGGCAGCTTCCGGCATTTCACGGAGCCGCTCAGCCCGGGAGAGCACACGATTGTGGTGATTGGGCAGAATCGCCGTGGGGGCACGGCAAAGCAGCAGGTATCCATCGTCGTGCCAAGGTAAATGTGCGTGGAGTATGTTTTTTGAATGACGGCCCGTGCTCGCGCTTTTGCGCTGGGAGTCATGTCCAGAGACAATGGTAGGTTAGGCTGTTCGCAAAGGAACGGTCTGCACGAGGGCGGAGCAGTTTTCTCCACGAGGGGACGGAGTAATGACTAAGAACGGTTACAACATGAGGTCGGTGTTCAGTCTGTTTTCTTCCGACCTCGCGATCGATTTGGGCACCGCAAACACGCTGGTGTTCTCCGCGGGCAAAGGCATCGTCGTCAACGAGCCCTCGATCGTGGCGATTAATAAGTCGACCGGCGAAGTGGTTGCGGTGGGACGCGAGGCCAAAGAGATGCTCGGCCGCACACCGGGCAACGTGGTGGCGATTAAACCGATGAAGGACGGGGTCATCGCCGATTTCAAAGTCACGGAAAAGATGCTGACGTACTTCATTCAGAAGGCGCACAACCGGCGCGTGCTGGTGCATCCGCGCATCGTGATTGGGGTGCCCAGCGAAATCACGCCGGTGGAAAAACGCGCCGTGCAGGACTCCGCGTATCGCGCGCGGGCCAGCGAAGTGTATCTCGTGGAACAGGCCATGGCGGCGGCGATCGGCGCGGGGCTGCCCATTGAGGAACCTTCGGGAAACATGGTCGTGGACATCGGCGGCGGCACGACCGACATCGCGGTCATTTCGATGAGCGGCATCGTTTATTCGCGTTCGGTGCGCGTGGCCGGCAATGAGATGGACGAAGCGGTGATGCAATACTTGAAGCGCAAGTACAACTTGCTGGTCGGCGAACGCACCGCGGAACAAATCAAGATGGAGATTGGCTCGGCGTATCCGCTGGAAAAGCCGCTGACCATGGAAGTGAAGGGGCGGAATTTGATCGAAGGCGTGCCGCGCACGGTGACCATCGACGACAGCGAAATCCGCGAATCCTTGAGCGAATGCGTGGCGACGATTTTGAATGCCGTGCGCGTGGCGCTGGAACGCACGCCGCCGGAGCTTTCCGCGGACATCAGCGACCGCGGTATCGTGCTGACTGGCGGCGGCGCGCTGCTGAAAAATCTCGACAAGCGTATCCGCGAGGAGACCGGTTTGCCGGTTTCGATCGCAGACGATCCGCTGGCGTCGGTGGTGCTGGGTACCGGAAAAATGCTCAGCGACTTTCGCTTGCTGCGACAGGTTTGCATCGATTAGTGGCGGCCGGTCTGGGATGAAATTGGAAGGCATGGCTTTCGCCGCCCCAGTCCAACCGATATTGAAGATTCAAATGAGTAGCGTCGTGTAACTAATCACCAGTCACTTCGCGCTCTTGAAAAAGATACGAGCAGATCGAATCATGGTCGGCATTCCCTCTCGGCACAAATCGTTGGTCCTGCTCGCGGGCGTCATCGTGCTGCAAGTGCTGCTCTTGGCCGTGCAGATCAAGCGCGATTCGCAGGGGCGGCTGCTTCGCGTGTGGACCGTGGGCGCGGTGTCACCGTTCCAGCGCGCGGGAGTGTATGGCGTGGGGCACCTCCGCGACACTTGGCATCACTATTTCGCGTTGCAAAATACTTCACGGGACAACGAACAGCTTCGCCGCGAGAACGACACGCTGAAGATGCAGATCACGCAGTTGCAGAGCAAAGCCGCTGAAGCCGACCGCCTGGCTATGCTTCTCAATTTTCACAAGTCGCACGAGAATGTGCCCATGATTGGCGCGCGCGTCATCGGCGCCAGCGCGGGGACCGCCAGCCAAACGATTGATCTCGATCGCGGGGAGCGCGACGGCATCCGCAGGAACATGGGCGTGATTACGCCCGATGGTGTGGTCGGCAAAGTTGTGGAAGCGTACCAGAACACTTCGCAGGTGCTTTTGCTCACCGACAAGGATAGCGGCGTCGGCGCGATGCTCGCCGATTCGCGTATCCAGAGCCCCGTGGGCGGCACAGGCGAGCCGCTGCTGGTGATGAAATATGTGGCTAACGACGACACCGTGAACGCCGGCGAGCGCGTGGTCACCAGCGGAATGGACCGTATTTTTCCGCGCGATCTTCCTGTTGGCACCGTCGCGGAAATCAAGCCGGGGAATCCTTTCAAGATGATTCGCGTGCGGCCGGCGGCGAATCTCGAACGGTTGGAAGAAGTGATCGTGCTGCTGACGCTGAGGCCGCTGGAACTGAAGAAGGCGCCCGAGCCGGTGAATCCCCAGTCTTCGGCGACACAATCTCCTGCGGCGAATGCGGCGGGTCAGGCCGCGGTGGCAAAGCCATGAACGACGACACCTTCGACCTGCGCATCAGTGAATCGCACATCGAGGTGCACAAGTTTCACACCGGCGCGATTTTCGCCACGCTGGTGCTGGCGCTTTTCATTCAGGCGTTTGTGCCCGTATATTTTCCCAAGGTAGCGATTCTTGACTTGCCGCTGCTCATCACGGTTTACTTTGGGCTGAGCCGGCGGAATCCCTCGACGGGCCTTTTGTTGGGCATGGCCATCGGGCTAGTGCAAGACAGCCTCAGCGGCCCCACTGTTCCGCTCGGTCTTTACGGTATCGCCAAAACCGTGATTGGTTACTTGGCTTCGTCCATCGGGGCGCGTCTTGATACCGAACATCCTGCCGCGCGCTTTGCGCTCACCGCACTCTTTTTCGGCCTGCACCAGGGCATTATTGTGCTCACGCGCCGCATCCTTCTGGCCCAGCCAGAGCCGTGGTTCAATCTGCATCTCGCCATCGGCGCGGGCGTCAATGCCATCGTCGCAGTCTTTCTCTTCTTGCTGCTCGACCGCCTCCGCAAGCCTTCCTGACAGACAATCGCCGCGAATCTAGAGTCATCAGAAATCGGTTGCCAAGCTAATGGGCCAGCAGAAATTGCTTGAAGTCATCGTAGGCGCTGGAGATTGGCAGCGAGAGTTTTTCGCGTTTCAGGTAGGCGGCTAGGCGGTCTGGAAGCGGAGGCGCGGAGCCGATGGCGCGCTGCACCACGTCGGCAAACTTTGCGGGGTGCGCGGTGGCCAGAACCAAACCTTGAGAAGGTTCGGGATGTTCGCGCTTGTAGGCTTCCCAGCCGAGAACGCCGACGGCGGTGTGGGGGTCAGCAATGTAGCCGAAGCGCTCGTGGATCGTTTTCATCGCTGCAAGCGTTTCTTCATCGGTTGCGCCGTGGCCCCAGATTTCTTTCTGCACGTATTCCAGGCGATTGCGGCACAAATCGAGAAGACGAGGGAAATTGTTGGGATTGCCGACGTCCATGGCATTGGAAATCGTCGCAACGGCGGGGTGCGGGCGAAATTCGCCGCTCTTTAAGTATGCGGGCACAACGTCGTTGGCATTCGTGGAAGCCACGAATTTCGCCACTGGCAGACCGATGCGTTTCGCAAAAATTCCCGCAGTCAAATTGCCAAAGTTTCCGCTGGGCACGGAAACGATCAGGGGTACGGAGGCCACGGGCAATTGCCGGTAGGCCGCTACGTGATAAAACATCTGGGGAAGCAGGCGTCCGATGTTGATGGAATTCGCGGAGGTCAGAAACGCTCGTTTGTTCAGCTCCACGTCGGAAAATGCCTGCTTGACGAGCCGCTGGCAATCGTCAAACGTTCCGGCCACTTCCAGCGCGGTGATATTTTCGCCCAGCGTGGTGAATTGTTTTTCCTGCGCTTCGCTGATGCGCTTTGAAGGGTAGAGAATCACCACGCGAATTCCCGGCACGCTCAAAAAGCCGTGCGCGACGGCACTGCCGGTGTCTCCCGAAGTGGCCACCAGCACGGTGAGCGTGCGCGTCTCTTCGCGGACAAAATATCCCATCAAGCGCGCCATGAAACGCGCGCCGAAATCCTTAAACGCCAGCGTTGGCCCGTGAAAAAGTTCAAGGATGTGCAGACCGGGCGATAGCGACACCAGATTCACTGGAAAATTGATGGCTTCGCTGACGATTTGCCACAAGACTTCTTCGGGCACATCCGGCGTCGCGAATGGCCGGGCCACGCGAAAACACACTTCGGTAAACGGCAGCCCGCGAAATTCTTCCAGTTCTTGCGGCGAACGACGCGCAATCTCCGCCGGCATGTATAGTCCACCGTCGGGTGCGAGCCCGCGCAACACCGCCCCGCGCAGGGAAGTGAGCGGAGCTTTGCGTGTTGTGCTGCGATATCTCATCCGAGAGAGTTCGTACCTCGTCTAATTTGTAGACTGAGAATTAGATTCCACATCATCTGAAATTTTGCTTGTAGGGGCGCAGCATGCTGCGCCCCTACAACTGCGCGTGCCTCACTTTGACGATTCTATCTGGTGGTGAATTTTTTCCAGAAATGCTGTAGCGTCCAGCGCTGTCGCGCCCGCCGTCTCGCGCAATTCGGCAACTTGTAGCGTGCAATGCGCCAACGCCTCATAGCTGCGGCGGCGGGCGGAGATCAGCGCGGGATAGCACCGCCCCACGGTCTCGTGAGGCAGCTCTCCGCCTTTCGCTTGAAACGCTCCGCGCCAAAGCACCGGCTTCGGATCACTTAAATAGCGCTGGATCAGGAGCTGTTGTTCTTCCGCCGAGGCCGCCAAATACACTACCGTCATCTGGCGGCGCAAACGCATCAGCAGGTTGTTTCCTATATAGATGACGCTGCCGGTGGTATCGAGCACCAGTGGTTTGTCAGGGTGTTTCTCTAATTCCGTCAGCACTTCATCGAGCACGCCAATCTCTTCAGCGAGGTATTGTGACTCGCGCTCCGCGTACGTTGCGCTGTCGGGCCAACCCATCCAGGCCGCCACGCCGTTGATTCCGGCATACCCGCCCCCCGCCAGCCGCGGCGCGAGCCTCTCCTCAATGCGGTCGTCGCAGGAAATTGCCGGCCAGCCGCCAGCCGCTAACCTCTTTGTCCAGAAGGTCTTCCCGGCGCCAGACATGCCGATCAGTGCCAGGCGCAGGGACTTGTCCCTATGCGTTTCAGCATTCATAAGCGAATTTCCTACGATAGCGTGACACCATTGAGGGGAGCAACCGTTGCGACGCCTGACGCTTCCATGAAAACTAATGTACTTCTGGAACCTGTCCTGTAGGACGGCTTGCGAGTCACCCTTCTAAGTGTTAGTTTTGAAAAGACTTTTCCTGCCTATTCACAAGGCAAAGTCCAGCGGCACTTCGGGAGCGCGAAGAGGATTTTTCGTAGTCTCGGGTTCGGGAATTCGTTCGACGTGCATTTTCGGCGGGACCTCGACCGGGTCGGGATCCATTCGATGCCCACGCTGTGAAATTTTTCGTGACGCGAGTTTTCTCCGGTAAATTCGGAGCGGGCGAGAACCAGCCCTGACGATTACGCACTCGCGCGCGGGGTTTTCGTGTCGTACTGGTTTCGCAACGACAATCGATTGCCGCAAGCGCGGCTGGCCGTGGCCTCCTACATCATCGTGGGAATGATCGGCGTGTTGCTGCTCGGCTTCTGGAAGCTGCAGGTCATCGATTCCGATAGATACTCATCGATGGCCGAGCGCAATCGCGTGCGTTCCATTCCGGTGATTGCGCCGCGCGGCCGCATGCTGGATCGCGATGGCCGCGTCCTCGTCGACAACTATCCGTCTTTCAGCGTCCTGCTTCTTCGCGACGATCCCGCCCTGGTGGAAAAAAATCTTCCCGGGATCGCGGACGGTCTGGGCATTTCGTTCGCGGACTTGAAGGATCAGCTCGAAAACACGAAAAATCTGCCCAAGTTCCAACCCATCATCATCAAGCCGGAAGCCTCGCAGGCCGATGTGGCCTTCATCGAATCGCATCGTTCCGATATTCCGCTGCTGGAAATGCTCATGGTTCACCGCCGCCGCTATCTTCCCGGCGGATTCATGTCGCATGCCAGCGGCTATGTGGGTGAAGTGAGCGAGCAGCAGATCGAAGCCAGCAACGGAAGGCTGCGCCCCGGGGACTTCGCGGGAAAGTCGGGTCTCGAACGTCAGTATAACGATCTCCTGCAGGGCACCGACGGCATGCGCCGCGTCATCGTCAACAGCGTGGGCAAGGAAGTCGGACGGCTCACCACGCAGGAAGCGATTCCCGGCAAGCAAATCACGCTGACCATCGATTACGACTTGCAACAAGTGGCCGAGCAATCTTTGGGCGCGCGTCCCGGCGCGGTCGTAGCGCTCGATCCGCGCACGGGCGAAGTGCTTGCGATGGTGAGCCGCCCGACACCAGATCCGAATGACTTCGCCGTGCGCATTTCCAACGAAGAATGGAAGCGACTCAACGACGACCCATTGCACCCGCTACTGAATCGCGCGATTCAAGCACAGCTTGCGCCCGGCTCCGTGTTTAAAATTATTACCGCCACGGCCATGCTCGAGGACCATGTTCCTCAGGAGAGTTTCACGACGTTTTGTCCGGGCTACGGAACATTCTACGGCCGCCAATTCAAGTGCTGGGTGTACTTTGCCAAGACCGGGGCAAAATCGCATGGTGTCACCAATCTGCACGAGGCGATTCTCAAGTCCTGCGACGTGTTTTTTTACAACGTCGGGATGCGCCTGGGCATCGATCGCCTTGCGTACTACGGCAGCCATTTGGGCATCGGACACAAAACCGGCATCGACCTTCCTTCGGAAGAACCGGGGTTGATGCCTTCAGCGGAGTGGGTTGAGCGCGTGTTTCATCGGAAGTGGTACGCGGGCGAAACAATTTCCGTATCGACCGGCCAAGGCGCAGTCACGACAACTCCGGTGCAACTTGCACGCATCATTGGCGGCATCGCTTCCGGAGGCGTTTTCAAGCAGCCGCATCTCTTGAAGGATGCTCAGAACGTAGGCGAAGAGAAATTTGCCCTCTCGGAACCGACCATCGAAAAAATTACGGATGCCATGTACGGCGTTGTCAACGAGCCCGGCGGCACCGGAGGCCAGTTGAAGCTCGCTGGGATTGAGCTGAGCGGCAAATCCGGCACGGCGCAGGTCATTGGCTACGATGAGCGAGCTCGTGTGGCCAAGCAGAAAAAATTCGAAGACAACGCCTGGTTCGTCGGCTACGCGCCGAGGCGCAACCCGGAGATCGTCGTCGCCGTTCTCGTTCAGGAAAGCGGAAAACACGGCGGCGAGGTGGCGGGCCCGGTCGCGCGCGACGTGGTAAAAGCCTACTACGACAAGAAGAACAAGAAGACCCAAGGACAATTGACCGCTGAGGGCAAGCCCGCTGATTCCAGCAAAACCGCTGCTACCGGAACCACCGCCGCCGCCGCGATTCCCGTGCAGCCGGTTTTGAAGCCAAAGAAATTGCAAGAGGCAAGCTCGGCGGCACAATCCGGCACGGAGCCCGAGCGCTAGCTGAATTTTCTTCGCCCGGCCGATTTTTTTACAGCTGTTTGAGAAGTTGTTGGGAAAGGGAATCACGGAAGGACATGAAAGACGGGCCCGGAACACGCGATTACGACTGGTGGCTGCTGGCCATCCTGGCCGCCATTTGCGCGCTTGGCGTGGTTGAAATCTACTCCGCCACGCACGGCAGTTCCCTGGCCGGGATGCACACGAAGCAAGTCCGCTGGCTGGTGATTGGCTTCGTTTTGATGTTCGTGCTCTCGCGCCTCGACTACCACCTCATCCTGGACCAGGCGCCTATCCTGTATCTGGTTGGCATCGTGGCGCTTATTGCGGTGCTGGCGTTCGGCCATACGCGCTTCGGCGCCAAGCGCTGGATCCCCGTCCTGGGCGAGTTTCTCCAGGTGTCAGAATTGGTAAAATTGATTATAATCATTGTACTGGCGCGCTTCTTTGCGGAGGTGCGCACGGACGCGCTGGAATTAAGAGATTTGATCAAGGCAGGTTTTTTGGTAGGTCTCCCGCTCGTTTTGATACTCAAACAGCCCGATCTGGGCACCGCTCTCGTGCTTATGCCCATGCTGGTTGTTGGAGCCTTTCTGGCGGGTTTGCAGTGGCAGCATGCTGCCGTTTTTTCGTTGGCCGGGATTTTGCTGGTGGGGGCTGTGTTCTACCCTCCCGTTAGCCGGCACATCCTCAAGCCATATCAGAGGGAGAGAATTACTTCCTTTTTGCATCCGGAAGAGGACGCCAAGGGCTCCGGCTATCAACTGCTGCAATCGAAGATTGCCGTGGGTTCCGGCGGCTTCTGGGGCAAAGGATTTGGCAACGGCACTCAGAATCAACTGGGCTACATCCCCGTCCGTTATTCCGATTTCATCATGTCGGCCTGGGCTGAAGAGCAGGGATTTAAGGGCGTGCTGATTGCTCTCGGGCTGTATATGGCGCTTCTGCTTCGCTTAGTGCAGAATGCTCAACGTGCGAAAGATCGCGCGGGAATGTTTCTGGTCATGGGCGTCGCAGCGGCGCTGGGTTTCCATGTATTGGTAAACGTGGCTATGGTGATCGGAGCTATGCCGGTTACCGGCATCCCCTTACCCTTAATGAGTTATGGGGGTTCCGCCACGCTGTTCGTTTTCCTGGCGATTGGCCTGGTGATGAATGTCCGGCTTCGCCGCTTCGTCAACTGACGAACCGCCAGTGCCGAGTGACGCGTCCCGAATCTTTCGGGACCGCACCGGAAAAGTATCAGCAAGAGTTGGCCGTTTAGCGGCCACCGGAATTTAGGATCTTTAGAGTGAGGACAGCATCGTCCGCCGTTCGCCCGGGTAGTCCGCGGCAACGCACCAGCCTCGATAGACTGAGGAACCGTCTAGTAAGTGGTCCCGGCCCCACCGGGATCATCCCCTCTGGCTTCGAACGCCAAGCCATCTCCTTACGGGTGTGGCCCACGTGTGTCCCGGCTTTGCCGGGTCAGGCGCCGATTTCTCGGACCTCCGACGGGCAGAAGCCTGCGGCGATGCGTCCTGTCAATCCCGGTGAAACCGGGATTGTACAGAAAGGTGGCTCCGGCCTTGCCGCAGCCACGTACAAGGAGTTTTCATGTCGAAAGAATTGGTTATTTCCGCGGCCTCCCACGAACGGCGGGTCGCGATTCTCGAAGAAGGCCAGCTAGTCGAAATCTACATCGAGCGCGAAAAAGAATTCGCTCTCGTCGGCAGCATCTACAAAGGCAAAGTCACCCGCGTCCTTCCCGGCATGCAGTCCGCTTTCGTGGACATTGGCTTGGATGGCGACGCTTTCCTCTACGTCAGCGACGTTTTCGAAAACCTGGAAGACTACGACCACGGGCATGAGCAAACGCATGCCCCGGCGTCGAGCGCCCCTCCGAGTTCCCCTGATGTGCAGATGGCCGTGGGGCACGCGCTGGATCACGCGGAGGAAGCGGTAGACGCTTCCATCGATATTCTTCCGGGGGAATCCCTGGCGAGAGCCAGCGAGCCGCGCGGCACGGGTCATCACCCTGTCGATGTTCCCCATGATGAACATGTCCAGCCGGAAAGCGCCCCGCGCGAGCACGCTTCCCGTGAAGAGGCGCACGCCTCCGAAGGCGAGCACCACGAAGAACATCACGATGCCGAGCAAGCGGGCGCGCACGAAGATGTTCACGCCGCCGACGAGCGCCAGCCTGAATCCAACGCCTCGGCGCCGCAGAATTTTGCTCCGCACTACAATCCTACGCAGAACTACCCCGCGCGTTCCGACAGCGGCGGCGAACGCTCCGGCCAGAATTTCGGCCGTGGTGGAGACCGCGGCGGGAATCGCGGCAGCGATCGTGGCGGAGACCGCGGCCGCGGCGGACGCTGGGGCCGGCGTGGCGGCAGGCCGCGTGGCGGGCGTCCTCAGAGTGGTCCGGGCGGAGGCCGCAATCTGCCCCCATCCAAGTATGCAGCTCCGCAAGGCGGAGAAACTCGCAGCAGTGATTCTCGCGGCTATGAGAATCGCGGCGGGCAGCCACGCGGATTCGAACCGCGCGGCCCGCGCCAGCGAGGGTTTGATAATCGGAGCCAGGACAGTTCGCGCAACGCCGGACCATCCGATTCTTCCGATCGCTCCGAAGCTCCAAATGATTTTGGCGCCGAGGAACGCATTCTTCTTCCCGGCGAATCGCTCGCAAAATATCGCGACAAACCGGTAGCCGCGGCTGCGCCGCAGCCCGTCGTCGAGCACAAATCCTTCGAAGCTCCTCCCGAGCCCGAAGAAACCTCGCAACGCGCCTCCAGCAATGCGCCGGCAAGCGTTCCCGGAAGCGCCAACGTTCCCCGGCGTTTCTCAGGCGGCTTGCCACGCTGGCTCCTGGCGGACGCGAGTTCCGAGGCCGAAGCCGCTCCCATTTCCGCCGAAGAGAATATCGGCACGGCGGAAGACGCTTCGCTCTCCGCGCACGGCGCAAATCCGCCGAGGCACGAAGCCGCTCCACTCGAACTTCCCGTTTCACCCGCTTCGGCACTTGCACCTGAATCTTCAACTCGCGGCGAAACAGAGCTGAGCGAAGACCAGGTCGCTGCTCTCGCGGCCGATTTCGTCGAAGCCAAGCACGAAGAAGCCACGGAAGAAGTCGAAGTGGATGCCGTCATCGGTGGAGCCGAATTCGAAGAAGACGAAACTGAAGAAGAGCCGGAAGAAGGGCATTCCACGGAAGTCTCCGAACTCACCGAAGAAGAAACCGAGGAAGTCGAAGAGGGCCGCGCGGCCAATCGCGCCGAAGCAGAAGCAGACGCAGCGCACGAAAGCGCGGAACACGCCGCGGCTCTCGGCGAGCACGATCGCTTAGTGCATCACGAGGACGAAGACGAACAGGAACGCGAGGAACACCAGCACGCCGAGCACGCGGAACAGGAAGCCATCGCCGCAGCATCGGGCGAAACCGTTGCCGAAGGCGCAGCCATCATCCAGGAAGACGTGATTCTCCTCCCCGGTGAAACGCGAGCGCCGCACGTTGGCGGCCCATCGGCTCCGCGCGAAGATTTCCCGCGTGATTCCGCCCGCATCGGCGGCAATCCGCGTTCGCGTTTCCAGCGCCCATTCCGCAGCGGCGGTCGAGACCGAGGCCGCGACAATCGCGGTGGACGTCCCGATAGCCGCGGTGGCAGGCCAGACAGCCGTGGTGGACGTCCCGATCGCGGAGGCCGCCCGTCAGGCCCGCGTTTCGAACGCCGTGGCCCCGGCGGCCCCAGACATGATCGTGGCCATCATGGCGGGCACTCCGGCCCATCGCGCCGTCCGCAGCTTATTTCTGAAATGCTGAAGGCCGGTCAGGATGTGGTCATCCAGATCGCCAAGGAGCCTCTCGGCAAAAAGGGCGCGCGCATTACCAGCCACGTCGCTCTTCCGGGCCGCTTCCTGGTGTACATGCCCACAGTTCATCACACCGGCGTTTCGCGCAAAATTGTCTCCGCGGAGAATCGCTCGCGGCTGCGGCGTCTCGTCAGCGAAGCCGGCAACGCCTATCCCGGCGGCTTCATCGTGCGCACCGCCGCGGGCGGCGCCACCGACGATGAAATTCGCGCCGACATCGAGTTCCTCGGCAAGACCTGGAACGAAATCAAGGAACGCAGCGAGCAGCGCAAAGCGCCCGCTCTCTTGCACCGCGACCTCGACCTCGTCGAGCGCATGCTTCGCGACTACGTCAGCGACGATTTCACCGCCATCTGGATCGACAGCGAAGAAGAGTACGGCAAGGTCGTCGAGTTCGTCAGCCGCTTCCAGCCTAAACTCGTCAACCGCGTCAAGCTCTACACCAAGGAAACGCCGATCTTCGAGGAGTTCGGCATCCAGCACGAGCTCGACAAGGCTCTGCGCGCCAAAGTCTGGCTCAAGTCCGGCGGCTACATCGTCATCAACCACACCGAAGCCCTCGTGGCCATCGACGTCAACACCGGCAAATTTGTCGGCAAGGGCTCCATCCGACTCGAGGACACCATCGTCAAGACCAACCTCGAAGCGGTAAAGGAAATCGTCCGCCAGATTCGCTTGCGCGACCTCGGCGGCATTATCGTCGTCGACTTCATTGACATGGAAGAGCGCCGCAACCGCGAAAAAGTTTTGTTCGCGCTGCAGCAGGCTCTCGAAGAAGACAAAGCTCCATCAAAGGCTCTGTCCTTCAACGAATTCGGCCTCGTGTGCATCACCCGCAAACGCACCAAGCAGGCCCTCGAACGCGTGCTCTGCCAGCCCTGCCCTTATTGCACCGGCTCCGGCATGGTGAAGTCGATTCCCACGCTCTGCTACGAAATCCAGACCGAATCGCGCAAAATGGCCGCTGCCGGCCATGAAGGCCCGAACCTGACCCTGCGCGTCCACCCGGAAATCGCCAAAGCCCTCAAGACCCGCGAGTCCATGCTCATCGACGAACTCGAACAAACCTCGCACAAACACATCATCATCCAGTCCGACGCCACCCTCCACTGGGAACAGTACGACATCTACTGACTCGCTGCCCTTGTAGGGGCGCAGCGCGGTGCTGCGCCCCTATCCGCAGCCAATGAAACAAATACGCCCGGGCGCACAATTGTCCGGGCGTTTCTGTCTCCGGAAATACTTGTAACCTTTGGCCCGAAAAACAAGTAAGTAGATACAGAGAGTGGCCGATGGACTTGCTCGAACGGTTTGCGGCGGGCGACCTGGATGCCTTCGAGGAGCTGTTTCGGCAGCACCAGAAAGCCGTCTATGCCTGGACCGTGCGCATCGTCCGCGATCCCGGAATTGCCGAGGACCTGACCGTGGAAACGTTCTGGCGCATCTATCGCTCGCGTTCCAGCTTCCGGACGGGGGGCAATTTCTGCGCTTGGGCCCGGCGGATCGCCACAAACGCAGCTTTCGATCATCTCCGCGCGGGAAAACGACGGATTGAAGTCGCGCTTTCGGACGATCTCTCTGGGCCAGCGGACATAGACCCCGCGGTCCGAAAGGAAACGCGCGATCGCATCAAAAAGGCTTTCGCTGAGCTGCCTCCCAAATATCGCCTGGTCGCGACACTCGCGCTGGTGGAAGAAGAACCATACGAGACCATCGCGGAAGCCGCCGGAATCTCGGCCGGACTCGTCAAAATGCGTGTCTTTCGGGCCGTCCGGATTTTGCGGAAAAAACTCAGTTCTTTAGTCATCCAACCTGGAGCGTAACGATGAACGGTGAAAACGACGAACAACTCAAGCAACTCATCCGGCAGGCCATCGCCCCGGTGAAGGACGCCGAACTTCAGCGCGATCTCTGGCCGCAAATGCTGAAAAAGTTGCAGCAGCACGAGCCGGTGCGCGTCCCCTGGTTTGACTGGGTCCTCGCCGCAGTCTCGTGTCTGATTCTCTTTCTTTTTCCCAGCGTCATCCCGGCTTTGCTGTACCACTTGTAGTGAATGGGAGGCTTTATGAAGGAACACACTTATGTTCGCGCCTATCTCGCCGGCATCGCCACGCCGACCGTTTTCCTGCTGGTCGTCATGACCGTGTACGCCGTCCTGCGCTACGTCTACAACTTCCCCGTTCCCGTCGAGCGCGTCATCGTCTTTCCCATGGCCGTCGTTCCCAATCTCTGGGGTCTCTGGAACGTCCTGTACGTCGCCGCGGGTTCGCGGTACCCGATGTCCATCGGCCTTCACGGCGCGCTTCTACCGATTCTCCTCGCGCCACTCGGCATCTTCTTCGCCAGCCTTTTGGACTTTCACGTACTGATGCACAATGGCGGAATCAGCGCACACGATGTTGCCAGGGGGATAAGTACGCTGATCGCCGCTTCCCTCCTCGGCCTCAGCCTCTACTACCTCGCCTGGAAATATCTTGTCGCCTTCCTGAACCGCGTCGTAGGCTTGGCTTAGAGCGACTTCTTTTGGGGAACGGTCACTTTGCGTTAAACTCTCGCGCAATCATGGACCGGGAGCTCACACGCGGCTCCTGAAATTCAACACTTGAGGCGGATGTGCCCATGAATCTCCCTGTCACTCCTCACACGGAGATCGCTCCCGAAGAACCCGCGGGAATCGAACAAACTTCCTGCTGCATCGTCGGCGGCGGACCCGGCGGCGCCATGCTGGCGCTGCTTCTCGCTCGGCGCGGAGTCTCCGTCACTCTTCTCGAAATGCACAAGGATTTCGACCGCGAGTTTCGCGGCGACACCATTCACCCCTCAGTGATGGAAATCCTCGACCAGATCGGTCTGGCGGACAAACTCCACCAAATTCCGCACACGAAAATGACCGGCCCCACAATCCAATTTACGAACGGCCCTTTTCGCCCTTTCAACCTCGCCCGGTTAAAGACCCGCTTTCCCTACGTGCTCCTGGTTCCCCAGGTTCGTTTTCTCGAATTCATTACCGGCGAAGCCGCGAAGTTTCCGCGATTCAATTTAGTGATGCATGCCAATGCGCAAAAGTTGGTGGAAGAAAATGGTGTCGTCCGCGGAGTGCGCTACGCCGCGCCCGACGGCCTCCACGAACTTCGCGCCACACTGACTGTGGGCGCCGACGGCCGCTTCTCGCACATCCGCCGCCTGGCCGGTTTCGAACCCATCAAAACCTCGCCGCCGATGGACGTCTTGTGGTTCCGGCTCCCCAAACTTCCCGGTGAACCCGAGATTACCGGCGGCGCTTTCGGCGCAATTGGCCGCGGGCGAATCTTTATCATGCTCGAGCGCACCGACTACTGGCAGTCGGGTCTCGTTTTCCCCAAAGGCCAATATCAGGAGTTGCGTGCCAAAGGCGTGGAGTCCGTGCGCCGGAGCATTACCCAAATCGAGCCGCGTCTCGCCCGCCACGCCGAATCTCTGACCGACTGGCACCAATTAACCTTGCTCTCTGTCGAGTCCAGCCGCTGCCCGCTTTGGCACAAGCCCGGCCTTCTGCTCATCGGCGATGCCGCCCACGTGATGTCTCCCGTTGGCGGTGTGGGCATCAACTACGCCATCCAGGATGCCGTGGTTGCCGCGAACGTTCTAACCAAGCCTTTGTTGTCTGGAAAAGTTTCGGAATCCGATCTAGCCGAGGTGCAGCGCCAGCGTGCGTGGCCGACGCGTGTCATTCAGTCCATGCAGTCGTTCATGCAGCGCAACCTGGTCGCCCACGCCCTTCTCGCTCAACAGTCCATCAACATCCCCTGGCAATTGAAACTTTTTGTCCGCATCCCCATCCTGCGCGATATTCCCGCCCGCCTGATCGCCTTCGGCATCCACCGGGTACGTCTTAAGGAAGTTTAGAGCCTAGCATTCCGTTTGCTCTTGTAGGGGCGCAGCATGCTGCGCCCCTCTCGGCAACCAACAAAATCTTACCGTTTCGGTTTAACGATCTTCGCCAGCGCCTGCGACGCCGGATCCTGCACGGCAATCGGCGTATCGAAGAAAAGATTCATCGCAATCAAATTCCCCGTGGAACTCGTATCCTTGAAAATTCCGATCGGCGCTTCCGTAATGACGTTGTCCTCCACCACATTGTTGTTCCCCAAAACGAAAATCCCCGATTCCGCGCCGTTGAACACCTGATTGCGCCGGACGTCCGCGCGATTCCCTTCCACGCGAATCCCCTCGAACACAACAGCCGCAAAAGTCTCATTCCTCTCGACAACTGCATGATTCCCATCGATGAAAATGGCAACCTGGCTGATTCCCGCCCGGTTGCGCGAAACCTCCACACCATCCGATTGCGTGACGAGAATGTCCGTCGCTACGGCTTGGCATGTCGCAACGGCATTGCACGGCGAGAAAACCGTATTCGTCACAAGATTGCTCTCAATCTCGCCTCCCGCGCCAAACCCAATCTGAATCCCGTTTTGCGCGATGGCCGTCGTCGGACCAATTCCCGTAACCACGTTGTGCCGGATAAAAGCTCGCGTGCCAATTTCGTTCGCCGTAATTCCGTTCTTTTGGAAATCATGAATGGTCGAATCGTCGATCTCCACATTGGAAATCGTCCCGCCGCCGCTCTGAACGAAAATCCCCGTGCCAGACTGGCAGCCCGCCAAACTTGCGCCCAGCTTGAAATTCCGCACCGCCACGCGCTCGATGTTTCCCGACGCATTCTGGAACGTGATCCCTTCCAGGTCTGGCGCGCATTGCGAAATGCCGTTATTCGCGCCGTCCACCGTCAGCCCGCGCACCGTAACGTTCGTCGCATTCTCGACGAGCAGCGCCGTCGCAATCGGCGACGCATCAAACAAGCTCGTCGTGTTCGTTTGCATGGCGCTCGGCATCAGCACAGCCCCGCTGTCCGCATCCAGCACAAGCGCCTTATTCACCGTAAGCTGTTCCGCGTAAGTTCCCTTGCAGATACGGATGTGATCGCCAGGCGACGCGGCGTTAATCGCATCCTGGATGTGCGTGAACCCCGCGTGCGGACACTCGACTTTATCGTCGTCCACCACAAGCTGCGCCGCGCTCGCGGTCATCCGAGAAGCGGGCAGCAACAACACGACCGCGCAAAGCAGCGCATAGCGAAGAGGAAAGGCTCTCATATTCGTCTCCATTGTTTGGAAGCCATGCCGAAGCGGCGATGTGTCTTCGAGGCACATATGAGGAACGCCGAGTCGGTTCATGCGGGAGATTGAAGCCTGGGGAGCCAAAATATAACAAGCGTCATCGCTCGCATCAATAGTACTGATTCATCTGATATGTCGCCTCGTTAGAGTCGCGCAACTAGCACCATCATCTTCCAAAAAACTGGCAGTGAAGCAAACCCTTACCGCCCCGAATAGCGTTGCTCTTTCCACGGATCGCCGTAAGCGTGATACCCGTTGCGCTCCCAGAAGCCCAGCCGGTCATGATCCAGCAACATGAACCCGCGCACCCACTTCACGCTCTTCCAGGCATAAAGATGCGGCACGATCAGCCGCAGCGGCCCGCCGTGTTCCGCCGTCAGCGGCTCGCCGTCGTGTTCGAACGTGAACAGCACCTCCGGCCGCAGCAAATCCGCCAGCGGCACGTTTGCCGTGTAGCCCTCTTCCGCCAGCACCAGCGCAAACTCCGCTCCCGGCTTTGGCTTCACCAGCTTCATCACATCGGTGAACAGCACGCCCTTCCACCGGTTGTCCAGCCGGCTCCAGCGCGTCACGCAATGAAAATCCGAAGTCACTTCGGTCTGCGGCAGCGCGCGAAACTCCTCCCAGCTCAGCCGCAGCGGTTCCTCCACCATCCCCGAAATCTTGAAGTCCCATTTCGCCGCATCGAAACGCGGCACGCTCCCCGCATGCAGCACCGGCCACTTCAGCGTCAGCGACTGCCCCGGCGGCAGCCGCCCCTCCGCCTTGGCCTTCTTCTCCAGTTCCCGCCTGTCTCCATCTCCAAACAGTGCCATCTCGTTCTCCCACAAAATTAGATACTTGGCCGTTTGAAAAGTTTCCCGCGTCGGACAACTCGCTTGACGGCAAAAATTCAATCGCCTTTTCTCGGTTCCCCGAAAAAAACTCTTGACTGCCAATTTCTCTTATACTATTTTGCTCTAGGCCTTGAACGAAATGGCCTCTGATCGAATCTCTGGAGCAGGCTCCCCTTCATGAAAAAACCTCGACAGCGCGACCTCTTCCCCGGCGCCTTGGAGATGATGATTCTACGCACCATCAAACGCCAGCCCCTGCACGGCTACGCCCTCGTCCAGCACATCAAGCGTACCTCCAACGACCTGCTTCAAATCGAGGAAGGCTCACTCTATCCCGCTCTCCAGCGCCTTCTCAAGGATGAGTTGGTGAAAGCCGAGTGGAGCATTTCGTCCACCAATCGTCGTGTTCGTACCTACAAGTTGACGGCAAAGGGAGCGAAGCATCTGGAGCATGAGGTATCGCGTTTTGAAATGATGCTCGAAGGCATTACCCGCGTCCTGGCCCGGGGTGAGTCATGAACTGGTTCAAGCAGCTTTTTTCCCGCCGCCGTCTCTACGCCGATCTCTCTGACGAAATTCAGCAACATCTCGAAGAAAAGATCGAAGAACTCGTTGCCAGCGGCATGCCCAGAAAAGAAGCCACCGCCGCCGCTCGCCGCGAGTTTGGCAACGTAAGGCTGACCGAAGAGGACAGTCGCGAAGTATGGCGATGGTCAGGTGTGGAGAACATGATCGAAGATATTCGCTATGGACTTAGGGTGCTGCGCAAGAGTCCGGGGTTTACGGCGGTCGCGGTACTGACACTGGCGCTCGGAATCGGGGCGAATACCGCGATCTTCAGCGTGGTGAATACTGTGTTGTTCCAGCCGTTACCGTTCCGCAATCCGGGACGGCTCATGGTGGTGTGGCATACGCCGCCGCAGAAGAGTTTTCCAGGAATTACGAAGTTTGTCGTTTCGCCCGCAAATTATCTCGACTGGCGCGACCAAAATCACGTCTTCGAACAGATGAGCGCCGTGGGCTTTGGCAAATTTAATTTGACGGGCATGGGGCAGCCTGAGTCCGTGGAAGGGCGCGCGGTATCGGCTGAATTCTTTTCGGTGCTCGGCGTGCAACCTGTCCTTGGGCAAGGATTTCTTGAAGAAGAAGATCGGCCGGGACACGGCAACGTGGTGGTGCTCAGCCACGACTTTTGGCAAACGCACTTTGCGGCCAGCAAGGATGTCCTTGGAAGGCAGATCAAACTAGACGACAAAAGTTATGAAGTGGTTGGCGTGGCGCCGGCCAAGTTTGATTTTCCATTTCAGGCGAAACTTTGGGTGCCACTAGCCTGGACGGAGAAGCAACGGGCGGTGCGGGGAAATCACGGCTACATCGTCATCGCTCGCCTGAAGCCTGAAATAGACATGAAAAAGGCCCAGTCCGAGATGGACACGATTTCAGCCCGGCTGGCGCAGCAGTATCCCGTGGACGACGCTGGATGGGGCGCGGTCGTCCTGCGGCTGAACCAGCAAATGTTCCAGCAGGTGGGACCAGCTCTATTGGTGCTGTTTGGCGCGGTTGGCTTTGTCTTGCTGATCGCATGCACAAACGTGGCGAATCTGACGCTGGCGAAAGCGTTGGGACGGCGAAAGGAGATCGCCGTTCGCACTGCGCTGGGAGCCAGCCGGGGGCGCATCCTAAGCCTGGTGCTTACTGAGACTGTTCTGATTTCGGTGGTTGGTGGCGTGCTTGCGCTTCTGCTCGCCCATTTTGTCATCGAGGCCATCGCAAACTTTATAGGGCCGCAGTTACCGCTCGCCGTGCAGATCGGTTTGGACGGATGGGTTCTGGGCTTTACGCTGGCGATTTCCATTCTGACGGGGTTAATCGCGGGATTAGCGCCATCGTGGCATTTGACAAGAGCAAATCTGAATGAATCCCTGAAGCAAGGCTTGGGCAAGACGGACGCCGATTCAAGCGGCGGGCGAGCGCGGAGCGTATTCGTAGCGGCCGAGGTGGCGGTATCGCTAGTGCTTTTGATTGGAGCGGGGCTGATGATCCGGACGCTCTATTTACTGAGAAACGCCAACTCCGGGATGGACGCGCGAAACATCTTGACGGTGACGTTGGGTATTTCGAGCGAGAAGTATCCCGCGGTTGCGCAGCAAAACGGATTCTTCAATCAGGTACTGGAGCAGGTCCGCGCGTTGCCCGGGGTGGAGTTCGCCAGTGCGGTTGATAGCCTGCCGCTGCAAGGAGGTTCGATACAGCCCGTAGCTGTGGAAGGGCAACCCGTCGTTCCGATGGCGGACCAGCCAGAGGTTCCGGTGCGCTTAATCTCTCCCGGGTATCTACGAGTCATGAGAATTCCGCTGAAACAGGGCCGCGACATTACGGAGGCGGATAATGCGAAAGCGAGGCCGGTGATTCTGGTGAGTGAGTCCTTTGCGAGACGGTTTTGGCCGAATGAAAATCCAATCGGCAAGCATGTGAAGCTAACGTTTTTGCCGGGAGAGGCTAGCGAAGTGGTGGGGGTGGTAGGGGACGTGAGACTGAACGGATTGAGTGTCACAGAACCGGTGCAGTCCGTGTATCACGTGATGGCGCAGAACCCCCAGACCACGTTCATGAGACTGGCCGTGCGCACCGGCATACCGCCGGCGAGTCTGATTTCCGCGGTAACGGAAGCGATCCATCGAGTCGATGCGGATGAGCCTGTTGTTGGCGCGCAAACCATGGATGCGGTCGTGGACGAGTCCATCGCGCAGAACCGCTTGAACATGATTCTGCTGAGCGCATTCGCGGGATTGGCGCTTCTGCTGGCAAGCATAGGAATTTACGGAGTTCAGGCTTACGCGGTGCGGCAGCGAACACGTGAAGTCGGAATTAGAGTGGCGATGGGTGCGCAGCCAGCGGAGGTTTTCCGCCTGATCATCGGGCAGGGATTGCGTCTGGCAACAACCGGAATTGTTATTGGGCTCGCTGCGTCCTTCGGACTGACGCGCTTGATGGCAAGCCAGCTTTATGGCTTGAGCGCGACGGATCCGTGGACATTTATCTGCGTGTCGATAGTGTTGTTAGCGGTGGCGCTTGCGGCGTGTTTTATTCCGGCAAGACGCGCCACGCGGATCGATCCGGTGGTGGCGTTGCGGTACGAATGACGCGGGGTGCCTTGCCGTCGGTGTTGGAAGGCGGGGCCTTTGGCTTTGCTCTTTTTCTTGCTCGCCTCGGACCCGCCGAAACCATTCAGGCTCCGTCTATCGGCCTTACTCCCTCTCGTCAGATACCCCGTGAACGGGACCCTAACCTCTCTTGACAAGTGTTAAGCTACAGGCTACAGTCAACCATGTGAGGATTCGGAACTTCGCTCACAAAGGCCTGCGGGCGCTCTACACCGAAAACAGCGCAAAGGGTGTTCCGCCCGATTCGGCGGACAAGCTCCGCAAGATGCTTGCCTTTCTCGACGCCATGCAGGACCCGGAAGAATTGCGCGCCCCCGCCTCCTGGAAGCCGCACACCCTGACCGGCGACCGCAAGGGCACCTGGAGCTTGACCGTAACGCGCAACCGGCGTCTGACGTTCCGCATTCATACCGCGGATCGCGAAATCTGCGACTTGAATTTGGAAGACTATCATTAGCATCGAAGGGAGCAATGCCTATGGCCATGAAGAACCCGCCGCACCCCGGCGATTTCATCCGCACGGAAATCATCCAGCCCGCGGGGCTCTCCGTCACTGCCGCCGCGGCCGCTTTGCAGGTTTCCCGGCCCGCCTTGTCCAGTCTCTTGAACGGCAAGGCCGCGCTCTCCGGCAATATGGCCCTGCGCATTGAAAAGGCTTTCGGCGTCAGGATGGATACCCTCATGCGCATGCAATCCGCTTACGACATCGCCCAAACTCGTCTGCGCGAAAAACAAATCCGCGTCCGCCGCCTTCACCCCACTGCCGATGTTCACGCTTAGGCCGGCAGGCGGCACGCACTGATTGCTTGGGACTCAATCCGCTGGTTGGTTGCTCCGTCCTCGGTGCTGGAGGGCGGGGCTTCGAAGTTCTCGCACAATCCCAGTACGAGACTCTCCATCTTCTAACCTCTGACTTTTTCCACAGACAATTCGAATCATACTGACTGGTATCCTTGACAGATTCTTAATATGTGCTATACTTCCTCATGTTTGCCGGGCGAAGTGTCTCCAATCTCCAGTGCCGCCCCGCGTTTCCCGTTTGGGTTAACCAGGTAGTACCCTCCCTCCCGCAAACTCTGATTCCAATCGACTTGAAACCCTGCAGAATCAACACTTACGCGCTACCTCCGCGTTTTGCCGTGTTTTGGCCGCAATCGCCCGCCCGCAACTCCTTTATCAGCAACATTTACGAAGAGCCGCTCTGCAAGTCGTTTGGAAGCAACACTTACGAAAAAACGGGGGAGGGGGGCCCCTCCCCTCTTGTGGTGGCGCAACTCGTTGCGCGCTTCTCGGACTGGACCCAAGCACCTGCGAACGGTCTGCGTAGCTTCAGAAGTCAGAATCGCCGGCTAGAGTCGTCGGCTGGACTAGTTAATGTCGACTTCCAGTCCCCCAACCCATCCGGCGACCACATTGTAGATGACCGCGCCGACAGCCGCGAAAATCCCTCCAATCACTCCATAAAACACGGGAAAGAAAATGATGGCACCAAACCCCATCCCGAATCCGAGCATCCGCGCTCCCGGCGCGCCCGCTGCGGCCGCGGGGCCGAGAGACCCCGCCACCAGGGAAACACAGGCCACGATGATTCCTATGAACACCCCAAGGAGAGCGTACAAAACAAGACCGACTTTGAACGCGGAACCCGGGCCGATACGCTTCAGTTTGGCCATGCCATTCCTCCTCGCGAACTTGGCGCGCATGCTATCAGAACGCAATTGCGGCACAAAGCTCTAAATCGTCTTCGATTCCAGGTTTTTGATAACTCTCCCGCACTGCGCTCGAGCCGCCAGTCATCTCCGTGCGCTTTTCCCGTGTGCTATGCTTTATTCTCGATTCACGAACATGCAGGACAGAGAGTGAGAGCGCCGCATGACCGCACGCATCCTCGACGGGCAGAAAATCCGCGACCAGATCTTTGCCGAGTTGAAGGATGAGATTTCTCTGCTCACCGCCATGGGCGTTCGGCCAGGTCTCGCCGCCGTCCTCGTTGGCGATGATCCCGCATCGCAGCTTTACGTGAAGAGCAAAATCGCCGCGTGCGAACAGCTTGGCCTCTCCAGCGGATTGATCACTCCGCCGGCCACGGTCACCACGCTCGACATGCTCAACCTCGTCGAGGACCTCAATCGCGACAACAACGTCGACGGCATCCTCATCCAGCTTCCGCTGCCCAAGCAGGTCGACACCAAACGCATCCTCGAAGCCGTGGCCCCAGCAAAAGACGTCGATGGCTTCCATCCCGTCAACCTCGGCCGCCTCGTCAGCGGACGACCCGGCCTGGTCGCCTGCACTCCTGCCGGCTGCATGGAAATCCTTCGCCGCAACGATATCAAGATTGAAGGCGCCAACGCCGTGGTCCTCGGGCGCAGCGACATCGTCGGCAAACCCATGGCGCTGCTCCTCATGCACGCCAACGCCACCGTCACGATTTGCCACTCGAAAACGCGCGATCTTCCCGAAGTTGTCCGCCGCGCCGATATCGTCGTCGCCGCCATGGGCAAAGCCGGCTACGTCGAACCCGATTGGATCAAGCCCGGCGCCGCCGTCATCGATGTGGGCACGAATCGCGTGACCGATGCGCAGGAGGCCGAACGGCTTTTCCGCGAATTCCCCGAACGCCTCGCAAAATTCCATGCCAAAGGCAGCGCGCTCGTGGGCGACGTTCATCCCGGCGCCGTGCACACCGCAGGCGCGCTCACGCCCGTCCCCGGCGGCGTCGGCCCCATGACCATCACCATGCTGATGAGCAACACCGTCAAGGCCGCGCGACTTCGCCGCGCTTCTGCAAAACCTTCTCCTTCACATTCGTCGGCCTCAGTACGGTAATCTGCGGCATGCTCCGACTTGGCCTCACCGGCGGCATCGCCAGCGGCAAAAGCGCCGTGGCCGCCATGCTCCGCGAAATGGGCTTCGCCGTCCTCGACGCCGATGCTCTTGCCCACAGACTGATCGAACCCGGCCAGGCTGCCTACGACGACGTGATTCGTGAATTCGGCCCCGCCATCGCGGATGCCGGGGGCCGCATCGACCGCGCCAGACTCGGCGCCCTCGTCTTCGCCGACCGCACCAAACTCGATCGGCTCAACGCCATTGTCCATCCCCGTGTCCGCGAAGCCATGCTTCACCAGCTCGACGAATGGCAGCACGGCGGCACGCGCGACGCCGCGTTCGTCGAAGCCGCCCTCATCGTGGAAGCCGGATTCGACAAGAATCTTGACGGCCTGGTGGTCGCCTGGTGCACGCCCGAGCAACAGCTTGCGCGCCTCCTCACCCGCGGCCTGAGTGAAGCTGAAGCGCGACGCCGTATCGCTTCGCAGCTTCCCGTGGCGGAAAAACTCCGCCACGCAACGGAAAAAATCGATTGCTCGCACTCCATCGAAGAGACTCGCCGCCAAGTCGAAGCTCTTGCTGCCAGGCTCCGCCGCCAGCCGCAACATTCCTGATGGCGTTCCAACGCGATGGCACGCGTCGCTCAGCGCGACGTGGTTCTTCTGTTCACTTCCAGATCGCGCCGATGCGATGAACCTGGCCGATTTTTTCTTTATACTATTCCCAGCGGATTTCTATGGAAGGACAACCGACATGAGTCCACAGATAGCGAAAACCAACACGGCTATGCGGCTGCTAGCCTTTGCGGCCATACTCATCCTTGGAGCGTACTGGGCCGGGGCCCGCTGGGGACAGCACGAACCCACGAACGTCGAAGCTCTCCCCTCGGGCGGGTCCAACTCCGCACCTTTGACAAACGTGGCCGCGCGAGACTCCGCACTCACCAACGACGAAGCGCTCAACGTGCGCATCTACCGCCAGGCCGCGCCCGCTGTCGCCAACATTCTTACCAAAGCCACCGAATACGACTTCTTCATGGATCCCGTCCCCGTCGAGGGCGCGGGCTCGGGTTTCATGATTGATCCCCGCGGCTACATCCTCACCAACTTCCACGTCGTCCAGGAAGCGCAATCCATCGAAGTGGTCCTAGGCGACCAGTCCCGTTACCCAGCCAAATACATCGGCGCCGATCAGCGCAACGATGTGGCCCTCATCAAGATCGACCCCAAGGGCAAAACTCTCGTCGCGCTTCCCCTTGGTGATTCGAGCGCGCTTCAAGTCGGCCAAAAAGTTCTCGCCATCGGTAATCCGTTCGGTTTTCAATCCACACTGACCACCGGCGTGGTCAGCGCCCTGGGCCGCACGGTGCAGACCAGCCAGACGACGGCGATCGATGAGGCGATTCAGACTGACGCTTCGATCAACCGCGGCAATTCCGGAGGCCCGCTGATCAACACACGCGGCGAAGTCATCGGCATCAACTCCGCTATTTACACGCCCAGCGGAACCGCAGCGGGCATCGGTTTCGCCATTCCCATCAACACTGCCAAGGCCATCGCGCATGACCTGATCACCGACGGCCGCGTGCACCGCGCGTTCCTGGGAGTCGAGACGCTTCCCATCGGAGGTTATCTTGCACAAGCGCTCGATTTGCCAGTCCAGGAAGGCTTGCTGGTCGAAACGGTGACCAAGAGTGGGCCAGCCGCTGTCGCCGGCATCCACGGCGGCGACCGCGAAGCTCAGGCGGGCATGCGCAAGATCTATCTCGGCGGCGACATTATCGTCTCCATCGATGGGCAAAAAATCGCCAATCAGTTCGACGTCAACGCGATCTTAAACCGCAAGCGCCCAGGGGACACCGTGACTGTCGTTATCTACCGGGGCGGAAAGAAAATTGACATCCCGTTAAAGCTGGGTGAGCGCACCAACTAGTGTCTGGTCTTACGACATAAAAAGCGCGCAGCAAGCTGCGCCACTAAAAGGACTTAGGATGGCAGACTTTACTAGCGAACTTCAGGGACAGGGAGCTAACGGTTGAATTCTTCGCGATGCCGCGCGCGCTCCGTGTCACTTAGTGAAAACCAATTCTCGGCAATGTCGCGCACGCGTTCCAGTTCGCGCTGCATCTCAGCGTGTTTCGTTTCCATCATGTCAGCGTCCGCATCTTTCGGAACATAGATGGGAGGCGCGAAGAGCATCAGCGTCCGCGAAAAGGGCTTCGGCATAAGAAAGTGGTCCCACGTTTTTTCAAATGTTTTTCCGCGCTCGACACCGATGTGAAACACCATAATGGGGCAGCCGGTTTTGCGCGCCAGCATCACGGGCCCGGGCTTGGCCACGTAGCGAGGCCCGCGCGGTCCGTCAATCGTAAACGCGCAGTCCAGACCTTCTTCCAGGCGCCGCGCCATCACCGCCAGTCCGCGCAATCCCCCGCGCGAAGAACTTCCCTGGGCGGTTCCAAATCCGAGCCACTCGATGACTTTGCGGGTCCACTGCCCGTCGAAGGCCGTGGTGTTCATCACTACGACGCCGTGATTTCTGTACCACCACACCACCGGAATGATGACCCGGTGCCAGAATGCCCAGATGCACTGCTGCTTCGCCGCGTAGACGCGCTCCGCATGCTGCCATCCCAGCACTTCATATCGCAGCGTGGGTCCCAAGGTGCGTATCACGGTGTACACAGCCGCCGCGATGAACGGAATCTGGATCCGGCGCGACCACGGCAACTCCGGCAGCCGTGTATCGTAATGGGCGTTAACCGTTTCCGGCCCCGGCGGATTCGACGGGCTTGGTGCAGCGTTTTGTATCGTCATGATCTTCGCGTGCGGCTGAGCGGCCGACGACGTATAGTATAGAGGAGCTTGGTTTTGGGGGTGCGGCAGCCTGCTTGCTGGTTCGTGAAGGGCTGAACCCACTCTCCGCACTCCGGAAGCATCTTATAGTGAGCTTGCGGAGCAATCTCCGGCTAGACCAGATACCAGCATGACGCATCGGCTCAAATTGCTTTTCCCGCTTTCGGCTTACCTTACGGCAATGTCAGCTGCCGTATTTTTCGCTGGGGCAAGTCTCGTTTTCTCGGCAGCGCGTCCTGATGAACCGCTTCCCGCAGACACTGTCGGCTCCATTGAAGGCGAAGCTATCGCCGTTTCCGGCCCCATGAGCGTGGACGTCGTTCATGGCCAGGCGAAGACCGTTCTCCGCAGCGGCAGCGACATCCGCGTCAAATCCGGCACGGCGCGCATCGACCTTGTCGAGGGCGGGCAGATCACCATCTGCGGCCCCGCGCATCTCTCGGTTCTCAAATCCGGTGCGTTGCTCACCGTGGCACTCGATACGGGCACGATTCACGCGCACATCGAAAAGGAACCTGCGCTCACGGTGTACACGCCGCAAATTCAGGCCAAGTCCATCTCCATCGGAGACGGCCCGCAGGATATTCTCGCGGGCTTCGACGCGACAGGTGCAATGTGCATTCGCGCGAATCGCGGCGCAGTGCGTCTGGAGCAGCAACTGACCGGCCAGAGCCTCGTGGTTCCCCAGGGCGGCGACGTGCTCGTCGCCAATGGCCAGTTGGAATCGCTCCGCACCAGCGCCGGTCATTGCGCTTGTGAACTGCAAGCCGCCAAGACCGCTCCGCCGCCCGAAGTAAGCAGACTCGCTACTCCCGAAGAGACACGCAAGAGGTCGTTCGATGTGAAGCCCAATCTTCCCGCGGCTTCCGCGGAAAAGCCCACCATAAAGGAAGAGCCCTTCTACCAGGTCTATATGCCGCCGCTGACCTATGATCCAAAGACCAAAGTCCAGTCCGAATTCGATCCCAAGCTCATTCTGCTGGTTCGCCGCGTGCGCGTGCGTCCCACGCTAATCTTTCAGGGTCGCGTCGAAGGCGACACTGTCGCTGCCGCCGCGCCTCCGCCGCCGATTCCGGCGGCAATGCCTGCTTCCTCAGCCGCAAAGCCCGCTACACAGCCCGGCGACACATTTGTCGATCGCGTGCGCAATTTCATTCGCAAACTGTGGTCTTCGAGTTGACCGCTTTTCTCGCAAGAACGCCTGACAACTACATCCCTTCGTAGTTCGGTCCGCCGCCGCCTTCGGGCACGACCCAATCGATAATTTGATAGGGATCGGCGATGTCGCACGTTTTGCAATGGACGCAATTCGCCGCGTTGATTTTCAGCTTCACGCCGCCGTCGGATTCCTTGGCCATTTCGTAGACCGCGGCGGGACAAAAATACTGGCAGGGATTTCCATATTCGACGACGCATTTCGTCGAGCAAATATTCGTGTCGGCAACATGCAGGTGGCACGGCTGATCCTCTTCGTGCCGTGTCCCGGAGTGATAGACATCGGTCAAGCGGTCGAAGGTCAGCTTCCCATCACCCTTGAATCGTTCTGGGGCAGGCCGGCCATCGATTTTCTTGTATGCTTCGTAACCGGCGTGCGCGCGCATCGGGTCGATCAGGCCGCGGCCGCCGGTGATTTGCTGGAAGGCTGTGTGGATAAATCCGCCGAGCATGCCGTGTTGGAAGGATTGGTGGAAATTGCGCACTTGCCAAAGCTCTTTTTTGATGTAGCTCTGTTCGACTTTTTTCGGAAACGCGCTCAAGGTTTTTGAGGAGGTGTCGCCGACTTTCAGCGCATCGAAAATCGTTTCCGCCGCCAGCATCCCGCTCTTCATCGCCATATGGATGCCCTTGAGGCGCTGCGAATCGAGAAAGCTTCCCGAATCGCCGATGATCAGCCCGCCATCGACGTAATTGCGCGGCATCGCGTACCAACCACCATAGGGCAGCGACTTCGCGCCGTAACGCACCAATTTTCCGCCCTCGAGAATATTTTTTACGAAGGGGTGGGTCTTCCAGGTTTGAAAGGCGGTGTGGGGGTCGAATTGCGGATTGGCGTATTCCAGGGCGAGCACGAGTCCGATGGAGACACGGTTGTTCGTGAGCCCATAAATCCAGCCGCCGCCGTACATGTCGGTCGAAACCGGCCAGCCCAGCGTGTGCGCCACGTATCCGGGAGCGATGCGGCCCGGCTGCACGTCCCACAATTCTTTTACGCCGATTCCATAACTCTGTGGATTGATGTTGTCGAGTTTTTTCGCCGCAACAAGTTTTTTCGTGAGGGAACCGCGGGTGCCTTCGGCAAGGACCGTCACTTTTGCGCGCAGTTCGTAGCCGGGCGTGTAGTTGTCTTTCTGCTTGCCGTTTTTGTCGAGGCCTTTGTCTTCGGTGATGACGCCGGCGATGCCGTCGCCTTCGTGAATGAGTTCCGCGCCGCCAAATTCCTTGAATACGTTTACGCCGGCGGCTTCCACCAGTCCGCCGAGCCATTTTACGATTTTGTTCAGCGAAACAACGTAATTGCCTTTGTTTTGAAAGGGCGGCGGCGTAATCGGAGCCCGGAACGACGATCCCTTTGTGAACAACAACGCCGCCGAATCCGTTACCGGCGTATCCAGCGGCGCGATCTTCTCAAAATCCGGCACTAATTCTGCAAGCGCTTTCGGATTCATGATCGCGCCGGAAAGCTGGTGCGCACCAATCTCGCGCCCTTTTTCGAGGACGTAGATATTTTCGGCCGACAACTCCGGTTTGCCACCGACCGCATTGTGCTGCTTGATGAGATTCGCCAGGTGCAGAGCGCAAGCCAGCCCCGCCGGCCCGGCCCCGACGATCAGTACATCCGCTTCGAGTTGTTCGCGCTGTACGGGCATAGTTAAACGTTGTTTAGCATCGCGATACTCAGAGCAACCTGAGACGAGCTACCTCTTAGCCAGTTTCTCGAATGCCGATGCACTGATCCACTCTCGTTTCGTCGAATCAAATTGTATGTCTCTTACCAGAATTGTATAGACGAAACGCCTTCGTGAATCTTCCAGTCTGGTCCAGATGCTTTCACCGTTCCCCAGCTCAATGTCACCAATGTCGTAGACGCTGTAGAAGTCTTCATATTCGTCCAAATTATCGTCGAACAAACGCTCGAAAAGATATTTTCGCCCGTTGTAGACAGCTATAAGGCCTTGGGGCACATCGTAAAAACCTCTGTACTCGAACGGAATTCCGCCAGAATGAAGATCCTTGCGCCAAAAATGTGAAATCCAAGACACTGACGCAACACTCCTTAGGTCTTGGATTTTTCCAGAGCTTCTGTCAGCGCGGGCATGATTTCGAAGATGTCACCGACGACGCCGTAATCGGCGATTTCAAAAATTGGGGCGTTGGAGTCCTTGTTGATGGCCACGATGGTGCGCGCGCCTTTCATGCCAACAACGTGCTGGATGGCGCCGCTGATGCCGAGAGCGAGGTAGAGCTTCGGCGCAACGGTTTGCCCAGAGCTGCCGATCTGGCGTTCCATGGGGAGCCAGCCTTCATCGCAAATCGGACGAGATGCCGCAATCTCGCCGCCGATGGCCTTCGCCACTGCTTCCGCCAGCGGAATATTTTCCGGCGCTTTAATGCCGCGGCCGATGGAGACGATGATGGGGGCTTGCGTCAGGTCTACCGCGGATTTCGCTTCTTTGAAAAGATCGAGCGGCTTGGTGCGAATTTGTCCGGCGCTTAGTGTTATGGCTACGGCGTTTACTGGCGCTTTTCCCGAAGGATGCGCTGCGAGTAAATCCGCGCGAAAGGCTCCGGACTGAAAGGACGCGAACCACGGCGCGGCGCCGGCAAACGTCACGTCCGCCGCGGTCTTGCCTTGAAACATTTGGCGCACGAACACCAGCTTGCCGCTCTCGTTGCGGTAGCCGATGCAATCGCCGATCATGCCTTTACCGAGCATGGCGGCCAACTTGGGCGCGAAATCGCGCACCTGATAGGTGTGCGGAAACAAAACCAGATCGGGCTTGGCCGATTCGATCACTTGCTTGAGGGCGACGCAATAGCCATCGGGCGTGTAGGCATCCAGCAGATCATGTTCGACGGTCAATACTGCCGCGACGTTTTTCGCTGCCAGCTCTGCTGCCAGTCCCGCGATGCCCTTGCCAATTACTAGCGCGCTGACGGTGCTCGACGTGTCGGCCGCAATCTGCTGTGCCGCCGTCAGCGTCTCGAAGCTGGCGTTGTTCCACTTCCCTTGCCGCTGCTCGGTGATCACAAGAATTTTCATGGTTAGATCACCCGCGCTTCGAATTTCAGTTTTTCGACCAGCTTCCCAGCGACTTCCTTTGGCGTGCCCGTCAGGAACTCTGTCTTTTTTGTTTTCGTGGGCACGTAGATTTTCTCGATTTTCTGCGTGGGTTCGGATGTCACTCCCAGCGACTCACGCGTAATGGCGGCAATCTCTTTTTTCTTGGCGGCCATGATGCCCTTCAGCGTGGCGTAGCGCACTTTGTTGATGCCCGACTGGATGGAAAGCACTGCCGGCAGTGGGCACTCGATGTGTTGGAACCAGCCTGCCTCCAGCTCGCGCTTCAGCTTCATTTTTCCGTCGGCGACTTCGATCTGCATGATGATTGTCGCGTGCGGCAAATCCAGCAGCCCGGCCAGGAGCACGCCTGTCTGGCCGAATCCGTGATCATCGCTCTGCAACCCAGTCAACACCAAGTCCGCTTTTTCCTTTTGAATGGCTGCGGCGAGCGCTTTTGCCGAGCCTAGCGGATCGAGCTGCGCAAAATTGTCGTCGGCAATGTGCATCCCGCGGTCCGCGCCCTTGGCCAGAGCTTCCTTGATGGTCTGCTTGACGCGCTCGGGCCCCATCGAGAGCGCGATGACTTCCCCGCCGTGCTTTTCCTTGAGGCGCAGCGCTTCTTCGAGCGCGTAGCTGTCCGGCTCGTTCATCTCGAAGCCGATGTCCGATTCCTTGATCCAGTTTCCGGCAATCGCCAGCGGGGCGTCCTTGGCGGGAACCTGCTTGATGCACACAATGATTTTCACGAGAATCTTCCTTGCTTGCGCTGTTTTGATCCAGAGTGATTCATTATACCTACTTACGATTGATAGTTACTAACATTTTTTGCGCGCGCCTCTATCCGGACCCATTTCTACAACTCTTAGCCCATAGGAGAGCACTCCGTGCAACTTCGAGGCCTACGCAAAAGCTCGGATCTATTTCCCTGACCAACGCTTGAAAATCAGCGCGGCGTTCGTGCCGCCAAATCCAAACGAATTCGAAAGCGCGTACTCCACGGAAGCCTTGCGGGCCACGTTCGGGACGTAGTCCAGGTCGCAACACGGGTCGGGCGTTTCGTAATTTATGGTCGGCGGCAAAATCTGATCGCGCAGCGCCAGCACGCTGATGCCCGCCTCGAGTCCGCCCGCGCCGCCCAGCAAATGTCCGGTCATGGACTTGGTCGAACTCACCGCCACTTGCTTGGCGCGCTCTCCAAAGAGGCGCTTGATGGCGGTCGTTTCGATGGCGTCGCCGATCGGCGTCGAGGTCCCGTGGGCGTTCAAGTAACCGATGGCGCTGGCGTCGAGCTTCGCGTCTTTCAGCGCCGCGCGCATCACGCGGAACGCGCCGTCGCCGTTTTCCGCCGGCTGCGTGATGTGATAGGCGTCGCCTGACATGCCGTAGCCGACAATCTCGGCAAGAATCGGCGCATCGCGTTTCTGCGCGTGCTCCAGCGATTCAAGAATCAAAATGCCCGCGCCTTCGCCAACCACGAAGCCATCGCGGTTCAAGTCGAACGGCCGGCTGGCGTGCGCTGGATCTTCATTGCGTGTGGAAAGCGCGCGCATCGAAGCGAATCCGCCCACGCCCATGGGCGTAATGGTCGCTTCCGTTCCGCCGCAGATCATCATTTCGGCCGCGCCGCGTTCGATAATTTTAAAGGAATCGCCGATGGCATGCGCCGATGCCGAGCACGCCGTGGCCGTCGCGGAATTTGGCCCGCGCGCTCCGTAACGAATGGAAATGTTTCCCGAAGCCAGATTCACGATTGCGGAAGGGATGAAAAACGGAGAGATTTTGCCGGGGCCGCCCTGCACGAGTTTCCAGTGCTCGCGTTCGATGATGTCGAAGCCGCCGATGCCCGAAGAAACGTAAACACCCACTTCGTCCAGGTCGTTCTCGGTTTCTTTCGACCAGCGTGCCATCTTCACGGCAAACTCTGCGCCGGCCAGGGCGATCTGGATGAAGCGCCCCATCTTCTTCAATTCTTTTTTCTCGACCCACTTCAGCGGATCGAAGTTTTTCACTTCGCCCGCGAACGTGCAATCGAATCCAGCGGTATCAAAAAGCGTGATGGGGCCAATGCCGCTCTGGCCGGCGAGGAGGTTCTTCCAGCTTTCCTCCGTGCCGATGCCCAGCGCGCAGACCAATCCAACGCCCGTAATGACTACCCGGCGAGTCAACGTTCCCCTGCTCCCTGTTGAGGTGTGAATTTCGTGGCTTACTTACCCTTGGAGTGCTTGTCGATGTACTCGACCGCATCCTTGACCGTAGTCATCTTTTCGGCGTCCTCGTCCGGGACTTCGATTCCGAACGCTTCTTCAAACGCCATCACCAATTCCACCTGGTCCAGCGAATCCGCCCCCAGGTCGTCGACGAACGACGCCGTGGGGGTCACTTCCGCTTCATCGACGCCAAGCTGCTCGACGATAATCTGCTTAACGCGTTCTTCGACGCTGGCCATTCCATATCCTCCGCGATGTGCTATCGCTTTTCTGGTTCAAAATTTGCGGCGTTACCGCCAGCCCGGCGCACACCCTGCGCCCCTGCTTGTTTTACCCGTCTTAAGGCAACCTGCCCATTCTAGACAGGCCATCCGACAAGGTCAACTTGCGTGGCGCAGGCGCTTCACCTTAATGGAAATACCAATTCCCCTTTTCAATGTTCCAGTTCTTGAAGGCACCCAGGAGCTGTTCGTATCGCTCCCTTGTTCGGCATACGAAAGAAATTACCTCATCATGACTATTAAAAACGAAATAGTCATGGTTTTCCGGAATCAAGAATGCGTCCCAACCGAAAATCATTGGCAGAGTCCAGAACGCTCTGGCGTCAGGGAATTCAGCTTCCGAAAAGATCTGCGCCGGGGCTTCTAACAACCCTCGGTTCTCTCCGTAGGCCGCGCGCATCCTTAGGACCGCGCACATTCCCATCTCTTCATCTAGGTTATTCCAAATACCCCATTCCCTAAAGTAAATGGTGGCCCCAGGGAATGGTTTATCCTCGCTGAACGGGAAACACCATTGCGCTAAAGCCACAGTTTGATACGGTCCCTTGGGCAGCCTTACCAAGAACGTTAGTCGGTCTTCCACTCGAAACCGGAGCCACCTATGCTCATCCAGCTCGATGCCATACCCATCGCACCAGCGCGTGAACTCTAGAGGGTCGAGTGTCTTCATGGTCAGGGAATGGCTACGCCAAATACATCCCGCCATTGACGTCCAAAACATGGCCGGTGATGTAGCCCGCCTCATCGCTGGCCAAAAACACGATCGCCGCCGCTACATCGCGCGGGGAGCCCATGCGGCCCAGCGGGATCCGCGTCTTTAAATCTTCTTTCACCTTATCCGAAAGCACATCCGTCATGGGAGTCTCGATGAAGCCCGGCGCTACCGCGTTCACTGTTATATTCCGCGAAGAAATCTCGATGGCGATGGCTTTCGTCAGGCCGATTAAGCCCGCCTTCGCCGCTACGTAATTGGCCTGGCCGGCATTGCCCATTTGCGCGACCACGGAGGCGATGTTGATGATGCGCCCCGCGCGCGCGCGCATCATCGTTGGTAATGCTTGCTGAATGCACAGGTGCGCGCCGGTTAGATTTGTGCGCAGTACGGCTTCCCAGTCTTCCAGCTTCATGCGCATGGCAAGGCCGTCGCGCGTAATCGCGGCATTGTTCACCAAAATATCGAGGCGGCCGAATCTCTCGACTACCGCTTTGAATCCGGCCTTGACTTGCTCGGCGTCGGCTACGTCCATCCTTGCGGCGAAGGCTTCACCGCCGGCCGCCGCGATCTCAGAAACCAGCGTTGCAAGTTTTTCTTCGTTGCGCGCTGCGACGGCTACCCTCGCGCCTGCGGCGCTTAATGCCATCGCGGTGTCGCGACCGATTCCCTGGGAGGCGCCGGTCACGATGGCTACTTTGTCTTTCAGACTAAACATGCCTGGTGGCACAGGCTTCAGCCTGTGCTGTTTTTCTCCCTGTGTGTGAAAACCAAAAGAGCGCAGACCCTTCGCTACCCTCAGGGTAAACTGAAGTCTGTGCTACTAGGCCGCATCCGAGCGCGCGCCGGCAATTTTCTCCATCGTTAAGGCCAGGCTCTTCTCGTCTTCCACGTTTAGCGCTGCTACGGAGCGCTCGATTTGGCGCAGCAAGCCGGTCAGAACGCGCCCTGGCCCGACTTCGACAAACGTGTTCACGCCTTCATCGATCATCAGCCGCACGGATTCTTCCCAGCGCACCGGCATCGATACCTGGCGCACCAGGGCGTCGCGGGCTTCGTCTGCGGTTTCGATGGTGTCCGCATCCACATTGGTGACCAGCGGCACTCGCAGCGCGGACATCTCGGTCTCCAGCAAATCCTTTTTCAACCTTTCCTGCGCCGGCATCATCAGCGCGGAATGAAACGGCGCCGAAACCGGCAAAATCACCGCGCGCTTGGCGCCTAATTGCGAAGAGGCTTCCACAGCGCGCTTCACTGCGCCAGCGTGCCCGGAGATCACCGTCTGCTCCGGCGAATTTAAATTTGCCGGCGCGCATATTTCTCCGTCAGCCGCGCGTTTGCACGCATCTGCCACCACTGCCGGGGACAAGCCCATGATCGCGGCCATCGCGCCGACGCCGGCGGGAACCGCATCCTGCATATACGTTCCGCGCTTGCGAACCAGCTTCACCGCGTCCCCGAATTTCAACGCTCCCGCCGCCACCAGCGCCGAGTATTCTCCCAAGCTGTGCCCGGCCACAAAATCGGGGATCAGCCCTTTTTCCGCCAGCACGCGATACACCGCCACAGAACACGTCAGAATCGCCGGCTGCGTGTTGGCCGTAAGCTTCAGGTCTTCTTCCGTCCCCGCAAAGCAAACCTGCGAAATGGAAAATCCCAGCGCCTGGTCCGCTTCGTCAAAAACCGCGCGCGCCGCCGGATACTTCTCCGCCAGCTCTTTCCCCATGCCCGGGTATTGCGACGCTTGTCCCGGAAACACAAATGCCACTTTGCCCATCGTGAATTCCTCTCTTACGCCGTCACGCGTGACCGCCCGCGGCCGAGAGCTCCTGTTCGATTTTTTCGTTGATGCGCGCGCGGGACAGTCCCGCCGCCACGCGGATCGCATTCTTCACGGCGTTGGCGTTCGAGCGTCCGTGCCCGATGACGCAAACTCCGCGCACTCCCAGCAACGGCGCCCCGCCGTACTCCGTATAGTCGATTGTCTTCTTCAAGCCCTTCAACGCCCCACGCGAAAATAAAAATCCCACTTGCGAAGCCAGCGAACTTTGGATGGACCTCTTCAGCAAACCGAAGATTTGCACCGCCAGGCCCTCGCAAATCTTCAGCGCGATGTTTCCGATAAATCCGTCGCAAACGATGACGTCCACTTCCCCTGAAAAGAGGTCTCCGCCTTCCACATTTCCCACGTAGTGCAGCGCGCTCTTTTTCAGCCGGTTGTGCACTTCGCGGGTCAACTCGTTGCCCTTGATCTCTTCTTCCCCGATCGAGAGCAGCCCGACGCGCGGCCGGCGGTGCCCAAACGTCGCACGGTAATAAATCTCGCCCATCACGGCGAACTGCACCAGGTGCTCGGGCTTCGAATCCACGTTCGCGCCCACGTCCAGCAGCACCGAAACCCCGCCTTTGGCGTTTGGAAAAGGCGCCGCCAGTGCCACGCGGTCCACCGATTCCAGAGTTCCGAGCAAAAACCGCGACACGGTCATCACCGCACCGGTATTTCCTGCGCTCACCAGCCCGTCGGCCTTGGCCTCGCGGACCAGCCGCGCGGCCACGTGCACCGAACTGTCTTTCTTCCTGCGAAAGGCCTGCGCCGGGTGATCGTCCATGGTGATCACTTCGGTTGCCGCCACGATCTCAATCGGCAAGTTCGGCGCGGCATGCTTGGCCAGCTCCGCGCGCACCAGACTCTGCTGGCCCACCAGGAGCACCCGCACCCCCAGCTCTCGTGCGGCCAGCACACTGCCTTCGACCTCGGGGCGGGGCGCGTTGTCTCCGCCCATGGCGTCAACGGCGATGGTGATCATTGGATTTTGCCCGCAGGCTACTTCGAGAAACGATCCTTACGCCGACTTCTCTTGCACCGCACGGCCCTTGTAGTGGCCGCAGTGGGGACAGGCCTGATGCGGCTGCTTCATCTCGTGGCAATTCGGACATTTCGCCAGCGACGGCTTTTGCAGGAAATCGTGCGCCCGCCGGGTGCTGGTCCTTCGTTTCGAATGCCGTCGTTTCGGGTTAGGCATAGCAATACTCCTCGTTCCCGCTGCTGTGAGCGGATTGTATCGGGCTTAGTGCCCGGAATCCTATTGTTTTTTTAGCCAGTCCTGCTTGAGGCGCGCGAGAGGGGCCATACGGGGGTCCGTCGCGTGAGTCTCACACCGGCACTCTTCGTGGTTCAGGTTGGCGCCGCAATTCGCGCACAACCCGCGACAGTCGCTCTGGCAAATGACCTTCAACGGCAGCGCCAGCAGCACCTGCTCTTTGATCACATCCGCCAGGAAGAGTCCTTCTCCTTCGAAGAAACCAATCTCCGTGTCATCGTCCTTCAGCCGGTCTTCTTTCGGCTTAACCTCTTTGGGCATTGGAGCGTAAAAGAGGTCGAAGGAACGGCTCACTTCCTCGACCACCGGCTCGAGGCACCGCGCGCACACCAGTTCGATCTTCGTCTCGAGGTTGCCCTCGATGCGAATCTGCCCTTCGAGGAGCTCGGCGGTCGCGGTCACTTCCAGCGGCTCGACTTGCTTGATCTCCGTCGAATGGAAATCGATGCTGCCCGGCGCATACGTCTTCCGGATGCGCAGTTTGCGGACCGCCAATTCCTTAACGTCAAGGAACATTTCTTCAGCGCCTCCGGCGCGTACGCTCATGCTTTATCATTATTGAGTTGCTGCCCCGCCAAGTCAAGGAATCGCCGCCGTGCAACCGCCGCATTTGCGCCCTCTTTGTAACCACCCCGCTCTAGTACTCGCTAAAGAATGCCGCATGACTCGCCCGCTGAATGTCCGCACGCTTCTCAGCGCGTCCCCCTTCCCGAGCTAGTTCAGTCTCCGAGTCCGATCATCTTGCCACGGAGAACGGTGATCGAAGCTTTGGGAAGTGTGAAGGTGGTCTGCGAATTCGCCTCGACGGTGGTGGCGACCGGTGGATTGTCTGGGTCGGCATGACTGTTGTGGCTGTCGTTCACCCAAACGTACTGCTCGCTGCCGAAGGTTACGAACGTCATCGGACCGCTGAAGGAGGCGTTGCGCTTCCCTTTGGAGTCATCGAAAGCCACGCGCACCGCATGCGCGTTGTTCTCGTCCCGATTTACGAGCATGAGCGACCAGTTCCCATCCGGGCGGCGCACCGCATAGGAAGTGACCAGCGCATTGCCTTCCGCGTCCTTGATATCAATGGTTGACGGAAACATGTGGTGTAAGCCGGAGCGATGCTGCACCCACTCCAGATTAATCATATGTGCAGCAAAGTAGAGCGACGTATATCCCTTGATGGTGTAGTTTTCGTCGGAAACGAAGTTCGACCAGGACGCCCAGCCGAGGCAACTGTTCTCCAAACCCTGCGGCTGAATCGGCGAGTGATAGAATGCCGCGCCTCCCCCTTCAAAAAATGAGCCAACGTTATCGGCCAGCCACAGCGCGGCAAAGATCGTAGACATCGGCCCGGTCAGGCTGGCGGAAAGATGACTCTCCGTAACCATCAGGGGCACTTCCTTGGGCACGCCGTCGTCTCGCCAAACTTGCAGGATGTGCTTCATCAATTGCGGCTCGGTGTAAAGAGTTTTCCAGGTGATGTCGCAGGGTTCGAACGGATAATGCTCGAAGGACACGAACGCCAGGTCCGCGAGCCGCCCGTGGGCCTTCAAGTAGGCCACGAACCGCCCCATCCACGAAGTTCTGCCCTGGGCGTCGGGCCATACGCGGATGTCTTCGTTCACGCCTTCGAAGATCGGCCCTCCGAGCTTGAGCTTCGGATCGACATTGTGAATGGCTGCAGCCCACTGAATGTAAAGCGCGGCATAGTCTTCCGGCAGGGCGTGTTTGCCGTCGGGTTCCTCGCCCATCTCGATATAGCCGATGCGATAGCCGCGTTTCTCAATGTAAGCGATCTGCGCCGCGGCATCATCGGGTGTGCCATACAGCATGGTCACGGGGATCATCGCCGGCAGGTTATTGGTGATCCCGCTGGTGAAGAAAATGTCGAAGCCGCTGTGCTGGTAGTTTCCACCGTCGTTTACATCTTCAGCAGAATGCCAAGGATCAATCGAGGAAACACAATACGTTGTCCGCTTCTCCGCGGGATCTTTCGACACTTCGGTAAAAGCGCCTTGGGCGTCAACCGTGCCTGCTTCAATGTGCTGAATGGCATAGCCGACGCAATTCCGCACGTCATCCGAGCCGTGTTCGTCGCAGGTGCCAGACGATTCTGTCATAAGGATGCGCAAGTAACGGGTGGACACCGGCGCGTCCGCTAGTTTCAATACAACCGTGCCACCTAGAGCGCTCTTCAACACTCCTGAAGCAAACGCGTGCCATTCGCCTTGCGGGCCGCGATCGAAGTCCAGTGCGCGCGTCCCGTTCCAATACTCCACCTGGTAAGTCGTCGCGTACGGACTTGCCCACGCAATGCTCACCGCGCTCACCGGCTTTTCGGCCTGCAAATCCACGACTACCCACTGCGGATGCAGCGCATCGCTTTCGTCCGTGAACTTGCTGGTCAGATACGGATTGCTCTTCCAATACGAGAGGTTTGGACCGGGCACGGGCCTATCGCCGCTGGTGGCAAATCCGCGGTGCGGCAGCGCATACGCGAGGATGTAGCGCGTTGGTTCTTTGAGGTCCGTGCTGCCAGTGAAGTATCCGCTTTCATGGGCGGCATCGCTCCAGGTTCCGTGCTCCGTCCAATGCCACGCCGCCATGCGCAGCTCGGTGTTGTTGCGGTAAGTGATCGGCCCCCAGCCCGCCGAGAGCGATTCCTGCACGATGTGCGGCGTATAGACTTTGTTGATCTCCGTGCGAGACAACACATCGACCGAACTGCCCAGCGCCGCATCGGGATCGAACGAATTGAGCACATGCCCCGGGGTCGCGTCCACATGAAGGACCGGCGCCTGCGTGCCTGCAGAGTCGGCTTTCGATTGAGCGCGCACGTCCGCGCCGTGGCCAAGGAAACAGACGATGCTGATCGCCGCGGCAGAATAGTTCAGCAGCGTTCGAGCCGTAATCCACCTAAAGTCCCACCCGGCAAAACCTCGGATCCGCATGGCTGTCCCCCCGAACTCGCAGGATATTAGCACTTCCCAGCGGTACAGAGTCAAAAAAAGCCAGCATTAAATCGAATCAATGCTTGACAGGCGCGGCCGCGAGCAAGTTGCTAGAGGGAAGAGACCATGTGGGCGATGGCGTCGTCAAAGGTGGTTTTGTTGTCAAGGTACGGTTGCCAGAATCTGGTGAGGAGCTTGAGGTAGTCGTCCCAGCCGCGCTGGTAGAGGCCTTCGCGGATGGCATACGGAACGTAGCTGCCGCCGGGGAGGCTGCCGTCTGGATCGGTGGATGAGGCTGTGGAGGCGATGGCGGAGTCCGGGGAATGCTGTGCGGTAATCGATGGACGCGAAGCGTCCAAGACGGGCTTGATGACTTCCCCGGTGGTGTAGAAAATCAGGGCGTGCCAGAGGTCGCGAGGGATGGCTTTGTCGCGCTGGCGGCATTCGCGATTGATGGCGAGCTCGACAGGTTCGGCGATGCCGTGGGAGGCTTCGTGGAAAAGAACTTCGAGAGCTTCGGCGCCCTGGTTGCGCGGGTCGAGGCTGGCGATGGTGACACGCAGGGGATCGAGCGTGGTGTAGGCGCCGGCCCAGTTGGCGTAGGCAGAAACGTCCACGCGGATTTTATCCTTGGGCCAGCGCGTTTGATAAATGTCGGCGAGGCGCTCGCTGAGGCCGACGCCCTGTTCGCGAACCAGGGGAGCGACGCGGGCAATCCAGCGGCGGTTGGCGCGGTCGTGGTCGGGCCAGAGATGCGCGCGATATACGGGGGCGGCAGCGTCGAGAATCTGAGTGAGCCTGGGAGAAAGTCCGGCATCGCAGGTTTTTTTTCTGGCGCCGGAGAGTTCGTCGCAATCTTCAAAATCGCCGAGCTGGTTCTTGAGGAGGAGGAGTTCGGTGCTGAAGAGCAGGTCCTGCGTGGCGTAATGAGCTGAGTAATAGGATACGGCTTCGTCCCAGGCTTTTTGCTCGGCGGCGGTGAGAGGAGACCTGGCGCTGGGCATGATTTTGAGCGTGGGCTTGGAAGTTTTGTCAGCCGCTTCGTGAGCGGTGGGTGAGTTGGCTCGCTGCCGGGCATCTTGATAAAGCGTGTGGTGGAGGTTGACCCAGAATCCGCTGTGAAGTTCGAATACGGGCAACGGACCATAGCTGGTATCGATCTGCGGAGCGGCTTGTGCGGCAAACGGCAAGAGCATAGCCGTGAGCAGCAGCAGACGATGTCGAGTGAGAATCACACGCATAACGAATCGAACGATAGTAACGCCAACTCTTTCGCGGCACAAATTTTCGTTGTTATCCCTATTCCCAGATTTTGGCGTCACAGAAGGTCTGGCGCCCGGAGCGCTCTGTAGTTTCTTAGGCTTGTTTGGCGGCCTCGGCGAGCCAGCGGTCCAGAATGGCAAGCTGGTTCGGAGGGATACTCTCATCGAAGGCGATACCCATGCCCAGCCCGCGGCTGACGTACACCACTTTTCCCGAAGCTTCAAACGCATCGCCACCGCGAACGAGGCGCACGCGAACCGGCGAATCGTTGGGAAGAGGATTGAGCGTATCGATGTAACAGCCGGTGCGACTCAGGTCGGAACTGCGCGCGCTGAGTTTTGTTCCGCTAGGGAGTTCGGTGATTTCGGCGACGAGAATCAACGCAAAGCGGGGCGCGGCGCGCCGGTCGAGCATCACATCTGGCATTGCCAGGTCTCCTTAGGACTGCCTGGAGAGACCTGTAGGTCATGAGGGCTCCGCAAAGCGGAGTTCCTCGCGGGAGGAAAGATGACCCTTCACTAATTTTGCGGGGGAAATTCAAAAGGGAGCAAGTACCAAGTGGGTGCTGCCGCCAATGCGTTAACCATTGCAGTTCGAAAAAAGAAGGGATTTCTCAGGTGTGGACTGAACCATTGTTCGATGGTTTGGGTACGAAAAGGGTGCGGCGCGAGATGGGACGCTACTCAGCGCGGGGATCTTTTTCGGTCGCGAGGGCGCCCTGGCGGTCAGCGGCGTGGAGTCCGCCGGCGGAATCGCGGAAGAACGAGCGCTGGCCGGTGCGGCCGTAGGTCAACGGCGTGGCCGCGAGTTCGAATTTCGCAGGCGCGCCCGAGGAGCTGCTGCCCAGAATGACGTAACGAAACGCGTAGCCGTTTTTCATGCCGGTGGCGAGGTCGGAATCGACAAGTCCGGCGGCTTCTCCGTTGGCTGCGCCGTGCAGCGGCGGACCGAGACTGGCCAGCGAATCGGGGAAGCGCGAATACGTTCTGCGGTACGACTCCATGGCTTCCCCGATTTTCCGCAGACCATCGATTGCCGAGCGTTCGTTGGCGGTGATTTCCGCGGTGTCCCATTCGACTTCGAGCGCGGGCAGATCGAGCAGCAGCAAGCCAACCGAGAGAAGTTTCCACCCGCCATCCTCGCGCACCAACCCCATGCGGACGCGCTGAACGTTGTTGCCTGTGGTGTCGGTGGCGTCGCGGAGTTCCACGGGGAGAAATGCGAGATTGTCCTGCGTGTCCGCGCCGCCGATCTGGATTTCCGCGGCGCCGCTGGGGGTTTGGCAGCGCACCGTGGGGCGCCCGGAAGGATTTACTTCGACGCTGGGCTTGCCCGGCTCGTTCAGAAGAACAAAACGCTTCATGAGCGCGACGCGGGCAGCGGGGGCCAGGCGGGAAAAGGATTCGACATTCCTGGCGGTAAGAAAATGTGAAAAATCGTTTTGACTTTGCGAGCATGCGGCCATCAAGGCATCGCGCAAAGCCGCGGTCGGGGCGCTGGCTACGGCGTTGACGGGATTCGAGCTGGACACTTGAGCGTTCGCGGGCGCGGCTTGATGCAGAAGCGCTGCGGCTATAAGAAGGATAGCGAAGCGCATGATTTTCTTGCGATTCTTCAAGTCAATCCTTCGCCCCACCCAGGATGGCGGCCAGGTTCTGTGTGAACATCGAGCGCGGCATCACTTCGTCGCACCCTGCCGCCTGGGCTTGCGCGGCAAGATCTTTCTGTACGTGCGAAAGAAACGCGACAACGCGCACGCTATTTTTTTCGGCGCGGAGTTTTTGAATCGCGGCGATGGGCTGGCTGCGCGCATTCAAATCCACAATCAGGAGCTTCGGGGCGGGGTCGAGCAATCCAGTGAGAGCTTCGGCAGTAGTGGCGACTTTGAACTCCACGCCGAGCTGCTTGGCGGTTTCCGCTACTTTCATTTGAAAAAACAGGTCATCCATCAGCGCTACGACGCGTCCCATGTTTTTCGCCTCTCAGATTTTCCTGCGCTGTACATTATGCGCTAGTTCAGCGCGCTTGGGAGTTTGACCTGTGAGCTGAAATGCCTGCGGGGCTTCGGTGCGTTGCAGAAGAATTCCAGCGCGAAGTGCAGGCAATTCCTTCTGGTTGGATAGCTTTTGTAGCGAGGGAGGTTGCTCTGCGCGTTGAGAAGAATCTCGCGTTAGTGGCCGCCGCCGGCGCTATGCGCGCCAACGGTCTTGTCGGGCACGTCGCCCTCGCGGCCTTTTACGCGGTCGTAAACGCTCACCTGGCTCACCGAGCCAAGCGCTTCGTTGTAAAAGGTTGGCACGCCGAGCGCGGTGCGCAGCTCTTCGTTGAACTTGCGCAAGTTTTCGAGGTGCGTCGCAAGAGCGGGCACTTTCAGGCCGTCGTCGGTGAGCAAGAATTTTTGGTAGCCGGCGTCCCACAGCCGTGTGAACTGGCCTTTGAGCATGATGGTCGGAAGGATGGTCATCTGATACATTTCGTCGCTGCCCTTGCGGAACTCCGCGCCCGAACCATATTTCTCCACGCGCACGACACCGCGTGTGCTGCCCACGGCAAAACCGAGCGCCGCGAGACCTTCAATTGCTTTTGGTGAAAACCGCTCTTCGACGTTCCACATAGGGTATTCAGAGTAATGAATCGACGGGAATCTGTAAAGCGCCCTGCGTGCATCAGGCACGCGGATGGTCGGCGCACGTTTTCTAACGGAGCTGTGGATAAGTTCTGAAGGCTTATTCAGGCCAAATTAACGTAGTTGTAACATCTGTGTTTCCATTCATTCACGGCAATCCGGTCTTATAACGCGACGGGGTTGTGTTCACCGCGCTCCACGATATGCACAGAGCGAATCTAGACTTGTGCGCGGGAAATGTGATAAGTGCACGTAAATTTTGGGTGAAGGGGTGTTTCCAGATGACTAAAACGTATAGTACTTTCTTGCTTTTGCTAGTTCTGTTCGGTTTGATCTGCTCGCCAGCAAGTGCACAGCAGTCCCTTGGCTCTATCAACGGGACGGTTAGGGATTCGTCGGGCGCGACTATGCAAGGGGTTAAGGTGGAGATTCGCAACACGGGCACGAACTTCCAAGAGACCAGGGCCACCAGGAATGATGGCTCTTTCAGCTTTGTGGACCTTCCTCTCGGGACCTACGTCGTCACTTTTTCAAGAGACGGCTTCAAGAAGGAGGTCTATTCACAGATTCTTGTGCAAGGGGAGCGCACGACGAGCGTCGATGCCTCGTTGCAGCCAGGAGAAGTCTCCTCCACAGTCACCGTCACTGGCTCCTCTTTGCTGAACGAAACGGATACCACCAACGGCTTCACGCTGGGAAGCGAACTCATCGAAAATATCCCCCTGGGGACCGGGAGCTTCACGCAGTTGGCGATCCTGGCGCCCGGCGTCAACGCGGACTTCCTGAGCGGCGCGGGCGTGAACGCGGGGTTGGGAAATCAGGATATTTTTGCGAATGGGCAGCGCGATACCAGCAACAGCTTCAGTTTTAATTCGGTGACAGCGAACAACCTGTTTAACGGGCTATCCGCCAGCTCCATCGGCGAGGCTCGTTTCGTGTTAAACACCAACGAGCAATTTGGGGCGGGGGGGCAAATTCAAACCAATACTTCCGTCTTCGACGCCATCGGACAGGGCTTGCCTTCTCCGCCTACGGAAACGATCGAAGAAGTGCACGTGAACACCTCGATGTACGATGTTTCTCAGGGAGCGAACAGCGGCGCGCACATCGCCGTGCTGACGAAAGCAGGCACCAACGATTTCCACGGGGGGTTGTACGAATACCACCAGTCGACGGGATTGGACGCCAATTCGTTTTTCCTTAACCAGGCCGGCCTGCCACGTGAGCCCCTGCATCGCAACGTCTTTGGCGGCACCCTGGGTGGTCCCATCAAGAAGGACAAGCTGTTCTTTTTCGGTTCGTACCAGGGGCAAAGGGTCACGGACGCCACGAACGGGTCGACCGAATTTGTAAACGTTCCTTGCAGCGACCCCAACAACCCTACTCCTGCGACCTGCCTTTCCAGCGATCGCAGCGCTGCGACCTTGGCCGCTCTGGCTAACAAGAGCAACTGTGGCACGGGCAAGAATCCAGCGTGTGTTACGGCAGGGCAGGTCGATCCGGTGGCATTGAACCTCTTGCAGGCAAAAACACCAAACGGCCAGTTTGTAATTCCATCTGCGAACGTTTTCGATGTGGGTGCAATTAACAATCTAGGTGGCAACGCGCTAAACCAGGGGCCGCCCAGCACTTTCAGCGCGGACCAGGTGAATGGAAACGTAGACTACCTGTTCAGCACCAAAGACCGGATTGCGGCAAAGTATTATTTTCAGAACGATCCGTCAACAAGCCCATTTGCGGTTAGCCAGGTGCTCGGCTTCGCGCAGTCGCTAAGAGCAGGAAGCCAGGTGTTTTCGCTGGATAACACGACGGTGTTGACGCCGAACACGACATGGGAGCAGAGAATCGGCTTCGTCCGCCAGTTTGCCAACGCGACCACCAACCAGCAATTTACGCCAAGCGGCGTAGGCATTAATTTGCTAGGGAGCAAGTTCTTCCCGGGTATCACGATAGGAAACGCCGGTTCGCCAACCGGCAACGAACTACGTATAGGTCCGGCTAACAACTTTGCCAATGCCGGCGTCTTCCAGAACCACTTTCAGGGGGCAACCAATTACAATTGGATCGTCGGCCACCACTCGCTCTCCTTCGGATTCGAAGGCGACTACGGTCAACTCAATGTCGTCAACCGTGAAAACGAGATAGCCACCTTCAATTTCAATAGTTTTTCCCACTTTTTGACAGGAACGTTTGGCGGGAGGAATGGCAGCGGACAGCTTTTGAACGGCGAGACCAACCGCTATTTCCGGGCCAAGCAAACGGGACTCTTTGCCCAGGATAGTTACAAATTGAAGTCCAACCTCACGATCACTGCCGGTCTCCGCTGGGATTGGGATGGGCCTCTTACGGAGAAGAATGGGCTGCTCACAAACTTCTCAACCTCCAACTATAACTTTGACCTGGCCTCGGACACGATCAACAACATAGGTCTCGTCGTGGCAGGGAACAACAAGCAGTTCTGCGCGACCAAGTCCAGTTTCTGCACGAGCGACTCGACCCTTACAGGACGGCAGTGGCTATTCCAGCCGCGCATTGGTCTGGCGTGGAAGCCCAGCTTCGTAAAGAACGTTGTGGTACGAGCAGGGTATGGTTTGTATGCAGACCGCGGGGAATTCTTTACCGAACTATCGGCCAGCGCAGGGATAGGGATCAGCGGTCCGTTTGGCGTCACAACCGAACAGCCGTTCACCGTTCCTTTCAATGCTACTTGCAAGGGCCAGGGCTGCTTAGGCGGCAATCCATTCGGCACGGCCCAGCCACCAGCGCCCCCCAGTAATTTTACGGGCGTGGCCGGACTGGTGCACAACCTGGCAGGGCTGAGCGGCTGCACCGAACCTGTGACGCCGACCTGCGCACCTAGTGGAAGACCCCAGTTCGCGTTTCTCTTCGGCGGATATGATCCCAGGAACACGCTGCCCTATTCCGAAAACTACACGTTGGATGTCCAGTGGCAGCCCTACAGTTCACTGGTCGTCGATGTGGGATACGTCGGCAATCATGGCCAGCATTTACTGCTGCCCATCCCGTTCAATCAGCCGGGGATTGCCACACCGGGGCACCCCATTAATGGACAGACTTTCTCTTACGGGTTCCAAGCCACGGACGCTAACGGAGGCAATGGCACACTGCTGACCGAACAGGTTGGAACCACCATTGGGGAGTTCACAGGAGCAGATGGGAATACCGCTCTCCGCGTGCCTTTCGTTGGCTACAATCCCAATTCCGACTTCTGGGAAGCCGAAGGAATCTCCAATTACAACGCGCTTCAAGTCAGCGTAAAGAAACTCCTGAGACACGGACTGATGATCAACGCTTCCTACACCTGGTCTCACGTCCTGGATGAAGGCAGCGGGCTTTCCGAAGGACTTTTCTTCAATGGCAACGACCCGCGTCAGCCCAGGACCGCCTACGCGAGTTCAGGGTTCGATCGCACACACGTCTTCACCATCAACTATCTATATAAAGTTCCTGACCTTACGAAATCGACTGGATTCCTCAAGCACGTTGTCAACGGCTGGGGCATTTCAGGGATCACTACAGCGGAGAGCGGCCTGCCCTACAGCGCGATCGATTTCTCGGGAAGCGTGGCTAGCCAATTCTTTTCCGGCGACGACTTCATCACCAACCCCATACTTGCCATTCCGGGCGGAACGGTGAAGGGTGTACAGCTACAGGGTACGACTGGAGTAAACCCTGGTAATCCGGTGCTCAACGGCGCTGCATTCGGGGTCCTCATCAATCCGCCAGGGACAAACGGTGTTCCTCCCTGCGGACCCACTACCGACAGCGCCGCTCCCAACGCAGCATGCGATTTTTCGGAGTCTGGTTTTTCCAATGGCCCGCGCAACGCTTTCCGCGGACCGTTCCAGGTGCGTTTCGACACCAGCTTTTTCAAGAATTTCAAATTGACCGAACGCTACGCGTTGCGGTTCGACGCCCAATTCTTCAACCTCTTCAATCATCCGAGCTTTGATGCCCCGAACGCCAACTTTAGCTTGAATCCTTGTTTCGGACCCAACACGCAAACTTCTCCGAGCGGGTTCTCATGCCAGTGGCTCGGCACAATTCCCGGTGTTGCTGGCTCAGGCGGAGCGATTGGCAATGGGCAGGCGCCAGCGGGGGCGGGCTTCGTTCAAAATACCATCGGCAGCCCGCGGCTGATTCAGTTCGCGCTGCACTTGACGTTCTAACGGGTCACTGCAAGTCAATCCTGGGGCGGAGGCCGAAAGGCGGCCTCCGCCCCATTTTTCATTTCACTTTGTCTCGAGCGGGCACCGTCCTTATCCTCACTGAGCGCTGATGGAGTGATTCTCTACGGGCATGAGGGTGATTCTCCTAACTTGCGCTAGAATCAGGCTATAACTCGGAGAAAGGCTGTGGCATCTAATTCGGAGTAAAATGGTCGGATATCCGCGCTCTAGAAGCACTCGGAGAGCGATTGGGGATTGATTGAAGGAAATGGCCACGACTGAGCGCATAGCGGCTTCTCGCACCGGGTTGAGCACCGAGTCCCGCGTCGAATTGGGCGGTGTGGGGAGATCTTTGCTCGAAATGATCGGCAACACACCACTTTTGAGGCTGGACCGCGTGGGCCGCGAGTTTCCCAATGTCGAATTCCTTGCCAAGGCCGAATGGTTTAACCCTGGCGGGTCGGTCAAGGACCGCCCGGCGCTCAGCATGATTCAGGCGGGCCTCGCGAGTGGCGCGCTCCGCGCGGGCAAGACCATTATCGATGCCACCAGCGGAAACACCGGCATCGCTTATGCCATGATCGGCGCAGCGCTCGGCTATCCCGTCAAACTGTGTTTGCCGGACAGCGCTTCGCACGAGCGCAAGCGCATTTTGAACGCATTTGGTGCGGAGCTGGTGATTACTCCCGGCGATGAAGGCACGGACGGGGCGATCCGGCGCGTGCAACAGATCGTCGGCACCGAGCCGGAGAAATATTTCTATCCTGACCAGTACGGCAACCAGGCCAACTGGCAGGCGCACTACCGCACGACGGCCAGCGAAATTTGGGAGCAAACCGCGGGGCGTGTGACGCACTTTGTTGCCGGTCTGGGGACGAGCGGCACGTTTGTGGGCACCACGCGGCGGCTAAAAGAGTTGAATCCGGCGATTCGCTGCATCAGCTTGCAGCCGGATGCGTCGTTTCATGGCCTCGAAGGCTGGAAGCACATGGAGACGGCCATCCGCCCCGCGATTTACGACGACACGCTGGCGGATGAAAACCTCGAAGTGGGCACGGAAGAGGCGTATCGTCTCGTGAGGCACGTGGCGCGCGAAGAAGGCTTGCTCATTAGCCCCAGCGCGGCTGCGGCGCTGCTGGGTTGCTTCCTGGTTGCCAAGAGGGTTCCGAAGAACGAGCACGCGGTGATCGTCACCGTTTTCGCGGATTCGGCGTCCAAGTATCTGAATGAACGCTTCTGGGATGAAGATTGACGATGCAGAACTCGCTCACACTTTGGATCGGCGGCCATCTCGCGGACAAGATCCGCGCGCATGGCGTGGAAACT
>Ga0210384_10000324_pt1 | contig 74512 bp, 73 predicted proteins | sample IncBWH2MmetaG_FD_160574 | JGI IMG/M metagenome (GOLD analysis project Ga0210384, IMG submission 160574) | Forest soil microbial communities from Barre Woods Harvard Forest LTER site, Petersham, Massachusetts, United States - Inc-BW-H-2-M | ecosystem: Environmental > Terrestrial > Soil >... | reverse complement strand
CCAATTCACCACGTCCGGCAACATCCGCACGCGCAAATCCGTCACCGTCAGCACGATCAGCAGGCACGTAAAGAAAAGCCACTTCACCGTAGCCTGTGTAATCCCAAACTCCAGAAACGCCGCCACAAAAAGCAGCCCCGTGCCCAACTCAATCAGCGGATACATCGCCGAAATCGACTGCCCGCACGCCCGGCACTTCCCGCCCAGCCAAAGCCACGCGAACACCGGCACGTTGTCATACGCCTTGATCGGCGTCTCGCAATTCGGACACCGCGACCCCGGCGAAACAATGGATATCTCCTCCGGAATCCGCGTGATGCAGACGTTCAGGAAACTCCCAATCACAATCCCAAATAGGAAAAAGAAGACAATGACCACGTTTCGACTTTCTCACACTAACCGCATGCCCTCAACAAACGCCGTTGCCCGCGTGCCCCATCCCTAACGCTTTCTTCCGTTCTGTGCCCTCCGCGCACTCTGTTTAAAGTGTTTGTCCACTCCGCTTCCGCCCGCCACCTTTCTCTTCTCCCACGGTTGACTGTAAACTGATTCCTGATCTCTGATTTCTGATCACTTCTCATGCATTGGTTCGAACGCAAAATCCGCCGCTACGAGCACCGCCGCTGGACCACGGACGACAACCGCCGTGTTCAGCCCTTCCACTGGGGCCTCGAACACATTGGTGGTTCCTCTGACGAGCTCGACCCCGGCGCCTTCGTCCGCCAATACGCCCGAGAAGCCATCGAATCCAGCCGGGAATGGTACGCCGCCAGCCCAGCCACCGACTGCCGTCTCGATCCTGAAAACGTCCTCACCTTTACCAGCTCTATCCAATCCCCGTGGCCCGAAAACAACAGGGTCCACGCCCAGTTCTTCCCGGGTAAGAAACAAGGCCCTGCCGTCCTACTCCTCCCCAACTGGAACGCTAAATGGCACGGCCAGGACGGTCTGTGCCATTGGATCCAGCGCATGGGAATCACCGTCCTCAAAATGAGCATGCCCTACCATGACCGCCGCATGGCTCGCGGCCACGAGCGCGCCGACCAGATCTGCGGCCCAAACATCGGCCTCACTCTCCAGGCCAACCGCCAGGCCGTCCAGGACGCCCGCCGCTGCCTCCACTGGCTTGAGCAGCAGGGGTACACCAAACTCGGCATCCTTGGCACCAGCATCGGCTCTTCGGTCGGCTACATCACCCTCGTCCACGACGACCGCGTCCGTGCCGGCGGCTTCTTCCACGTCTCCACCTACTACGCCGACGTCATTAGCCAGGGCATGACCACCAATCATGTCTGGGAAGGTCTCAGGAACCATGTCACTGTCGACGAACTCCGCGCACACTGGGCCCCCATCAGCCCCATGCCCTACGTCGAACGCGGCATGGGCGCCGGCCGCAACACCTTCATGCTCTTCGGGAAGTACGACCCCACCATGCTCCCCGAGCTCACGCGGCAGATGCTGGACTCCCTCTGCCGCCACGGCGCCGATCCCCGCACCCTCGAACTCCCCTGCGGCCACTACTCCCTCGAACTCGCCCCTTTCTCCTACATCGCCGGCTACCGCATGCTCACGTTTTTCCTCGAATCCCTCGCTTAGTGAACTGCTCCGCCGGAAGTGTTCGGCAATCGTTGCTTTTCTAGTCTTCGAAAGGTAGTATAGAAGGGTAGATAACCGTCTGTAAGGGTAGACAATGAGCCTCAACATCAAAGATCCCGAAGCTCACAGGCTGGCTCAGGAACTAGCCCGCGAAACCGGGGAATCCATGACTGCCGCTGTGACGCATGCTCTACGCGAAAGCCTCGACCGCATCCGTCAAAAACGAAAAAGCGATAAACTCTACAATGAGCTCTTGGCCATAAGCGAGCGCACCGCTGCCCTCCTGCAAGGTCCTCCCATTGACCATGCTGAATTGCTCTACGATGAGCATGGGCTCCCAAAGTGATTGTTGACAGCTCAGCCGTCCTGACCATCTTGTTCCGTGAGCCGGGATTCGAGGTCTTTCTTAAAGCCATCGTGGATTCTCGTTTCTGCACCATCTCCGCCGCAAATCTCGTCGAGGTCTCGATCATCATTGAGTCGCGCGGCGGTGACTCGGCCATTCGTCAATGGGATGCCTTTTTCCGGAGCTCAGGGATCTCTGTGGCATCATTCACGGAAGAACAGGCTCTCATCGCACGTCAAGGCTTTTCTGACTATGGCAAAGGCCGCCATCCTGCCGGCCTCAACTTCGGAGACTGCTTTTCCTACGCGCTAGCCAAGTCTCTCGGCGAGCCTCTGCTCTTCAAGGGTGATGACTTCCGCCATACCGACATCCAACCCGCGCTCCCATGAGCTAGGTCGCCTGGGAGCCTAGAAAAGGATTGACATTGCATACCCATTCAGCCGCGATACTCATCAGGAACTACTAGCTTCTATGGAGTGCGGCGGCTTGCCGCCGCTTTTCTTCCAGCCGCGCGTCGACCTAGCGCATCCAGTCTCACGATTCCAAGCGTCGCGCCAAGGTCGTAGCATCTTCAATTATGTTAACCCCTAAGTCCTTTAGAATGCGCTCTTACAAGATCGCCTGTAACTGCACATTCCAAAGCACTTACAGAAACGCTAACTCCTTTAGAATCCGCACTTACCAAAAACAGGGGGTAGAGGGCCACACAGTACGCCATAAACCAAATCCGGCCCGAACTGAAGTTTGTCCTGATTCAACCCAGCAGAGAGGAGAACGCACCACTTGACAGCAGTGCCGACACCGCCTCGATCTCCGGTGCTAGCGGCCGATCCTCATTGACCTTGGCCGACTTGGAGCGCACTGCCGCATGCGCCCTCTTGGCCAGCGTCCCGGTCTGCAAGGGGGCCAGCAGATCGATCCCCTGGCACGCGCACAGCAGCTCAATTGAAATCGTATGCCGCAAATTCACGAGCATGCGCTCCAGCCGACGTGCCCCGCTCATGCCCATGGACACATAGTCTTCCTGATTGCCTGAGGTCGAAATCGAATCCACTGAATGAGGTGTCGCCAGCGCTTTGTTTTCGCTGGTCAGCGCCGCCGCCGTTACTTGCGCGATCATGAATCCCGAATTCAGTCCCGGCTCCGGCGTCAAAAACGCCGGCAGCATGCTCGTCAGCGGATTCGTCATCTGCTCGATGCGCCGCTCCACGATCCCACCCAGCGTGGCAATCGCAATTGCCACCTGGTCCGCCGCCATCGCCAGCGGCTGCCCATGAAAATTTCCGCCGCTGATGATGTCACCATTGTTGGCATCGCGCACGAACACCAGCGGATTATCCGTCGCGCTGTTCAATTCCACCGCGGCCATTTCCCGCGCCTGCGCCAGCGAATCACGCACCGCGCCATGGACTTGCGGCGTGCACCGCAGACTGTATGCATCCTGCACGCGCGTGTCTTTCTCGGCGGAACGATGCGACTCGCGTATCTCGCTTCCTTCATTCAAGTGTGCCAGGTTCCGCGCCGTCGTCGCCGCACCCGCATACGCGCGCGCGTGCATAATCCGCGAATCAAAGGCACCCGGGCTGCCTCGCAGCGCATCCAGCGAAAGGGAAGCCGCTACGTCCGCCGTGTCCACCAGAATGTCGGCTTCGTGCAACGACAGGCTCAACAGCGCCAGCATTCCCTGCGTTCCGTTCAGCAGCGAAAGCCCCTCTTTCGCTTCCAGCGCCACCGGCATGATCCCCGCTCGCTTCATGGCCTCGCCACCGGCAAGAATCTCCCCGCGGAAACTCGCGCGTCCTTCGCCAATCACTACTTGCGCGAGATGCGCCAGCGGCGCAAGGTCGCCCGAGGCGCCCACCGAACCTTGCGAAGGAATCACCGGATGCACTTTGCTGTTCAGCATCTGGCAAAGCGTCTCGACGATGCGCGGCCGCACCCCGCTCAAGCCTTTCGCGATTGCATTCGCGCGCAGCATCATCATTGCGCGCGTTTCCGCTTCGCTCAGCGCTATTCCCACGCCACATGCATGCGAGCGCACAAGGTTCACTTGCAGTTGCCGCACTTGTTCCGGCGAAATACGCACCGAAGCGAGTTTTCCAAATCCTGTGTTGATGCCGTAAGCCGTGCTCCCCGAAGCAACCAGGCGCTCCACCACTGCACGCGAAGCATTCATTCGTTCGACCGCCGCCCCCGCCAGCGCCACGATTTCGCCGCGCAGAGCGACATCGTACAGCTGCTTAAATGTCAGGTCGTTTCCGCTCAGCGCGACGCTCATGCAAGTCTCCGGTCGGGCTGCGGCGCAACTACGGTGCTGAAAACGCTGTGGTATTTCTTCGGCAATAATTTCGGGCGTCCATTGCTCCCGCAAATCACGTGCGTCGTTTCTCCGTTTGCCAGGACTTTTCCGTCAGCGTCGCGAATCACTTCGTAGGAAAACTTCACTACGCGATTCCGTGATTCCGCGATGCGCGTGCGAATCCTTAGGACTTCGTCATACATCGCCGCGTGATGATACCGGCAGTGCGCATCGGCAACCACGATCCGGCAGTCATCCTCAATCTCCATCCGCTTGTATTCCACGCCCAGCGCGCGCATTAGCTCCACGCGCCCGACCTCAAACCAAACGAGATAATTCGCGTGGTATACCACGCCCATCTGGTCCGTCTCCGCATACCGTACCCGCACCGCCGCGTCATGATATTCAATCATTCGTGAGTCCGTTATTTCTCCGATTCGCCTTGCCACACTGGCTTGCGCTTCTCCAGAAACGACGCAACACCTTCCTGGAAATCAGGCGTGCAGCGAATGCGCGCATTCTCCAGGATGGCGCGCTCTAAATCATGATCCACACCCGCCGCTGCCGAGGAAACGAGCAGCCGCTTGGAACGAGCAAGACTGCTCGGGCTCGCAGCGATCAACTCGTCAGCAAGCACGTGCGCGCGTTCCATCAAACGTTCCGCCGGGACCACCTCGGACACCAGGCCAAACTCCTTGGCTTCCGCGGCTTCGATGATGCGCCCTGTGAGTAACAAATCTCGGCAGCGCTTTTCTCCGATTTGGCGCGTCAAAAACACGGAAACAATCGCCGGCAAGAAACCGATCTTCACTTCCGTGTATCCGAATTTTGCTTCCGGCACGGCCAGGGTGAAATCGCAGAGGGTTGCCATTCCGCATCCTCCGGCGTAGGCCGCTCCGTTCACTGCTGCTATCAGCGGCCTGGGATAACTCCAGATTCGCCGGAACAGTTTGGCAATTCGCCGCGAGTCCTCTTGATTTTCTGCCGGAGATTGTTTCGCGATCGCGGAAAGCATGTCCAAGTCCATGCCTGCGCAAAATGCTTTGCCCGCACCCGTCAGAATCCCCACGCGTGCGTGGCTTTTTTCAATCTCATCCAGCGCCGTCTGCAGTTCCGCCATCATTTGCGTGGAGATGGCGTTGCGTTTTTCCGGCCGGTTCAGCGTGATGGTGGCAAGATTTCCGGATATTTCGAGAAGAAGTGTCGAATACATGTTGGAACACTCCTCAATTTGAAAGTGGAGCATGCGCGTACTTCGCGCGAATCTCGTTGGTCATTTCGAGCACCTTTTTCAGTTGCGAAGGATCGATGCCGGGATCGGCGCCCGCTTTTCGCAGCGCAGTCAAGACAACTTCCGTCGCGATGTTGCCTACCAGATTGTCTCCCGCGAACGGGCAACCGCCAAGTCCCGTCAGAGCGCTGTCGAATCTGCGGCATCCCGCTTCATACGCCGCGAGAATTTTTTCTTCTGCGTTTTCAGGTCTGCTGTGCAAATGCACGCCCAGCTCGATTCCCGCGACGTGATCTTTTACATCGCAAAACAGGCCGGCGACGATCTCCGGGGTAGCATTTCCCGCCGTATCCGCAAGAGAGACGGTGCGCACGCGAATGTCCTTTAGCCACTCGAGAGCCTCTTGCACAATTTCGGGCCCCCACGGCTCGTCGTATGGATTTCCGAAGGCCATCGAAATGTAAATCACCAGGTCGCGCTTCGCCGTTGCCGTTTCCTTCCTGAGTTTCTCCACCAGCTTCCGCGATTCATCGCGCGTCATGTTGGCATTTGCCCGCCGAAAATACGCGGAGATCGAATATGGATACCCGATGGTGGTCACGCCCGGCGTTGCCAGCGCCCGCTCCAGACCTTTTTCATTCACAACAATTCCGATAATTTCCGGCGGCTCAATTGCAGCGGGAAGGGAAGCATTCAGTTTCGCCATCACTTCTTCGCTGTCCGCCATCTGCCTCACATGCTTTGGCGAAACAAAACTAACCGCATCAATCTGCCTGAATCCGGCGGCAATCAGTTCCTTCAAATAGTCCGCCTTGTATTCCGCCGGGATAATGTCTGGCAATCCCTGCCACGCATCGCGTGGGCATTCAATTAGCTTGATTGGTTCGATCATGAGGTCTGCGACACCAGGAAACAAAATCGAGTAGTAAAATAGAGAGCGCTAGCATTGCACTGGCAATGGCGACCCAACCCACGGCGGACAAAAATGGTGGAACCGAGAGCTCGCCTCCCCAGATTTGATTCTCTTTCCAGAACTCGCGACTGAGAAAGAACGTTATTACCCATGTCGGGGTTGAAGCAGCCAGAATGATGAACCCTCTTCGGCGCATGGGTTCACGTTTGCAAAACACCCGTTTTGAATTCGCGGATGTCGGGATTCAGGGCCGCGGCTTCGAGCGCCCAGATGATGGCGTCGCGGGTGTGGGCGGGATCGATGATGGCGTCGACCCACAGGCGGGCAGCGGCGTAGCGCGGGTCAGTTTGGTGTTCGTAGGTGGCGCGGACAGAGTCGTAGAGTTCTTTTTTTAGTTTTTCATCGACTTTCTTACCGGCGCGCTCGAGCTGCTTCAGTTTGATTTCGACGAGCGTGCTGGCAGCGGCATCTCCGCTCATTACCGCAAAACGCGCGGTGGGCCAGGCGAACATAAAGCGCGGGTCGTAAGCCTTGCCGCACATGGCGTAATTTCCGGCGCCGAAACTGCCGCCGCAAATCACGGTGATTTTTGGGACGACACTGTTGGCCACGGCGTTTACCATCTTTGCGCCGGCGCGAATGATGCCGCTCCATTCGGCGTCTTTGCCGACCATGAAACCGTTTACGTCGTGAAGAAAAATCAGCGGGATGCGGTTCTGGTTGCAGTCCAGAATAAAGCGCGCGGCTTTTTCCGCGGACTCGGTGTAAATGACGCCGCCGAATTCCACGCGTTTCTGGTCCGAACCGCGCGCGAGAGTTTGCACGTGTTTTTTCTGATTGGCAACGATGCCGACGGCCCAGCCGCCGATACGCGAATAGCCGCAAAGTAGCGTTTCGCCGGACTCGGCGCGATACTCCTCGAATTCTCCTGCGTCGACGGTGCGCGCGATAATTTCGCGCATGTCGTACTGTTTGCCGGGATCGCTGGAAAATATTCCGTAGACTTCCTCGCCGGAATAGAGCGGATCGCGCGGCTTCACGTGGCTGAAGGGCGAAGGATTCGGCGCGCCGATTTTGTCCACCAGGGCGCGGATGCGTTTGATGCATGCTTCATCATCCGGTTCACGAAAATCCACGGTGCCACTGATTTGCGAGTGCATCTTTGCGCCGCCAAGATCTTCGGCGGAAGTTTTCTGGCCAATCGCCGCTTGCACCAACGCGGGGCCCGCAAGAAATAATCCCGAGCCTTCGGTCATCAGAATGTGATCGCACATCACCGGGAGATACGCTCCGCCGGCGACACACATGCCCATGATGGCCGTGATTTGCGGAATGCCCATCGCGCTCATCACAGCGTTGTTGCGGAATACGCGGCCAAAATCATCGGTGTCCGGGAAAACATCTTCCTGGAGCGGCAAAAACACACCTGCGGAATCCACCAGGTAAATCGTGGGGATTTTGTTTTCAATGGCGATGTTTTGTGAGCGAATGACCTTCTTCGCGGTCATGGGGAAAAATGCGCCGGCTTTGACTGTGGCATCATTCGCGATAAGCATGAAGGTGCGTCCGCATACTTTTGCGAGTCCAGTAACGGTTCCCGCCGACGGAGCGCCGCCCCATTCTTCGTACATTTCGAACGCGGCATAAATGCCCAGTTCGAAAAAGTGCGAACCGGGATCGATGAGCTTGGCGATGCGTTCGCGGGCGGTCAGGCGGCCCTTTTTGTGCTGCGCTTCGATGGCCTTGTCGCCGCCGCCCTGGCGGATCTGCTCTTCCTCATTCTTGATGTTGGTCACCAGATCGACGACGCGGCGGGCGTTCTTTTCGAATTCGGGCGATTTCGGATTTACGCTGCTCTTCAAAACCGAAGCGGACACGCGGCGACCTCACGTACAAACGATTGGAAATGTAATTCGGGATGCAGACAGCCCGATCAACCGAGTGTCACAGTATACGAGGTTTGGGCCTGCTTGTGCGAACCAGCGAGGTACAAGCGCCATGCATGACCGCGAAAAGCGGAGCTAGCGACTGTAAACGAGCCGATAGACCAGCCACCAGCAAAGTGAAGTCAAAAAGCGCAGATTTAGCAGCGGGAACATGACTTCGAGAGCGAGCGAGAACATCAGATCTTGTGTGGGAGAGACAAAAGCTGCCGCCATAGTCAGCGGGAGTACCAGAGGGATGGCGGAAGTAAAATCATGGAAAAGTTGCAAAATCAGCGGCGGGTCCGGCGTAGCAGGGCTGTGAGCCGTGGACACAGGTTTCTTCTTGCGTTCCGCAGCCCGAACGATCAGCCCGATCAGGCCGATACCGATCAGCATGGGCCAGTGAAAGAAAACATATTCGAGAGGACGGAACAACCACACAAGAAGAGAGAGCCCGACCGCGACGAGATACAGTTCGGGCCGCAGCGGGTTCACAGCTTTCTTCAAGGAAAGAGAGTCAAGAAAGAGACTCTTCAGTGAGCGCTGTTCGAAGACGGGCATGGAGAGATGTCCTATTCTTTTTCTAGCATGTAGGCGGGAATCAATCCGCGGATTCGAGCGAGAAGTGCGAGTAATCGTCAATATCAGTTCGAGGACAAGACAAGTCCGGGGAAGTCTGCTGGATTTTCCCAGGTTGTCACGCGAAGCTGGCGGAGGAAAGGCGGTTCGATGGGCGAACTCTTTGCGCCGGCCTGGAAGCAAGGTAAGCTAGCGGCAGGCTTCCTGGGGACACCTGCGAGTGCTGTCCGTCGGTTGAAGGATCAATTGCGCCAATCTGAAAGGATATGGTGATGAGGGATTTCCACAAAAGTGTTTGCGCATTCACTTTGATCGCAGTACTAGCGTTCGCGCCCGCGGGAGCAGCCCAGGCGCAGGCGCCACCCAAGACACCGGCGCAAGCACCTGCGAAGCCCGCAGCCGCCCGAGTCGCGGCCAAGCCCGCTCCGTTGCAAGTGCCTGAGCTCAAGTTTGAAAAATACAAATTGGACAACGGGCTGGAAGTAATTTTGTCCGAAGATCATCGGCTGCCGATGGTCGCGGTGAATCTGTGGTACCACGTCGGACCGGCCAACGAATTGCCAGGGCGCACGGGTTTTGCGCATTTGTTCGAACACATGATGTTCGAAGGTTCGAAGCACGTGGCAAGCAACGCGCACGATCGCTATCTGGAGGCTGCGGGCGCATCGGACATCAACGGATCGACGGAATTCGATCGCACAAATTACTATGAAACATTACCTTCGAACCAGCTGGAGCTTGCGCTTTGGCTGGAGTCCGACCGCATGGGATATCTGCCGGACAAACTGGACCAGGCCAACCTTTCGAATCAGCAAGACGTTGTTCGAAACGAACGCCGCCAGAGCCTCGAAAACGCTCCGTATGGCGTAGTCGAAGAGGCGTTGTTCCATCAACTGTTTCCGAAGGAGCATCCGTATTACGGCGATGTAATCGGGTCGCATGCGGACATCCAGGCGGCAAAACTGGAGGACGTGCGGAATTTCTTCAAGCTGTACTACGCGCCCAACAATGCGAGCCTGGCGATTGTCGGGGACTTTGATACGGAGAACGCGCGTGCGCTCGTGGAAAAATATTTTGGCCCGCTCAAGCGCGGCGAAGATGTGCCCCGGATCCAAGCACGCAGGCCACCGATTACCGCCGAGCGCCGCACCGTGGTGCAGGACAACGTGCAGCTTCCGCGCGTCTACATGGGCTGGTTGACGTCGCCGATTTTCAAACCGGGCGACGCCGAGGCCGAGCTCGCCGCTACAATACTCGGCGGAGGAAAGTCCAGCCGGTTGTACAAGAAGCTCGTGTATGAAAAACAGATCGCGCAGGATGTTGCTGTGTCACAGCAGTCGCTGATGCTTGGTTCCGTGTTTGAGCTGCAGGCGACGGCAAAATCAGGGACGACCCCCGAGGAACTCGAGAAGGCCATCAGCGTGGAACTGGATGCGTTTCGAAAAGAGGGGCCCACCACGGCAGAACTGGCGCGCGCAAGAAACGTGATCGAATCGAGAATTATTGCGGGGCTGGAAACGCTTGGTGGATCCGGCGGCGTCGCCGATCGCTTGAACGGTTACAACCATTATCTGGGCACGCCGGATTTTCTGGCAGGGGACATTGCACGCTACGAGAACTCCACGACGGAAGCGATTCGGGCGTTTGCGCAAGTGCAGCTCAATGGAAATCAGAGGGCGGTTGTTTATGGCCTACCGGGGAAACAGGATCTGGGGCTAGAGGTGCCGACGCCGAAGGCGGGGCCGAAGGACGAATCCAAGAGCGGCGGGGAAGCGGTGAACGCCGATGCCGAGTGGCGCAAAGAGACGCCAAAGCCGGGCCCTGCCAGGGCGTGGCGCCTGCCTGTACCGCAAGAATTCAAGCTGTCCAATGGATTGACGATTCTGTTCAGCGAACGGCCGGGATTGCCGCTCGTCACTGCGGACCTGGTACTGCGCGCCGGAAGCGGGGCCAATCCTGCGGAGCGCCCCGGGCTGGCGAGCATGACCGCGCGGATGCTGGAGCAAGGAACGGCGACGCGGTCGGCGCTGCAGATTGCCGATCGTGCAGCCGATCTAGGCGCGTCGCTGAATTCGGGCGCGGGGGCCGACACTGCCGGGATATCCACCCACGCCCTGTCGCGGAGTTTTCCCGAGGCGCTGGAACTGCTTGCCGATATCGCGCTGCATCCCAGTTTTCCAAAGGCGGAGATAGAGCGGGTTCGCTCCGAGCGGCTGACGGCCATCGTGCAGGAGAAAGACGATCCTTTCTCGCTGGCGACGCGCGTGCTGGATGCGGCGCTCTACGGGCCAAAACATGCCTATGGGTACCCTGCCAGCGGAACGCCGGAATCCATCAAAGCGATTTCGCGCGATGAACTGTTGAGTTTTTGGAAGCAGAATTATTTGCCAGCCGATGCGGCGCTGGTCGTAACGGGGAATATCAAGCTGACGGTGCTGAAGCCGCTGCTCGAGAAACAATTCCGAGCGTGGAAGGCGGGAAAAAGTCCTGCAGCAGGGATGGGCTCGCTGGAGACCACGGACGCCAAGCTGATTCTTGTAGACCGTCCGGGAGCGCCGCAGACAACGCTCGCCTGTTTTTCGATGGGGCTAGCGCGGTCGACACCCGACTACTCCGCCGTCGAAGTAATGAACACCGATCTCGGGGGCCTGTTTTCGAGCCGGATTAACATGAATTTGCGCGAGCAGCATGGCTATACCTACGGCGCGTTTTCTTTCTTTTCGTATCATCGTGCGCCGGGGCCGTTCATAGCGGGGGGCGACGTTCGAACGGACGTTACCGCTCCGGCGACTGGGGAAATTCTCAACGAACTGCGGCGCATGCGCGACACCCAGATGACTACGGCGGAACTGGCGCTTTCGAAAGACTCGATCGCACGGTCGCTGCCAGGGCGGTTCGAACGCGGCACCGATGCAGCGGCGACTTTTGCGGAACTGTTCACGTACAATTTGCCGCTGGACTACTTTTCGACATTGCCGAGCAGCATTAATGCCGTGACCGCCGAGCAGGCGCAGGCCGCGGCCCAGAAACATGTTCTCCCGGACAAGATGATCGTGCTTGCTATCGGCGACCGCGCGAAGATCGAAGAAAGCATGAAGAAGCTGAATCTGGGCAAGGTGGAGATTCGCGACGCCGAGGGGAAGATCGTTCCTTAGGTAGTTGTGTCCAGGTAGAGGCGGACACAGCGAACAGTCTCATCCGGTACGAATTCGACAAACTGTGCAGTATTGCACATTGTTAAAAAGTGGCTCACGGTACCCTCCTCCTCTGCGGGGGTACCGCACCAGGTTTGAAGATCCTTCCCGATGTTTCTTTGTACCCCTTTGAAAATTTGATGATGAGCTGATCCGGGACGTGGCTCGGTCTGTGCAGCGGCGAAGAAACGGCTGCCGGAATGGAGACGAACGGATGAAAATTTTGCTGTACAACCCGGACAACGGGGTGACGCGCAATTTTATGCCGCACCTGTGGATGTTTTTGCTGCAGTCGCTGACTCCGGAAGGCCACGAGGTGGTGCTGATTGATGGCAACGCGCAGCCCATGGATGAAACGGGGATCGCGCAGTACGTGCAAGAGAACAATATCGGGTTGGTGGGAATCGGCGCAATGACGCGGATGATTGCGAAGGCTTACCGCATGGCCGACGCGATTCGAGCGGTGGGCGTGCCGGTGGTGATGGGAGGGCCTCACGTTACCGAAGAAGCCGATGAGGCGCTCGGCCGGGACGGCGGACCGCGGCATGCGGATGCGGTGGCGCTCGGGGAGGCCGATAAGACGTGGCCGCGGATCGTTGAGGATGCCGTGCGCGGGCAATTGAAAGAGATTTACGCGCCGGTGGATGCGTTTGGGCAGGAGAGCAAGCCGAGTCTGAAAGAGTATCCGGCGATTCCGTGGGACAAGATAAATCTTGAGCAGTTTAACTTGGTTCCGAAAATGGCGGCCCGGACCCTGCAAAAAATTGGGGACGGCTGGGGCACCTTTCGCATCATTCCTATGGAGTCTGGGCGCGGGTGCCCGTACGGGTGCGAGTTCTGCACGGTTACAGGATTTTTTGGAGACTCGATTCGGTTTCGAACGAACGAGAGCGTGGTGAATGAGCTGCTGCTCTTGAAAGCGCGGGCGAAAAGCGAGGGCGGACAGATCGCGGTTTTTTTCATCGACGACAATTTCGCCATCAATATCAAACGCACAAAATCGCTGTTGCGCGACATTATTGCGGCGGGAGCGCAGGTACATTGGGTGGCGCAGATCAGCGCGAACCTGTTGCGCGATGAAGAACTGGTGGACCTCATCGCGGCGTCAGGCGGCAAGTGGGTTTTTATCGGGATGGAGTCCATCGATCCGACTAACCTGGCCGATGTGAACAAGGGATTCAACAAGCCGGGTGAATATGCGGCCGTGCTGGAGAGGCTCGCCCGGCGCAACGTCTATGCGATCACGTCGTTCATATTCGGCATGGACAACGATACGGTTGGCGTCGCGGAGCGCACCCTTAAGGAGATTCGAACGTGGCCCGCGGGGCTGCCGATCTTTGGGTTGCTTACGCCGCTGCCGGCGACTCCGCTCTACAAGCGGCTCGAAGCAGCGGGGCGGCTGACCCGGCCAAAGCATTGGAAGGAGTTCATTCCGTTTGCGATGGCGCACACGCCGTTGAAGATGACCATCGACGAAGCGCATGCCGAGGTCAGAGCGGGATGGGCAAGCGCCTACAGCCCGGAGGCGATGGCACAGGCTGTGGATTCGCTGAGGGATAAGCCGCTGGGCTGCCGCATCAACATATTCATTGCGCGCATGTGCTTCCGTGGAATTTATTTTCCGCAGATGGGGCCGCTGGCGTGGATGAAACTGATTTATCAAAACCGGCGGACGATTTTCAGCCTGGTGAAGGAAGGCTTTGCTACCTGGCACGGGCGGCAGGTGATTGTGGGTGGTGACGCGGCTATGGGAAGCAGAGTTGACGGGGACTGATTCTCCCGTTAAAATTTGCTGCAGACAGCGTTTGTGAAATTGCAAAAGCTGCTCAATTCAACGTTGGAGGCGCCTGTGCGAACGAACACCAAAGTTCCGACGGGCGGGTGTGCCTCCGCGGTTCGCTTGCGGTAATCAGGCAGCGCCCTCCCGGTTTTTCAAATCCAGTAGAGCCCAGGCAGTTTTCTTTTGGCGCTAACGGCGGTCGTGTGTTGTGCCATGGCTGCGGGAGGATCTTTCAGTGGCAAATTCAGAAGCTTTGAAAAGGTGGGGGTGGAATTCGCACTTTGAGGCGTTGTGGAACGAGGGCGAACGCGAACATGCAGTGCCGGCGCGAGTGATTGAGCAGCAGCGGAAATATTGGCGGATTGCGGGGGAGTTCGGCGAAAGCTGGGCGGAACCGTCGGGGAAGCTGCGGCTGGCGACGGATGAGGCGGTGGAATGGCCCGCGGTTGGGGATTGGGTGGCGGTCGAAGTGGGGAATGGAAAAAGCAATGCGGTGATACAGGGAGTTTTGCGGCGGCGCAGCCGGTTTGTGCGCAAAACGCCGGGAAAAAAGATCGCGGAACAGGTGATCGCAGCGAATGTGGATACAGCTCTGCTGGTGACGGCGCTGGACGGAGACTTCAATCCGCGGCGCATAGAACGGTACCTGGCGCAATGCTGGGAGTCGGGAGCCCGGCCGGTGGTGGTGTTGAACAAGGCGGACGCGTGCGTGGACGCGCGCGACAAGGTGGCGGAGATCGAGCGCATTGCCCTAGGCACAGCAGTGTGCGTGGTTAGCGCGAAAACGGGGCAGGGAATGGAACAGCTTGAACCATTTCTGAGGCGCGGAGACACAGTGGTGCTGCTGGGATCCTCAGGAGTCGGGAAATCGACGATCGCAAACAGGCTTGCGGGAGAAATGCTGCAGGAGACTCAGCCGGTACGCGAGGAAGACAGCCGCGGGCGGCATACAACGAGCAGCCGAACACTGATGGCCTTGCCGGGCGGAGCGCTGCTGATGGACACGCCGGGGTTGCGCGAGTTGCAATTGTGGGATGCCGACGAGGGGGTTGCGGAGACGTTTGAGGATATCGACGCGCTGGCGGCACAGTGCCGATTTACGGATTGCGGGCATGAAGGTGAACCGGGATGCGCGGTCCAGGGAGCGATGAGCGCGGGGACACTGGACGAGGCGCGGCTGGAAAACTGGCGGAAGCTCGTGCGCGAGCAGGAATTTGTGCGCAGGAAAATCGATCCGGCAGCGCGGCATGTGGAAAAGGTGAAGATTAAGAGAATTTTCCGCGGGATTCGCCAGATGTACAAGCACAAGAATTCGGATTCGGAGGCGGGATGAGAGCACCGTTCTTGAATCTAGAGCTTGCGTGGCGAATCGAACTGGCGGAGGGGCAAGCGGTGGGCCCCTATACGACGAGAAATAGCTAATGCGCAATGCGTTTGTGAATGAAGTCGACGATGTCCTGAGTGGACGTGCCAGGTAGAAAGATTTCGGCGATGCCCGCTTTTTTGAGCGCCGCAATGTCCGCATCGGGAATGATGCCACCGAGCAGCACGGTGACGTCGTGCATACCTTTTTCGTGGAGCAGATTCATCAGTTGAGGGCAGATTGTGTTGTGCGCGCCGGAGAGGATGGAAAGGCCGATGACGTCGACGTCTTCCTGGACGGCGGCGGAGGCGATCATCTCCGGAGTCTGGCGCAGGCCGGTGTAGATGACTTCCATGCCGGCGTCACGGAGCGCGCGGGCGATGATCTTTGCCCCGCGGTCGTGACCGTCCAACCCCGGTTTGGCTATTAAGACTCTTATTTTTTTTTCAGGCATGAGCTAGGTGATGGCGACCTCTTCGTAGGTGCCGAAGACGTCGCGCATGGCGTCGCAGATTTCGCCGAGCGTGGCGTAGGATTTTACGGCATCGAAGATGAAGGGCATGAGGTTGTCGGCGCCATTGGCGGCGGTGCGCAGAGCGTTGAGGCGGCGGGCGACTTCGTCTTTCGAACGCTCGGCGCGGAGTTTGCTGAGGCGCTCGGCCTGGCGATGGGCCACGGATTCGTCGATTTGCAGAATATCCAGGTGCTTTTCTTCAGAGACGAAATCGTTTACGCCCACCATGATTTTTTCTTTTTTGTCGAGGGCCACCTGGTAACGGTAGGAGGCTTCAGCGATTTCGCGCTGGGGATAGCCGCGTTCGATGGCCGCGACCATTCCGCCCATGGCATCAATTTTCCGGATGTATTCCCAGGCGCCGCTCTCGACTCCGTTGGTCAGAGCCTCTACAAAGTAGGAACCTCCCAGAGGATCCACCGTGTTCGTGACGCCCGTTTCGTGGGCGATGATCTGTTGTGTGCGCAGGGCAATGGTAGCGGCGAATTCCGTTGGCAGCGCCCAGGCTTCATCGAGCGAATTGGTATGCAGAGATTGCGTGCCACCGAGAACGGCCGCGAGCGCTTGAATCGCCGTTCGAACGACGTTGTTGTAAGGCTGCTGCGCGGTGAGGGAGCAGCCGGCCGTTTGCGAGTGGAACCGCAGCGCCCAGGCGCGTGGATTTTTCGAGCCGTAGCGCTCGACCATGGCCTTGTGCCAGATGCGGCGAGCGGCCCGGTACTTGGCGATCTCTTCAAAAAAATCACTGTGGGCGTTGAAGAAAAATGAGAGTTGCGGCACGAATTGATCGACATCCAGTCCGCGGCGCATACCCCATTCGACGTATTCGAGGCCGTCGCGAAGGGTGAAGGCCAATTCCTGGATGGCGGTCGAACCGGCTTCGCGAATGTGATAGCCGCTGATCGAAATGGGATTGAACTTTGGAGTGTTCTTCACGCCGAATTCGAACGTGTCGATCACCAGGCGCATCGAGGGTTCCGGCGGGTAGATGTATTCCTTCTGCGCGATGTATTCCTTGAGGATGTCGTTTTGCAGCGTGCCGGAGAGCTTCTTCCAATCCGCGCCTTGCTTTTCCGCGACAGCTAGATACATGGCCCAAATCACCGCGGCGGGCGAATTGATGGTCATGGAGGTGGTGACACTGGCCAGCGGGATTTTGTCGAACAGAACTTCCATGTCCGCGAGCGAACTGATGGCCACACCGCACTTGCCCACTTCGCCTTCGGCAAGCGCGTGGTCGGAGTCGTATCCCATCAGGGTGGGCAAGTCGAATGCTGTCGAAAGACCAGTCTGTCCTTGCGCAAGGAGATAACGGAATCGCTGGTTGGTGTCCTCGGCCGTTCCGAAGCCCGCAAATTGCCGCATGGTCCAAAGGCGGCCGCGGTGCATGGTGGAATGAATGCCGCGCGTATAGGGTGGCTCACCGGGGAAGCCGAGCTGCTGATCCGGGTCCCAATCGGGAAGATCGGCGGGCGTATACAGCCTGCGAATGGGGTGGGCCGAGATGGTTGTGAATTCGGACTGGCGCTCGGGGCTCTTTTCGAGGGTAGGGCGTAGGGTGTTTTTCTCCCAGGCTTGCTCCTGAGCCGAGGGATCGCGCTGCGGGGATGAGGATTCAACCGTCGTTGCGGTTGGGGTAGTGCCTTTGAGGCGTTCGCTCATGCACCTAGCTCCGTGCAGATAGATTCGAACAAGACTTGGATTTCTTCACAATTCAATGCTATTCGAAAGGTAGAGCAGGGGCAAGTGCGGGGTGGAGCAAGGCCGAGAAATGGCCAACAACACCGGTGCCGGCATCATGAAAGAAATAGCCGGACCGGGAGCACTGCCCGGGCCGGCGGGAACGAAGGTCTGCCGCAAATTACTTTTGACCCTCCATGAAGGAAAGCTTGTCGGTTCCGACGACCTGTCCGTGCAACGTGCCGGGGATGAGCGTATCGCGTTCGGCTTGGCCGGATTTGGCGTCGGCAATCGTCACTTGATTAACTTCGAGCGTGCGTCCGATGGCGCGTTCGTAATTGGCTTTGGCTTCGACGAGATTGGCAAGAGCGCGCAGCTCCGTTCCTTGGGCGTTGATCAAATCGCGTTGCGTCTGAATGACGAGGTATACGGTCGATGCGCCAAGCTGATATTTTTTCTGCTCGGCATCGAAGGTTTGTTGCTGGAGTTCGCGCGCCTTGCTGGCAGCCTCGACCTGCGCGCGATCCTGGGTGAGTGCGATGAAGCTATTGCGGACGTCGAGCAGCGCGGCGTTCTTCAATTGTTGCAATTGCGCCTCAAGCTGGCGTTGCGTAAGGATGGCCCGCTGATTGTCGGCCTGCGCGGAACGGTTTCGAATGGGGATCAGCAAGTTCAGTTGCACGGAGTAGTCGGGAAAATTGTTATGAAAGACCATACTTGCGGCGTCGCCGAAACCGGCGGTAACTACTTTCGTGCTGGTCGGCACGGTCACAGGAATGAAAACGTTGACGGGATTGCCGTTGGCATCAACCAATTGACCGCCGGCCACGGTATTGGAGGTGAGAACCTGGGTCTGGTTGCCGGCCAGGCCAACCGAACCGTACTGTGCGTTGAGCGTCGCCGTCGGCAGCAGTGCATTTCGCGTGGCTTTGACGTCGATCTCACCGTTCAACAGATTGAGCGCCTGTTCCTGTAACTCCGGGCGCTTCCCAAAGGCCTCTTTCACTGCTTCTTCGAAGGTCGGAGCTTCGATGGTCTCCGGGCGGCCGGGCAAATCCGTGGGAATGAGCTCTACGTTAACAAAGGAAGGCGCCAACGGATTCTTGCTGATGGCGTTTTTCAGAATCTGTTCATTCTGGAGCTTGACGGTTTCCGCGACGATCAGGTTCTGGCGGTCGGTGGCCAGTTCGGATTCCGCGCGAGTCACATCGAGCGGAGCCATGGTCCCAATTTCCAATTGCTTCTTATTGTCGTTGTAAAGCTTCTCCGCGACGGTGACGGCCTGTTGCTGGACTTTGACGTTTTCGCGAGCGAAGACCAGTTCCCAGTAGGAGGTGATGGTGTTGGTGACGGTGGTGATAGCTTGCTGAGTGAAGGCCCAATCCGCGATCTTGCGATTGTTCTTGGCGATGCGGATGTTCCGCGTGTTAACGGCGCGGCCGAATCCGTTGAGCAACTGTTGCTGGAATCCCACGAAAATCGACGATTGCACGGAAGGGTTAAACAAGTTTGCGGCCGAAGTGGAAGAACTCCGCGTATTGTTAAAAGTGGTGAAGAAAGTCGTGCCGGTCTGGAATCCCTGGGTGTACTGGTTGTTGAAAGTGGTGGTGTGTACCGATAGCCCCGTGAGTGCCGAAAGACCTGTGCCGGTACCGGAAGTCAGCGGGTTGTTGACTGGGATGGTGCGGTCGTCGATGCCGAGGACTGACGTGACCGTGGGGTCGAAATTGATCAGTGGATTGTTGGCCGTCGAACCGCCAAAGAAGGCGCCGGGCACTGTGCCGCCAAAGCCGCCGGACTTCGCCTTGAGGATTCCTGTATCCGCGAACCACGGGTTGTACCGCTGGACCACGATGTCCAGGTTGTTTTCGAGCGCCAATTCAACCGCTTCTTGCAGGCTCAACTCCAGCTTTCCGTCGTGGATCAGCTGGTCGACTCGCGGTGAATTGGTGAGGCCGGGCTCTGGGATATTAATGGAGCCGTAGGGAGCAAGAAGGTTCGGAAACGGCCTGGGAGCGTGGCTGTAATTGTATTTCATCGTGCCGAGAGCAATGGGCACGATGGTGTTTGTCGGCTTGGCTTGGTCGGCAGGCGGGTTTTGCGGCGCGTTCTGCCCGAAGGCCGGGGAAATAGGCCCCCCCACGAGCGTTACCGCCAAGACGGCGGCCAACAGCGGTCGAGCATACAGCGTCTTCATAGTGCTCCTCACCCTCGAGATGATGTCCCCCAAGGGACTAAATTTATTCTCACTCAACTGTGTAAAACGTTCAGAGAATGGGTTTTGTTTCACGAAGTTGACCGCTGGGCGGTCTCACTTGAGATTTCGCCGCTCCGCGAACGATCCGGTGCAGACGTTCGCAGTCCCCCCACATGAGCTAGGCCGCGCCCATCGAACGAAACCGAAAGTTTAGCAGGCGTTCTGTTCCTTGACAACGCGGGAGGCGGCAGCTAGGCTGCTGACATTTCGACGGTTAGGAGAGCCCAGCGGTTAGCTGGCCAGCATGCTGAAGCGCGAAGAGCTGCTCAAGATGTTCGAAACCGCAGGGGCCATTCGCCACGGCCACTTTGAGCTGTCGAGCGGACTGCACAGTGGTATGTATGTGCAATGCGCCTTGGTGCTGCAATACCCGCGTTTCGCTGAAAAGCTGGGACAGGCTCTGGCGGCGCTCTTTTCCGATGCTCGCATCGACGTGGTTGTGTCTCCGGCCATGGGGGGACTGATTATCGGGCAGGAAGTGGCGCGAGCTTTGCCGGAGCCCAAGAAGGCGCAGGGCGGGGGAGTTCCCGCGCTGTTTGTGGAGCGCGACGCGAGCGGGATGATGACGCTTCGGCGCGGGTTTTCGCTCGAAGCCGATCAGCATGTCCTGGTAGTGGAAGACGTTTGGACAACCGGTGGCTCGACGAAGGAAGCCATTCGCGTTGTCGAAGAGGCTGGCGCTCGCGTAGTGGCGGCGGGCGCGTTGATCGACCGAAGCGGGGGGAAGATTGATTTTGAGGTCGAAACTCAGTCGCTGATTCAATTGCCCATCACACACTACGAGGAAGAGGATTGCCCGCTCTGCCGGCAGGGGAGCATCGCCGTCAAGCCCGGAAGCCGGTTCGTTCGAACCGCACACTGATTCGAAAGCCCTCACCGCGGCATGCGCTATTTCAAGCTAACGATCGCCTACGATGGGACGGACTTCCACGGTTGGCAGATCCAGTCCGAGAAGCCGACCATTCAAGGGGAAATCGTCAACGTGCTGCGGCGGTTGACGCAGGAACAGATTCATCTTCACGGCGCGGGACGAACGGATGCCGGGGTACATGCGCTGGGCCAGGTGGGCAGCTTTAGAACGCAATCGCCGCTCTCCCCGGAGGAATTTCAGCGCGCGCTGAATGCTCTGCTGCCTCCCGCGATTCGAATCACAGGTGTGGAAGAAGTTGGACCGAATTTCGATGCGCGCTGGTCGGCGCGCGGGAAGACGTATCGCTATCGGCTCTATCGCGGCAAGGTGGTGCCGCCCGCGATTTGGCGCTATGTGTTGCACTACCCCTTTCCGTTGGATGAAGATGCCATGCGGGACGCTGCGGCGCGGTTTGTGGGCATGCACGACTTTGCGTCGTTTGCGGCTTCGACGGGCTCCGAGGAGGATGACAAAGAACGCTCCACGGAACGCGAGATATTTTCCACTGAGCTGGTTCGCACGCCGGACAACGAGGAATTGGTGTTCACGGTGAGCGGGCGATCATTCCTTAGGTACATGGTGCGCAAGATGGTCGGGACACTTTTGGATGTCGGGCGCGGCAAGCTGCAACCTGCAGACATCGAACGGCTTTATGAACTTCGTGACCGCTCGAAATCCGGGCCGACCGTTCCATCCCAAGGCCTGGTGATGGTCGAAGTGCAGCATGAGGAATCCTGGCGGGTGGGGCGGGCGTGAAGTCTTGCTTCTCATTGGGAAACTATTTCCAGGCAAACCTCGTATTGCGCCTAGTGCCCTGAATGAACCCAAGAACGCTTGGATTACCTGAGATTCGTTCGCCGCGCAGCCGTGCGGAAACTGGCCTTAAAAAGACTTTCTTAGGAGCGGCAATGAATATTCGCAAGACGATTTTCGCACGACTGGCAGTTTTCGCATTGCTCGCATGCGTTAGCGTTCTCCATGCTCAGCAGTCGCCGGGCCCGGGAGCGAAACCCGCGACGGTCATGCCTGACGTAATTCAAGTACCCGCTGCAGCGCAGCCTTCCGAACATTTGGATGCGGACGCCGCTACGGATGCTTATCTGGCGGAAATACCGGCTAGCGCGCGCTCGCGTTCCGACGCTTACTTCGAAGGCGGCTACTGGCTCATACTCTGGGATTTTCTGTACGGCGCCGCCATGTATTTGTTCTTGCTGCATTTCGGATGGTCCGCCGCGATGAGGAACTTCGCCGAGCGCATCACGCGATACAAGCCCTTGCAGGACGGGATTTATTGGACGGAGTTTCTGATTGTTACGACGATCCTTGGCGCTCCGCTCGGTGTATACGAAGGCTATTTCCGCGAGCGGCAGTACGGTCTGGCGACACAGACGCTGGTTCCGTGGCTTGGCGACCAGCTCATCATTCTTGTCGTGAACATCATACTCGGCGCACTTGTTACGATGGCGCTCCTGGCCGTGGTCCGCCGATTGCCGCGCACGTGGTGGATCTGGGGAGCCGGCGTCTCCATCTTCTTTCTTATTTTCTTCATCATGTTTGCGCCGGTTTACATTTTTCCACTCCTCAACAAATTTACGGTTCTCGATGACCCCAAGGTCACGCTGCCGATCTTGAGCCTCGCTCGCGCCAATGGAATTCCGGCGCAGAAAGTCTATCAGATGGATGCCTCGCGCCAGACCACGCGCATGAGCGCCAACGTCAGTGGCTTCGGCAAGACCATGCGCATCACGCTTAACGACAATCTGCTGCGGCGAGGCTCGCCTGAGGAAATTCAGGCGGTCATGGGACATGAGATGGGGCACTACGTACTCCATCACATTGCCAAGGACATCCTCTACTTCTCAGTGGTCATCGTGATTTTCTTTGCCTTCCTGTGGTGGTCTCTGGAACGATGCCTGAACCGATGGGGAGAGCGCTGGAAAGTGCAGGGAATTGGCGATGCCGCCGTGATTCCACTAGTGTTCCTCCTGGGTTCGCTCGTCGGTTTTGTGTACACGCCATTTTTCAATACGCACATTCGCACCAACGAGCACGAAGCTGATATGTACGGTCTGAACGCCAGCCGCCAGCCGGATGGCTTTGCGCAAGCCGCAATCCACCTCGGCGAATATCGCAAGATGAATCCGGGCCCGGTCGAAGAGTGGATCTTCTTCGACCATCCGAGCGGGCGGAATCGCATCCACGACGCGATGCTCTGGAAGGCGGAAAACCTGCGGCTCTTCACTCCGAAGTCAGAGCACTAGCTGGAGCAATCGCTGTTCTTGCTTGAAGAAAACAAAATACGCAGGAAGTAAAGCGTCGTCGCCACAATCCTGCCTCAAAATCGGTTAGAATCTCGCTTATGGCGGCAACGGCTATTCCTATCGATACGCTTCCCTCGATCAATCCGTCTACGGGCGAAGTCGTAGGCCATTTTGAACGGACTTTGCCGGCGCAGGTGGGTGAGATCGTCTCGCGGGCACGAGCGGTACAGCTGGATTGGGCCAAGCTTTCAATTAGCGATCGATGTGCCAAACTGCGCGTTCTTGGGGAATGTCTCCTGGCTTCGCGCAACGAGTTGGCTGATGCGGTCGTCCGCGAATCCGGCAAGCCACGCGTGGAAGCTCTGTTCGCCGATATTTTCGTCGCGCTGGATTCCGCAAAGTATTGGTCGGCGAACGCAGCAAGCGCGCTTCGAGCGCAGCGCGTGCCGCATCACAGCCTGGCGGCCAAAGCCAAGCGTGGATACATGGTCTACGAACCGCTTGGCGTCATCGCGATTATTTCTTCATGGAATTATCCGCTGGCCATTCCGCTGAGCCAGATCATTCCCGCGCTGGCGGCAGGCAATGCGGTGGTGTGCAAGACCAGCGATTTCACTCCGCAGTGCGGCGCGATGATCGAGAAGCTTTTCCTCGATGCAGGCTTTCCGAAAGGTCTAGTCTCCGTCGTCCAGGGTGGCGGGGAAATAGGACAAGCGTTGATCGATGCCGCGCCGGATAAGGTGATGTTTACGGGAAGCGTGGCGACCGGGCGCCGCGTCGCTGAGGCTTGTGCAAAGAAGCTCATCCCCTCCGTGCTCGAGCTTGGCGGCAAGGACGCCATGATCGTTCTCGCCGATGCCGACCTCGATGTGGCATCTAGCGCGGCGGTGTGGGGCAGCTACACGAATTGTGGTCAAGTATGCCTGTCGGTCGAGAGGCTTTTCATCGAAGAGTCCGTGAGCGAAGCGTTTGCCTCGCGCTGCGTGGAAAAGACGAAGAAGTTGCGTCTCGGGGCGGGGAGCGATACTTCCACGGATGTTGGTCCGCTGATTCGCCAACAGCACGTCCAGCGCATGCGTGACCTGATCGAAGATGCAGTCTCCCGCGGCGCGAAAGTATTGTGCGGTGGCAACGCGCGTCCCGATCTCGGCCCGAACTTTTTTGAGCCGACAGTGATCGCCGGCGTCGATTCGTCGATGAAATTATTTCAAGAAGAAACCTTTGGCCCCATCCTTGCGATTCAAACGGTGCGGAACCCCGAAGAAGCCGTCGCCCGAGCTAACGATTCCGCTTTTTCGCTTGCTGCCAGCGTCTGGACCGGCGATGCGCAGCGCGGCGAAGCCATTGCCAAGCGCCTGCGCGCCGGCGCCGTCATGGTCAACGATGCCATCAGCTATTTTGGAATTGCGGAAGCTCCGCACGGAGGCTGCGGCGCAAGCGGCTGGGGCCGCACGCACGGCAGTGCCGGGTTGCTGGAGATGGTTCAGATGAAATACATCGACGTCGATCGCCTGCCGCGCCGCGAAAAGCCCTGGTGGTACCGCTACGGCTCCGACTTGGAGCGCGCCGCGGACGCTTTCCTGAAATTCGAATTCTCGGGCGGCATCACCGCGAAGCTGGCCAACGCCCGAAGCGCATTAAAAACCATGTTTCGAGACCACGGACTGTAGAGAGGAACTCCATGCCCGAAGAGACGGCAGCGTCACCCAAAGTCAAAACGCGCAAGCCCAAACAGCGCGCGTGCGATGAAAAAGATGAGAAGGGCAAGCTCTGCAATGGCCACCTGAAGCGCTACTACGACTACCCGAAGGAAGTCGCAGCGGTCATCGGTTCAAAAGCGGAAATCTATCGCTGCGAATTCTGCAAGACGCTGTATCGCCCGGATCCCGTGCAGCAGCCGCAGAGCTACACCTTGCGCAACTAAAGCCATCGCTCTCGAAGTAAACGAGGCCCGCCTTGCAGCAAAACGAATGGATCTACGATTGGAACGTGGCGACAGCCCCGGCGATTGCTCCGGGCACACACGTCTTGCTCAATGACGAAACGCTTCGCGACGGCCTGCAAAATCCATCCGTCTTCGATCCCAGCATCGAAGGAAAAATCGAAATCCTTCATCTGATGGAATCGCTGGGAATCGATGCCGTGAATATCGGCCTGCCCGGCGCCGGTCCCCGGGCCGCGGCGCACACCGAGGCGCTTGCGCGAGAAATCGCCACGCAGCGCATGAAGATCAAGCCCAACTGCGCGGCCCGCACGCATGAAAACGACATCCGCCCGATCGTTGAAATTTCCCAGCGCGTGGGCATGCCCATTGAAGCGGCAACGTTTCTCGGCTCCAGCCCCATCCGCCGCCTGGTGGAAGATTGGACCGTCGATCATCTGGAGCGCACCACAGAAATGGCAGTAAAGTTCGCCGTCGACCACGGTCTACCGTCCATGTACGTCACGGAAGACACCGTGCGCACCGATCCCGATACGGTCAAGCGCCTTTACTCCACGGCCATTCGCAGTGGCGCGCGCGCTATCGTGCTTTGCGATACCGTCGGACACGCCACGCCAAATGGTACCTTCAATCTCGTCAAATTCGCCATCGATGAAGTGGTGAAGCCTTCTGGCGAAAAGATTCGCGTGGATTGGCATGGCCACAACGACCGCGGCCTCTCGATCGCCAATTCTCTTGCCGCCGTCGCCGCAGGAGCGCATCAGGTTCACGCCGCCGCCAACGCCCTCGGGGAGCGCGTCGGCAATACGCCAATGGAATTAATGCTCGTAAACCTGCGCCTCATGGGTCTCATCCAGCAGGATCTTTCACTGCTCAAGAACTATTGCGAAAAAGTAGCCGCAGCGACGCACACCAAGATTCCGCCCAACTATCCCGTCGTCGGCCACGACGCCTTTCGAACCGCCACCGGCGTTCACGCCGCCGCACTTATCAAAGCCTTTCGAAAAAATGACACCGAGCTTGCCAATGCGGTTTACAGCGGTGTGCCCGCGCATCTTTTCGGTCTCGACCAGGTGATTGAAATCGGCCCCATGAGCGGAAAATCGAACGTGCTGTTCTGGCTGGAGAAACACCGCATCCCCGCTGACGATTCCCTCGTCAACCGCATCTTCGATGCCGCCAAGCAATCCGCCCGTGTGCTTACAGATGCGGAGGTTCTGGCGCTCTGTGCCGAGGCTGCACGCAATTGACGCGAAACTCACGGCGCAGCTCCACAGTGAAACGCGCGCTCGTTTGCGTTATTCTCATGGCTATGCCGGTTCGCTCGATCGCCCCTCTCCACGCTTCCCGTCCTCCGCAAGTTCCACGGCTTGCTGAAAATCCGCAAGTCCGCGTCGCGCTCGATTGGTTTGCGCTAAACATTCCCTGGATCAACGACCAGCAGGCACGCCTTACGGGAATCCCCGCGCCTCCTTTTCAGGAAGCAGTGCGCGCCGCCGCGGTCAAAGAGTTGCTCCTACAAGCGGGGCTATCCGTTGAGATCGACAAGGCCGGCAACGTCATCGGTGAACTCCGCGGCGCGAACGAGAAAGAAATCGTAATGGTCGCGGCGCACCTCGACACTGTTTTTCCCGCTGGCACAGAAGTGCGAGTTCACCGCGAAGGCAGCCGCATGACCGCGCCTGGGATTTCCGACAATGGCGCCGGGCTGGCCGCTCTCCTGGCCGTCGCGCGAGCCGCGCAATCCGCGCACCTGAAGCCACAGCGAACGATCCTGTTCGTCGCGGATGTTGGCGAAGAAGGCGAAGGCAATCTCCGCGGAATGCGCGCGTTAGTCGAAACCTACCGGACGAAACTCAAAGCCGTCGTCGTCCTCGATGGTTCCAGCACGGACTACATCACAACGAAAGCGCTGGCTTCCCGCCGCCTGGAGGCGCTCATCACCGGCCCCGGGGGCCACAGCTGGTCGGATTTCGGGATGCCCAATCCCATCAATGCGCTCGTCCGTGGTTCTGTGCGCTTCATCAATACAAAAGTGCCGGCCACGCCGCGCACGACCTTTAACATCGGCCAGATTGAAGGCGGAACTTCCGTCAACTCCGTTCCGCACGAGGCGCGCATCAAAGTCGACATTCGCTCCGAGAGCGAGGACGAACTCACGCGCCTCGATTCCGCGCTGCGCGAATGCATTGCCGCCGGAGTGCGCGACGAAATGGAATCCGCGCGGGACCGTTCCAAGGGCAAGCTGGAATGGAAAGTGGAACTACTGGGGAGGCGTCCGGGCGGGGAACTCGCTGCCGATTCGCCGCTGCTCGCCGCCGTTCGTGCCGCGGATGAATATGTTGGAAACCAATCGCGCGTTGAACGCTCCTCTACCGACGCGAATATTCCACTGTCAGTGGGAATCGATGCCATCTCCATCGGCGCCGGCGGCAGCGGGGGCGGAGCGCATTCCCTTCAGGAATGGTACGATTCCGCGGGCCGGGAAGTGGGATTAAAGCGCGTTCTTCTTACCGTACTTGGAGTCTCGGGAATTGCGGAGGAGAAATCTCCTTGAAGACCAAAGCGGTTCGCCTCGTCCCTCTCGCCGTAATACTTTCCATCGCTTTGCTTGCCGCCATTACCTTCCTTCATGCCCGCGCTTTTGCGCAACAGGGCCGCACACGCACCACCTACTACGTTCACGGCCGCATCTACACCAACGATCCTGCGGAGCCATGGGCGGAAGCCATGGCCATTGCCGACGGCAAGATCAGCTGCATCGGCAAAATGGATCACGTGCTGCTCGAGTGCGGCGGCGGCCAGGAAGGCGTGGAGACCGTCCAACTCAAGGGGCAGTTTGTCATGCCGGGTTTCAACGATGCGCACGTGCATCTGGGCGGCGCGGCCGCAGACCTTCTCGCCGTTCCGCTGACCGGTGTCCCCAGCGTCGAAGAATTGCAGAAGCGCGTCGCCGACGCCGTGGCACATCACAAAGTGGGCGAGTGGATCACCGGCGGAGGCTGGGACCACACCCTCTGGCCGGATAAACGTTTTCCAAATCGCCAGCAGCTCGATGCCGTCGCCCCCAAGAATCCGGTGATCCTCACGCACATTTCCGGTCACGTGGCCGTGGCGAACTCACTGGCGCTTCTGCACGCGGAGATCGACAAGTACACGCCCAATCCTCCGGGCGGCGAGATTGAACACGACAGTCTTGGCGAGCCTACGGGCATGTTGAAAGAGTATGCAGCCATGTCTCTGGTGAACGTGCGGATTCCCGATCCCGCGCCGGAGGTGCGCCGCCGGGGAATCGAGCAGGTCCTCGAAAATGTCGCCAAAAACGGTGTCACTTCCGTGCAGGATTTTTCCGATTGGGAAGATTTCAAGATGTACAAGCAGCTCAAGGATGAGGACAAACTAACCGTCCGCATCACCGAGTGGCTGCCGTTCCTGACGCCTCTGAACGATTTGCAGAACTTGCGCGCGCAGGGCGGCACGAAGGATCCTTGGCTGAAAACCGGCGCACTGAAGGCTTTTACGGACGGCGCCATGGGTTCGCGGACCGCCGCGATGCTTGAGCCATACTCCGACGACGCCACCACGAGCGGCATTCTCACCATCGATCCCGAAAAGCTGCGCGAGATGGCCATCGCCCGCGATAAAGCGGGTTTCCAGATGAATTTTCATGCGATTGGGGACCGCGCGAACCGCGTTGCGCTGGATGTCTTCGAAGCGGTGGCCAAGGCCAATGGCCCACGCGATCGGCGTGACCGCATCGAGCACGCGCAACTCGTTGCGCCCGAGGATTTTCCGCGCTTCGCAAAACTCAACGTAATCGCCTCGATGCAACCCTCGCACCAAACGACCGACATGCGTTGGGCTGAGGATCGCGTCGGCCGCGATCGCATCAAAGGCGCCTACGCCTGGGCCACCATGTTGAAGAATAATGTGCGCCTCGCGTTCGGAACGGACTACGACGTCGAGCCCATCAACCCGTTCCGCGGTCTCTACGCTTGCGTTACGCGCGAACGGCCCGAGGGCGGACCAAAAAATGGCTGGGAGTCACAGGAGAAAATCTCTCTGGAAGCGTGCATCCGCGCCTACACTTCGGGCTCGGCCTACGCGCAGTTCGAGGAAGGGAAAAAGGGCGAACTCAAGGAAGGCGAGTACGCCGATTTCATCATCCTTTCGAACGATCTCACCAAGATTCCACCTTCACAGTACACCAAGACCAGCGTCCTCCGCACCGTCGTCGGCGGCCGCATCGTGTACCAGGCCCTGCAATAACAACGCGCTCGTTTTCCCATGTTTCGCCCCCCAAAAAAGAGAGGGGGGCTATTCGGCCCCCTCAGTTGGTTATATTGTTGATTCTTTTTGTGACACTTCCGCCTTTCTTACCAGCGGAACCGAATCACAAGCTGCAGCTTCCGTGGTGTTACGGTTGCCGAAGGATTCCCTAACCCCAGAAACTTGGGCGTCGCGAAATTCTGGTCCACGCGCCCGCTTCTGAAGTCGCGTATATTCAACGCGGAACCATCGCTTCCCAGGTAGAATCCCGTGTATGGGTTAATGCAATTCTGCGCGCAATCGAACCCGGGTCCGATCGCCGGTAGGCTGAAGAAGTTCATTACATCGTTGCCGTTATTCAGGATAAAAAGCGGATGGTTGAAGAGGTTGAAAACGTCCAGTTTCAACTCCAGACGCATTGTCTCCCGCTTGGGGATCACGAATGCCTTCGTCAATGAGAGGTCAAATCGGTAGATGGGCAACGTCAAGCCCGCATTTCGGGACAGGTTGCCACTAATGAACTGGAAGTCCACTGGATCACCCGTATAGCTGTCCACTGGGCCGCTTGCGCTGGCACCCGCGGGTGCCAGCCATGTGGTTTGGATTTGGTTGCAATTGGGAAGCCCCGCAGCAATACATGTGGCCACATCTCTTTCGCTAATGAGTACGTTTGTTCCGCCGGTTGCGGCGATGCCTGACGTGACAAGGGTTCCGTTCGGGAGGACATTGGGGCGCTGGTTGGTTTCACTGCCCAGCGCCGGAAACGCAGAACCAGCGAAAGCGCCGTCGCCCGTGGACACCGGATAGGGGCGGCCGGACTGCAGCGAACCGATAATGCCCAGCGTCCAGTTATTTACCACCTGGCGGACAACGGCAGTGTGAACCAAGTTTTCGGAATCCAGCACTACGCTGAAGCTTCCGAGGTGGCGGATGTCCTGTTGGGCCGGGGCGCGATCCAGACTAAGACTGGCCAGCGGATTCGCGGGCTCGGAAAGGCCGAAGAAATCCTCGCCCGTAGCCATGGTCTTCGACAATGTGTAATTCCCCTGGAATTGCAGGTGATGTGACAGCCTCTTTTGCGCCGTAAATACCAAGGAATTGTAACCGGACGTGCGGTTACTGAAGTTTGTGCGTATGGCGGTGAATGCCGGGTTCGGACGATCCGGCATGTAGAAGAAACCCGGATGTGCCGGGTCCGCGATGGGAGTTGGGAAATTCGTATCGGTTTCGCCGAAGAGGCCGAAACCGTAAACGCCTTGAAAGCCGGCGCTGAACACAAACGAAGGCCCGACCTGGCGAGTGATGGACAAGGAGGCCATGCGGATTTCCGGGTTCTTGATCGTCGGAGAGATAGGCCGCACGCGGCCAAAGAAGCCGCTCGTGGCGCTTGTGAAAGGTTGTAAGGATGCTTGGCTGGGTGAGTTCGGATATTGGGTGAGCACCGCGCATTTTTGGGGGTCGGCAGGCGAAGGATTCGCCGCGCCATTCGGCTGGAAGCAATCCGCTGCAGCGACGCTGGCCGTAAGCAGATTCTTGCCGTCGAAGTTTAAGGAGTCCAGAACGACGTTTAGATACGCCATCTGGGTAACTTCTGCGCCAGCCGCCCTAATCACGGATTTTCCCGGATCGCCGAATATCCGGTGCAGAACCCCATGAGCAAAATCCGGGCTCCAAGCCAGACCGATGCGCGGTTGCCAGTTGTTTTTGTCTGAACCGCATGCAGGCACCAGCCCATTGGCCTGCAAACATCCGCCCTTCACGGTTGGATCTTTAATCGTCCCGCCCGTGAAGGCGCCGTCCTCAATGTCGTATCGTAAGCCATAATTCAGAGTGAAACCTCTGCGAAACTGCCAGGTGTCTTGAACGAACACGCCATAGATGTTGTCTGTCGCATGGACAAAGCCGGGTCCGGCCCCGACGGTGAACGAGGTAGGACATTCGTTAAACGGCTGGCATCCCCCGGACGCAAAGGTTTCGTATCTGCCATAGTGGAACTGCTGAAAGATGGAATCATATGGGAAATGGCTGATATTCATGCCCGCTTTGAGGGTATGCGAGCCGTGCGACCAGGACACATTGTCGATGTACTGAAAGCGATGCTGGAGTGCTCCCTGCGGGCAGCAGAAGTCTGCATTGATGTAAGCGTTGGGCAAAGCCTGCCCCGGCAGGGTACTCTTCGTTGGAGTAAGGGAAAGGAAACGATGCCAGTAGAAGCGTGCTTCGTTCACTGTATGCGGAGTCGGCGTGGAAACGAGTGCGACGTTCAGTCCATTGTCATGAACCACCGAGGATACGAACCCGCTTGGATCGGTGTTCGGTCCGGTTTGCACAAGCAGATTGTCTGACAAGTCGCGCTGCAAATTATACCGCACCGTAAGCGTGTGTTTTTCCGTCAGCTTGGCTTCAATCTTGCCAGACCCCAGGATTTCATTCGTGGGTGCGTTGATCGTCACGGATTGATTGAAAGGCCGGGTCGTGAAGGGCGCGCCCTGGGCGACCTTCTCCCACGTGCCAAACCAGAAGATTCGATCCTTTACGAGTGGTCCGCCTACGGTAAACCCGTACTCGTGCTTGAAGAAGGGAGCGCGGTCTGCTGGATTGCCGAGGTTATAGAAGAAATCGGAGGCGCCGAGATTCCGGCCACGAAAATAGGCATGGAAATCGCCATGGACTTGATTGGTTCCGGATTTCGTCACCACATTCAAAATAACATTGCCGGCCTGTCCATATTCGGCATTGTAGTTGTTTGTCAGAACCTGAAATTCTTTCACTTCTTCGACAGTGGCGCCAAGTGCATCACGGGCAGACACAAGCTGGTCCGAAATGTTTCCGCCGTCCACGTTGACGACAATGCCCCGGTCGCTGACGGCTCCCGGACCCACCAGGTCGCTCGAATCGCCCGAGTAGTCGTATTTCATCCCCGGTGCGCTCGCGGCAAGTCCCTGGTAATCGTTTGCTACTCCGCCGCCGTTGTTGAAACTGGTGGTCGTGGGAAGGTTGGCCACGGCCTTCTCGTCAATGACCGTCGAGACATCCGTTTTTGTCGCTTCAACTAACGGCAGTTCCGACGTGACTTCTACCGTCTGTGATTGGCCAGCCAAAGCCAGGTTGAAATTGACGTCCCGTTGTTCCCCGACCTGCAATTTGACGGACTTCGCTTCGGCCTTTGAAAAACCGGGCGCTACAATCGCAACGTCGTAAATGCCCGGGGCTAAATTGTCAAATCGAAATAGGCCATCCGAAGTTGTCTTGGTTGTGCGTGCGATCCCGGTTTCCGTATTCGTCGCGGTGACATCGACATTCGGAACGGATGCTCCCTTTGGATCTAGCGCGCGGCCGGTAATGGTCGCGAATGCCGCGCTCTGTCCATACGTCACGTTAGCGATGCTGAACATCAGCAAGAAACCGAAAAATATGGAAATACCCCACGTCTCCGCCTTGAGGACTCGATTCATTTCATTTTCCTCCCTGGAAGGAAAAGAGACCAGGCTTCCCGACCTGGGGAAAAGGTCCCTTAGTTGCCCGTAAGATATTCCCCGTGACGGAAAGTGTCAACGGTATTTTAATTTATATAAATGTTGAATAAACGAGATGTATCGCACAGCTATAATTTAGATATACGAGGTATCTTCTGGCAGCTTTGGAATTTGCAAGTCCCTTGGCGCGTCAAAAAGGTTCTTGCGTGATTGATATCGGCAGCGTCGCGGACTACACTTGCCGGCCCTTCCCATTCTCAGGACACGATGCAATGAATCGACGGCTGCGCGCGGACTTCTCCCTGGCGCTATGCTCTCTGCTGTGGGGCGCGACGTTTGTTGTCGTCAAAAACGCACTCGACCATTCCTCAGTGTTCCTCTTTCTTGCCGTGCGTTTCACTCTGGCGGCCGTGTTGATGCTCGCGTTCAGTTTCCGCAAGCTCCACCAGTTTGAAAGCGAGGACCTCTTCGCGGGCCTGCGACTGGGCTGCTTCATGTTCCTGGGATACGCGTTTCAGACTGCGGGGTTGCAATACACGACCCCGTCGAAATCGGGATTCGTGACCGGCTCGAGCGTGGTCCTGGTGCCGCTTCTCCTCGCCATCTTCTGGGGCAAACGGCTGGCGCGTGGCGCGTACGCCGGAGCGGCGGTTGCCGTTTTCGGGCTGTATTTCTTGACCATTCCAGCGGAAGGCTTCGCCTATCTGAACCGCGGAGACGTGCTCACCTTTGTGGCCGCCGGACTCTATGCCGTGCACATCATTCTGGTGGGGGAATACACCAAACAGCATTCGGCGACCGCGCTCAGCCTTGTCCAAGTGGCGGCGTGTGCCGCAATGGCCTGGGTCATGGCTGGAGTTGCGGCGGCAATCCGCTGGCAGCCCGCGCGATTCGAATGGCGCTGGGAGTTGTATCTTGGAATATTGATCTGCGCGGTGTTTGCCACCGCGGTGGCCTTCTCGATTCAGTTGTGGGCGCAGCGCTATACGACGCCGAGTCACGCAGCGATTTTGTTTACGCTCGAGCCCGTCTTTGCGGTGATTACTTCCTACATTTTGATTCGCGAGCGTCTTGCCCCGCGCGCCGTACTCGGCGCAGTCTTCGTCCTCGCGGGAATATTCATTGCGGAATTGTTAGGCCCGCCGATGGCGCCAGAATCGCCCGAGCCGACGAGGGAACCCGCTTGAGATCTCAGCGGCCGTTCGAGTAATTCTTCACGTCGACGGCGTCGAACATGGTAGCGGTGGCGGCGTGCGTTTTCTCGTACGTGGTGATGTCGGGTTCATGCAGCAGAGTGGTCCCGATGTCGTCCAGGCCTTTGAGCAAGACTTCTTTTCGCGACGGAGCGATTTCGAATTTGAACATCAGGCCGTGTTTGTCGGCGATGGTCTGATTCGGCAGGTTGACGGTCAGCGAATACCCTTCTTCTTTCTCCGTGCGCTGGAAAAGTTCCTCGATCTGCTCCTCGGGCAGCGTCGCGGGCAGGATGCCGTTCTTGAAGCAGTTGTTGTAGAAGATATCCGCATAACTCGGCGCAACGACGACGCGGAAGCCATAGTCCTTCACGCCCCAGGGAGCGTGCTCGCGGCTGGAGCCGCAACCAAAGTTGGCGCGCGCCAGCAACACCGACGCTCCTTTGTAACGCGGGAAATTCATGACGAACTCCGGATTGGGTTTTTCTCCGGGGAGATAGCGCCAGTCGTAAAAAAGTATTCGCCCAAATCCTTCACGCGTCAGCGCCTTGAGAAATTGCTTTGGCACCATCTGGTCCGTGTCCACATTGACGCGATCGAGTGGCATGACCATTCCGGTGTGCGTTGAAAACGGTTGCATATGATTCAGTCCCCCAGAACCTCAAACTTCTCAATTTCGCCAAAAGCAGTCCAATACGCGGCGCCGGGGTCTCTCTTTCCATCGGAACGATTCGTGGAGATCAAGACGTAAGTAATGCCGCAGCATGGCTCGAGCTTTGCACAAACCGTTAGCTCATGCAGACGAATCTCAAGTAATTCTCCGTCGGCAAGTTCGACGCGCATTCGTTTGCCGACGTGCGCCTGATCCAAACCGTGCGTGTCGACCTGCATTAGCGATTTGCCCTACTCGACGGCGGAGACGTCGTCGAGCGAACGCACATCCACAAAATGGCCGGCGATGGCGGCGGCAGCGGCCATGACCGGGCTGACCAGATGCGTTCGGCTGTCTTTGCCCTGGCGGCCCTCGAAATTGCGGTTGCTGGTGCTGGCGCTGCGTTCGTGCGGCGGCAGTACGTCGGCGTTCATCCCGATGCACATGCTGCAACCGGCATCGCGCCATTCGAATCCCGCGGCGGTGAAAATCTTGTCGAGGCCTTCTTTTTCTGCTTGCGTCTTGATGCCGCGCGAGCCAGGAACAATGAGCGCTTGCTTGATGCTCTTGGCGATGTGCTTTCCTTCGACAAAATGCGCCGCGGCGCGCAAATCATCCAGCCGCGAGTTGGTGCAAGAGCCGATGAACACACGGTCCACCGGAATATCCACGATGGGGGTGCCGGCTTTCAGTCCCATATATTTCAGCGCGCTCTCCGTCGCCTTCTGATCGTTGAGATCCTTGAAATCATGCGGGTCGGGGACGCGAGCGGTCACACTCGTGACCATGCCTGGGTTCGTGCCCCAGGTGACCTGCGGGGCGATCTGCTCGGCATGGAGCTCCACTGTCATATCAAACTTCGCATTTTCATCGGAGCGAAGTTCTTTCCAGCGCGCGACGGCTTCTTGAAATGCTTTTCCTCTCGGCACAAACGGGCGCCCTTCGAGAAACGCGAACGTAGTTTCATCTGGCGCGATCATTCCAGCGCGCGCTCCGCCTTCTATCGTCATGTTGCAAACAGTCATGCGGCCATCCATCGAAAGGGACCGAATGGCTTCGCCGCCGTATTCCGCAACGTGGCCCGTGCCGCCGCCGATGCCAATCTTTCCGATGATGGCGAGGATAAGGTCTTTAGCTGTGACGCCCTTGGGCCGTTTGCCGTGGACAAGAATGTGCAGCGTCTTTGACCGCGACTGCACCAGGCATTGCGTAGCAAGGACGTGTTCCACTTCGCTGGTGCCAATGCCAAACGCCAGGGTACCAAACGCGCCATGCGTGGATGTGTGGCTGTCGCCGCAGACGATAGTCTGACCGGGCTGTGTGATGCCGAGTTCCGGGCCGATGATGTGCACGATGCCCTGATTCTTGCTGTTCATGTCAAACAGGCGAACGCCGGACTCGCGGCAGTTTTTCTCCAGCGCATCAAATTGCAGCTTGGCATCATTGTCGAGAATCGGCAGCGTGCGGTCGGTGGTGGATACAGAATGATCCATCACTGCGAAGGTGAGATCGGGCCGGCGCACCTTGCGGCCTTCAGCGCGAAGTCCTGCGAAAGCCTGCGGCGAGGTGCCTTCGTGGATGAGATGGCGGTCGATATAGATAATCGACGGCTGGCCGGACTCTTCGCGAACGACGTGCGAGTCCCAGATTTTTTGGTACAGCGTTTCAGGTGAATTGTTGGCTGTCATGGTAGTTCAATGCCGAGTGTAACACCGGAGAAATATATGTCCAAGCGAAGGCGAAACTAGTCGAGAGCGTTGGGGAAAAAAAAAGCAAAGCGGAGTCGCGGCACTCAGGAATGAAGCAGTGCAATCTCTAGAGCAATACTTGCGAGGCCTATTCCAGCGATTGGCTGGCCGTGGTGCAGCCGGCGCCAGAAGGGTCGTATCGGATCACGCCAGTTTGATCAGTGCAGAACATGCGCTGGCCCGATGAGCCCAGCACTTGTGGAGTGCCAGTAAGCGTGTAACTTGCCGACGGAGTCAGGCCGTCACCCGTCAATACAAACGTGTAGCCGCCCCTCGCGCCCAGGGCCAGAAGGTCATCTATTAAGCAGGCTTGCGCTGAGGTCGCGGTACACGGATTAGCGCCGCCGAGATTGCCAAGCAGAGCGGGGTACCCTAGATCCGGATAGGTCATGGAATAGGTCACCGAGGCCGTGTTGATGACGCGAATGGAAGCGACGGCGGAGGCTTCGTTGGCGCGTTCGCGGGAGCGCAAGAAATTCGGAACCGCGATTGCCGAAATGATCAAAATAACCGCAACAACGAGCAACAGCTCGATGAGCGAAAACCCATTCTTATTTCCCATGCATTCCCCTGGTGCCGACTCTCCCCAATCGCAAGGCGGCACAACGCAAAAGCGCCGCGGCATTTTTTCTCGAGTGCCGCGGAGAGATTATATTCCAACACCTGGGGGGATATGCAAGAAAGATAAACAGGGAAATGGTGAAGCGAGTTTTCTACAAGCTGGTACGGAATGACTGGAGGTACCGTAACCAGGACGTTGCTGGATGATTCGAAGATCGAGCGGCATTGACGCGATGGTGAGCGCGGCCTAAGATGCCTGCGCCGGGGAGTGGAGGGACGCTGATGATTCTGACGATTGGCCGGAAACAGATTGAGCCGGACATTTCGGTGCTGGAAATGAACGGGCGGATTGTCCTGGGGAACGACGCGAAGACCGTGGAATGGAAGCTGGCGGAGTTGCTGAAGGAAAACCGGAAGAAAGTCGTTTTCGACCTGGGAGGCGTGACGGTGGTGGACAGCACCGGCGTGGGAATCATCGTGATGTGCCATGCCAAGCTGAAGAAATGCGGCGGGACGCTGCGCATCGCAGGAGTGAACGGAATGGTGGGAGACACGCTGCGGCTCACGAGCGTCGATAAGCTCATCGAGTTTTATCCCACGGTGGCAGAAGCCGCAACAGGATTTTGACGAGGGACGCGTTCCCGAATGGGAATTGTTGGGTGACACCCCGGCAGTTTTGAGAAAGAGTGCGGAACCGCTTGATGACAAGGGAATTGTGAAACATTCTTGATGCAAAGAGTGACAAAAGAAACCAGGGGTCCTGCGCCCAGTTGTTGCCCGGCAGCAAAGGCCTGCCACCCGTCCTACTCGATGAAGGGTTTGTACCCCTCTCCAGGGTTGTGATGCTTCCTGTTCATCATCCAAATTTCCCCTTGCTCGTAGTCGCCGACAATGTGAAGTAGTACGACCGGTCCTCCCACACGATGCCGCAGCGAACTCATAACCAACCAATACTCCCTAAGGTCCGGAGTGACAGCATAAATTAAGGTGCCTGGGTTCGGGGGTACAGGTTCGAGCGCAGGCCCGACCGCATTCGACACGAATTGCAAGTCATAAGGAACAGGCCTGCCATTTTGGAAGAAGATAGCCGACTCATGCAAGGGTCGAACGGCTAACGCCGCACGTAGCTCTCGCTCATCTGCAGGGAACCTGCCATGTGACTCATCCCAGTCGGCGAGGCTATGATCAGCGTGTCCTAGAATTCTAGAGGCCTGCTCGGCCATTTCCATGTCAATCTGTGGCAACAAACTCATGCACGTCAATCCTACAGCCAGCGATGAAATCGGTAAAACATCGTAAGACGTAGGCTTCCAGATTATTGCTCCCGCTGCCATGATGCCGACGGCCGACACTAGAATCCAAGATACGGCATGAGCTAAATAACCATAATGGAAGTATAGGCTGCCTGTCAGATGCAGCCGCACCCAATTCTCCAGAAGGGAAAAGCCAAAGACCATGACCCGAAGATTAGCCAAGAGGCCGAGCACTGCAACCGTAACCGCTGACCAGCGGGGTGCCTTCTTCATGTTTGCCTGCCCCATCCCAAGGAGATCCCGATCATGGATCGGGTCGCGGCGATGGCGGGTGCGCACTGAATTCCGTCTGGAGTTTTTCTTGATGCCAGCGCACGAGGAGAGGATACCACTGTCGCACTTCACATCGGAGTGATAAAAGGCACTGCGTCGGGTGGCCTTCGATAAGAGCGAAGGCCACCCAAAATCGTCTTATTGCTTAAGCGCGCGGGCGTCTAAGGTGCGCCACTGGCTGGTGTTAGAGTAGCTGTGAAATGAAAGAGGGCAGGGCAGGCTCGACGAGGGGAAATCGATGAGTGACGGCAAGGTGAAATGGGGAGTGCTGGGGGTAGCGGGGATTGCGGTGAAGAAGGTGATACCGGGGATGCAGCAGGGGAAATGGAGCGAGGTGGCGGCGATTGCTTCGCGGGATGGGCGGAAGGCGGAGGATGCCGCGCATGCGCTGGGGATTGCCAAGGCGTACGGTTCGTATGAGGCGCTGCTGGCGGATCCGGAGATTGAGGCGATTTACAATCCGCTGCCGAATCATTTGCATGTGCCGTGGTCGCTGAAGGCGGCGGAGGCGGGGAAGCATGTGCTGTGTGAGAAACCGCTGAGCTTGACGGTGGCGGAGGCGAGGACGCTGCTGGCGGCGCGGGACCGCTGCGGAGTCAAGATCGGCGAAGCGTTCATGGTGAAGACGCATCCGCAGTGGCTGAGGACGCGCGAGCTGATCCGGCACGGGGTAATCGGGGAGTTGCGGGCGATTGTGGGAGTGTTCAGCTACTTCAATCGCGATGCAAAGAATGTGCGGAACGTGGCGGGGTGGGGAGGCGGGGGATTGATGGACATCGGGTGCTACCCGATTACTACCTCGCGATGGATTTTCGGCGAAGAGCCGGTGCGCGTGGCGGGAATCGTGGAGAATGATCCGGAATTCGGGACGGACCGGTTGACGTCGGCGATGATGGAGTTTCCGTCGGGGCAGGCGGTGTTTACGTGCAGCACGCAAATGGTGCCGTACCAGCGCATGCAATTCCTGGGGACAAAAGGGAGAATCGAGATCGAGATTCCGTTTAACGCGCCGAACGACCGGCCGACGCGGATTTTTATCGATGACGGACGCGACGTGTTTGGTGGAGGGATTCGGATGGAAACGATTCCGGTTTGCGACCAATATACGGTGCAAGGGGACGCGTTTTCGCGCGCGATTCGCGAAGGAGGCGAAGTTCCCGTGCCGCTGGAGGATGCGATTGCCAACATGGCGGTGATTGAGGCAGTGTTCAGGGCAGGAGAATCGGGAAGGTGGGAAGTACCCGAAGCGGTTTAGAGGGTGAAGGCGATGGCGGTTCGTACGGTACTGCAGCTGGGAGACCCGGGGTTACGCGAGGTGGCGAAGAGCGTGGAGAATCCCGCGACGCCGGAGATTCGAGCATTGGTGGAAGACCTTGCGGATACGCTGGCGTATTGGCGCAAAACGACGGGCTATGGCCGAGGCATCGCAGCCCCGCAGCTTGGCGTGAATCTGCGGGTGATTTTTCTGCGGCTGCCGTGCGAAGAGCCCTGGCCGATTGTGAATCCCACAATTACGGAGCGGAGCACGGAAAAGATTGTAGTTTGGGACGCGTGCCTGAGTTTCCTCTCAATTTTCATGCAGGTGGAGCGGCATCGCGAAATTACCGTGAGGTATCAGGATTTGGGCGGAGAGTGGCACGAAATCCGCGCGGACGAGGAGCGCAATCTCTCCGAGTTGCTGCAGCATGAGATCGATCACCTCGATGGGATTCTGGCAGTGGACCGCATCACGGACATTCGAACGATGTGCACGCGCGAGGAATTTGAAAAGAGATACCGGGCTGCGAGTCCCTACGCGGTCCAGAGCGCTGGATGAGGAAGCTAGAATGAATGGACCGGGAGTGGCGGCGAAAAGGCAACTCGTGAGCGGGATGTCTTATACAAGGATAGAAAGCCCTGTTGGCAAACTGCTTTTGGCCGCGGACGGGCAGGGTCTGCGACAAGTAAGTTTTGAGAGCAGCAAGCGAGCCGCTTCGGTGCAGCCCGATTGGAGCGAAGACAAGGCGCCGTTTGCCGAAGTGATCGGACAATTGCGCGCATACTTTAGCGGGGAACTGAAAGCGTTTGATCTACCGCTGGCGCCAGAAGGAACAGAGTTCCAACTCCTTGTGTGGAACAGCCTGCGCAAGATTCCCTATGGCGAAACGATTTCGTACGCGCAACTGGCGCAAAAGATTGGTAATCCCAAGGCGGTGCGAGCGGTGGGACTGGCGAATGGTTGCAATCCCATTCCGATCATCATCCCTTGCCATCGCGTGATTGGCAGCGACGGTAGCTTGACTGGTTTCGGCGGCGGCCTTCCCAACAAGAAAAAACTGCTCGCTCTCGAAAGCCGGCAGATGAGTTTGCTCTAGGTATTTTCGACAAGCCGAATAATCCAAAGCAAGAAAGGCGCCTCGCTACTGCGAGCAGCATTTCTCTTTGTGGGCGTGCCCACGTCAAAAAAGCGACATTAGCACTCTCGAAACTCGGGGACGGGGGTTCCATTGTTGAACCCGAAAGCCATTGCTACGCTGGCGAAAGAGAGGTGCGGGCGTGGCGACGCTTCCGTTGGACGTCGATCTCCTGGTTTTTCTCGCCACGGCGGCGAGAATTCTGTTCGGCAGCATGCCGCACTTGCGGCGCAATGTAGCCGCAATTCCCGCCGAGTACGAATTCGAAGAGGTTCCGCCGGAAGCATTAACGCCAAAGCAGCAAGCTTTTTTCGAGCCCTACGACAAGCAGCTTCTGCAACTGCAGTACTCCCCGATGTGCACCTACCATGTGAGAAATTACGGCGCAAATCTGATGCGGCGCTACATCAATCCCACGGATCGCGCCGCCTGCACGGTTATGGCAGTGGAAGTGAAGTCCAGAGTGGACGGCGTGGAATCCGCGAATCTTGCTTCAAACGTATCCTTCTTGACGGTGTTCACGGACGGGAAGCAACTCACTACCAGGAATATGCAAAGGAGGACGGTGCTGGATCACCCGCCGGAGTATGTCGTTCAGGAATGCGCCTATGAAGAGGATTTGGCGGCACTGAAGAAGAAGCACGATGCACGGGCAACGAAGCTGGGGGTACCGGTCTCCGCGGAGATGAGTGTGCCGCGGATGTTTGAGTTCTATCAGAAGCAGCATCGCCGGTTTTCGGAATTTCAAGTGGGACGCGGAACGTTCGAAAGAACGGCCACCGGATACGTGGTGAGTAAGAAGGCGTTCTGGAGAGGAATTCGAAATTTTCTGGTGCCCTTCGCGGAGCGGTTTTCAACGACGCGGCTTGTGCTCGCAGGAATCCTGGCGATTGGTCTCCCAGCGGCAACGTATCTGCGAATCATTCCAACGGCCACGGAGTACGCCGCCCGGGCGCGGCTTGACGCCGGGCTGATTGCGACGGTCGTTTTGTGCGCCAGTTACGTGATCTCCGGCGCAGCGGTGGGAATTCTTTTGGAAAAGAGTCAGTTTGTCTGGGGTTTTCTGTTCTGCTATGCCGGAGTGCATCTGGTAACGGGCTGGTGGGTGTCCCCCGTCCCGTTTGGACTGATCGCGGCGCTAGTCGGCCACGGGGTGGCACGGATACGCAAGCGGCAACGGCTCATTTTACGTACGAGCGAGGCAAGATAGCGGCTGGCTTGGGCGGATTGAAAAAAAAGGCGGCTCGCAGTAGCGAGCCGCCTTTTTTTGCGCGTGTGGATCCCCAACTAGAACAAAGCAGTGGTTCGGCGCGTCCAGGATTTGCCTTTTGCTTTGGCAATGCCTTCAACGTCGTTGACGTAAGCGCCTGCTTGCGTGAGGACGTGGTGCAGGTCGTTGCCGATGCTGATGAATGTAAAACCCTTGTCGAGAAACTCACCGACGCGCGCGGTGCCGAAAAGAAATAGCCCGAGAATGACGCTGTTCTTGCGTGCTTCCGCGACAAGCTTTTCGGTGGCGGCGCCGAGTTCGGGAGAAGTGTACATGTGGGGAAATTCGTATTTTTCGTAAAGGCCCATGGACATGCAGAGGTCGTTCTGACCCAGGAAGAGAATGTCCACGCCGGGAACGGCGGCAATTTCCGCCATATTCTTGATGCAATCGGCGGTCTCTACTTGCAGGGCCACGATCAGATTGGTATTGGCACCGCCGGCGTAGCCGAGAAGGCCAGCCTTGTTCATGCTGCGCTGCGGAAAGTAGACCGAGCGCGTTCCCGTCGTAGGGTACTTCGTGCAACTCACGGCCTGGCGCGCCTCTTCGGCGGAATTGATGTAAGGGATGAGCACGCCGTCGGCGCCGAGGTCCAGCGCCTGCTGGATGCCGGGGCGGTCGGCAAACCCGCCGACGCGCACCATCGATTTCGCGCCGCCATTCGAAATGCCGGAGAGCATGGCGGAGAGTTTCTCGTAGCCCATAGGGCCGTGCTGCGTGTCCACGAGCAGCCAGTCGTAGCCGCTATGAGCCAGCTGCTCGGCGACGGTGGGGCTGTGGGCATTGAGGAACAGGCCAAGCTTGGGCTGGCCCGCTCGGAGCTGCTTCTTGAATTCGGCGCCACTCAGGGCGGCTTCAGACATAAAGGTCTCCTTAGGAAGATGGCGTGAAAATTGTGGACGTTAGTGTACCCGAAGATGGGCCAGTGACGAATGAATTTTGGCTTGAAGAGTAACGATGGCGACTTGCCTGGGCTTATAGTTCGCGGATATCCGAGATTAGGGAGGCGACGGCTCGGAAAGGCGCGTGCCATGCCAGAAGCAGCAGGGAAGCCAGAGCGTAGATGAGAAGCCTTATTCTCATACTTCTAGAAACACCGTGAGGCGGGAAAAGTTGCGGGCTTAGGCGGACTCGGCGGATCTGGCGCGCGGTTCCTGGTTGCCCACAACCACGGTCCACGGGCGAACTTTCCACTGCTTCGCGACGCCATTTTTCACGTAGGGATCCTTGCGGGCGAAGTCTTCCGCGACCGTCGCATCGGTGGAGTTGAAGACGAGGAGAGCCGTAGCTGGCGAATCTGCCATGGCGCCGCCCAAAACGAGTTCGCCGCGCGCATGCGATTCGCGTGCCAGGCGAAGATGCTCGTCGCGAAATGCAGCGCGCCGAACCAGAAAATCGTCAGCCATCTCATAGAAAAGCGCGTAATAAGGCATTTTGCTTCCTCCGTTGCCGGTACAGAATAGCGCAATGCAGGGTGGTCTAGCGCTGAGGCGGCAGGCTAGCCCCCGGCGATGGACGGCACGAGCAGAACGCGATCGCCTTCCTTAAGAGAGCAGGATTCGCCGCCGAGAAAGCGGATGTCTTCTTCGTTGAGGTAGACGTTGAGGAACTGGCGGATCTGGCCGCTGTCGTCGCGGACGTGGCGCGAAAGATCGGGGAAGCGCGTGGTGAGCTGATTCAGCGCATCGGCAACGGTAACGGCGCTACAGTCGATTTTCGGCGCCCCGTCGGTGAAGCGGCGAAACGCGGTTGGAATTTCAACAGTGACTGGCATGTTCGTTAGTCCTCTCAATTTCCTTTTCCTGCGGTGGCTGCAAACTGCTGATCGAGCAGCGCTTCGAAGGCGTCGAGGCGCGGGGCGATGGCCTCGGCGGCCGGGAATTCGGCGGCGATGGCATCTGTCGTTTTCAAGCCGTTGCCCGTGATGCACACGACGGTCGTTTCGTCCGCCTTGATGCGATTTTGCGCGATCAGTTTTTGTGTGACGCCGGCGGTGACGCCTCCGGCCGTTTCCGTGAACATGCCTTCGGTTTCGGCGAGCAGCTTGATGGCGTTCACGATTTCGGGATCGGAAATGTCTTCCGCCCAGCCGCCGGATGCGCGGATCAGCTTGATGGCGTAAGGTCCGTCGGCCGGATTGCCGATGGCCAGGGAACGCGCGATGGTGTTCGGTTTTTGCGGTTCGAAGCGCTGGAGATTGCGCTTCACGCCGTCGGAAATGGGCGAGCAACCGGTGGCCTGCGCGCCGAAGAATTTCACCGGCTTGGGTTCGACCCAGCCGAGCGTGACGAGTTCGTTAAATGCCTTGGCGATTTTGCCGATCAGCGAGCCGCCGGCCATCGGTACAACCACGTTGTCGGGGAGAGTCCAGCCGAGCTGCTCGGCGATTTCGTAGCCGTGGGTCTTGGAGCCTTCGGAATAATACGGGCGCAGGTTGACGTTGACGAGGCCCCATTGAAAACGGTCGGCGATTTGCGCGCACAAGCGATTGACCTGATCGTAGTTGCCATTGATTCGAACGATGCGCGCGCCATAGACGGCGGTGTTGAGCACTTTCGCGGGTTCGAGGTCGGCGGGAATGAAGACGCAGGCGTCGAAACCCTGCTGCGCGGCTTGCGCGGCGACAGCGTTGGCAAGATTGCCCGTGGAGGAACAACCGACGGTGGTGAAATTGAAACGGCGCGCGGCGGCGAGAGCCGTGGCGACCACGCGATCCTTGAAGGACAGAGAAGGGAAGCACACGGCGTCGTTTTTGAAATAGAGATTTTTCAGTCCCCAGCGGGAGGCCAGCTTGCGCGAAGCGACGAGAGGCGTGCCGCCGACGGCGTTTGGTCCGGCGAAATTTTCGGGGAGCGGGAGCAGCTCGGAATAGCGCCACATATTGAAGTCGCGGGAGGCGAGATTCTCGCGGCGCGCGATTTTTTTCAGGAAATCGTAATCGTAGGCGACTTCGAGGGGGGAGAAGCAGTCTTCGCAGAACGAGCGCGGAGAGTTACCCCAGGCTTTGCCGCATTCTCTACATCGGAGTTCGTAGTGACCGGACATTTCCATCTACCTTTCAATTAGGCTGCGCGGTGAATGCAATTGTCCCGCGCGTGCCGTTGAGAGAACCGGCAAAGCCGGTGCTCACAAAGCCGGGACGTCGGCGTGGAATTCGATTTGGGGCAGCGCGGAGGGTAGAAACGAAAAACCCTCCGTGCCAAAGTGCTCGGAGGGTCTCAGAAAATCTTCTGGGAAACTCGAAAAGCCCTTTAGCAGTTTTTTACGTGGAGCAAGTTGCCCTAAATCGCCACGTTTTTAAGTGTGACTTCCACACTCGCCGCAACGCCGGCTCTTTCTTTTATGCTTGAGAGCAGGGCGAAAGTCAAGACCAATGTGTTCCGGGTCAATGAGATGTTAGGTCGGTTCGACGATTGCAGGGGCACAGCTCGCTGCGACGGGCTGCGCCGCTGTAGTTGGCAAGCGGTTATCCCTTCAGTTTGGGCCAGAGTTTTTGGCGAGCATCTCGGACACTGTTTGGTTCTGCTGGCCCAGAAAATGACTCGCAAGGTTCTGCGCCAGGAGAGAGTCATTCTTCGCGCTGGCGATGGCCTTCTGTGCGTGCTGCCGGTGTTCTTCTTGCGGACCGGAGAGCGTGATCAGCGCGGCGGCAAACTCCATCTGCGAATCGGCGCCGCGTAGGGCGATTGCTTTTTTCACCAGGGCATAGCCATCGACGCCGGCAGCAGGATTGGGATCCATACGCATGCCGTCCGTCATGTGCGGCATGTTCTTTCCGATCCATTGTTTGTAAGTTTCCGCCAGATAGCCGGCGTCGAACCAAGCCAGCGCATCGGGGTGGCCGGAAGATTCGGCGGCGGTCGCTCGCGCGTGAAGTCTCGCGAGCAGTTCCTTTGCTACTACGGGATCCTTGCGCGCGAAGAGCGTCGCACGGCGAAGCGTTTCCATCCGTACCAACACTGGAGTGTCCGGGCCGAGAATTTCCAGCGTGTCGCGGACGAGGTTCTTCACATCGTAGTTCTCCCCGCCGCTGAGGTTCCAGCTGTGGCTGATCCACGGCAAGGACTTAGCCTGGCCGATCTCAATCGTGTGGCAGATGAGTGGCGGCCCCGCCTGTACGCCAGTCGCGAAACACAACACAACTGCGACCAACGCCAAAGCAAACCGTGGTGCACGAATCTGTTGGGATGTCATGGATTTCTAATCTCCTTCCGAATTGTTTCAACCTTCAAAAGACAAGACGCCGACAAAGGGCAGGCTGTTAACGGTGGACCGATGAAAATGAAGAAGGAACGCTACATGTCCTGAGTCTTTTTAGGCGGGATTATCCAATTTTGTCTCTCGAAAACCAAATGGACCAGAGGCATGAGAATTGACGCGAAAATTAACGCGTATAAACTGCCGTCATACGTTGCAGCAATGTAGGCGTAAATTGGGATAGCAGTGCCTAGTAGAGCGCCTAGTAAAGTCGAACCCGGATGTTCCCAGAATCCCCCACCTCGTATCGTCGCGCCGATTGTCATGGCCAGCGTGCCAAGAAAGACTACACCCAGCACCATAAAAATGGCCGCAGAGGGTTTCGGAATTCGCCTTGGTCGAAGTACTGAAACCAGCAGATATGCCAGCAGAAAGGTGCTTGGGAGCAGGACAGTAACGAGCTTGCGATTTAGTTCGTGTTTAGTCGCAGCGTACAACACGATTTCCGGCAGCCAGAAAGCCAAGGCGCCTAAACCAAATAAGCTTTTCGCCTGCATCAGAGTTCTTCTCTCGTTCGCCAGAATCGCTATCGGAACAGACTACCACCGCAATGAGCGCCAGTGCGTTTCAGTGGCTGCTTAAGCGCTAACCGGACAAGTCAACTGCAAAGTACTGAAGGTGCCGCTCTCGGGAGTTTGCCATAAGTTACTTTGCATTAGGCGGCCGTTGCGACCAGTCGCGCTCGTAGGTGCGCCACAGATAGATGTCGCCGTAGCCGAGGGAGTTCCACCAAGTATCTAGCATCTGGCGGTCGAGGCGCAGGATGCCTTCGCGAGTTACACCCGCCGGCGGCGGAGCGAGCGCCTCAAGACGATCATAAACGCCGGGGCGATCTGCATCGTCGACGCGGGAGAGCAGATGCCAAAGCGTAAGCACGTCGCTCTTGCGCGCGTCTACAAGGATAATCCCGAGCAGCGCGTTGCGCTGCGCCGCCGTATTCGAGCCGAAATCGAATCGCGACAACGCGTCTCGAAACGCGGGAGTGGCATCTTCAAGGTAGGGCGTACCCGGGCCGATCTTGGGACGCGTGGCGCAAACGGCGCCGGCGGGGATGAAGGATTCGTGTCCGTTCAACTTGAAACCTACCCAGCCCATGGTTGTACGAAGAAGGCCAGCACCGGATTCGTCCACGTGCAGCGTGTAAACGCATCCCAAATCCACCGCGACGGCAGATGGCGTATCCACGACAAACTGACCTGGAGGAGCCCAGATTGTAGCGTGGATCGTGCCGAGTTCCAGCGAGAGGCGCTTGCGGCCAGGGCCGTTGGTGACCAGACGAAGCCGCGAGCCTGCATCGACTTCCACGCGGCCGGTTTCATCCAGCGAGACGGCGGCTCGCGAACTGCCATCGGTGACAAGCGTCTGGCCTACGCCAAGCTTTTCCAGTCCCGAGTTAGCCCCCATAGATTTAGAACCCACCTGCGGCGCGCCTTCCAAACGCGCAACTTCCCAGGCAGGGCCGAGATTGGAGATGGGCTTTGGACGCAGATAAAAATAAACTGTAGCCGCAACCAGAAGGATCGCGGCCGCAGCTCCAAACGCAAACGACAAACGGAATCCTAGAGAGCGCAGGCGATTCTTCTCCGGCCGAACCACTTCGACCTGCTCGAACGAGGGCGTAGGGCGATCGTGGCGACAACGCCCCAGCGCCTTCTCCAGTTTTTGAACCTCGGGATCAGGCTCGCCCGAGCCATCCCACAAGTAATCATCTTTCATCGATTCGTCCTTCACTCCTTGGCCTCATCTTCCCGTTCGTCGGCCTTTTGTTCCTGGCTTTTTCCGTTCACGATGTACTTTTCGCCGTCTCCTCCAACTTTTCGCGCAACAGTTGCATCCCGCGGCAAAGATTGACGCGCACCGAACCATGCTTAAGGCCTGTCCGCGCAGCAATCTCCGGCCCAGTCATGCCTTCCACCAGCCGCAGGATAAGCGGCTCCCGATACGCCTCAGGAAGCGTTCGAATCGTCGCCAGGATCATGGCTGCTTCCTGCTCGGCGACGGGGTCGTTTGCGCGGCCTTCGGTCTGCTCCTCCGAGACAGGCTCGGTGACCGCCGCTTCCGGGCCAGATTTGCGATAGTGATCGTTGGCGCGGTTGCGCGTGATTGTGGAAAGCCACGCGCCAAACCGAGAAACGTCACGCAGCGCGTGCAATTGCCGAAGCGCCGCGAGAAAAACTTCCTGGACCAAGTCATCCACTTCCCGCGGGGGAACGCGAGCCAGCAGAATTCCATGAACCAGGCGCGCGTAGCGGTCGTAAAGACGCCCGAACGCGGCGCGGTCCCCTCCGCGAGCCGCGTGCACAAGCCCGTCGTCATCATTCGATTGGGACACCGGCCAGGCGTTCACAACCCGACGTTCTCCGCTTGCGGTTCGGAAGTCAACTATGTGTTCCACATCGCAGCCATCCAAAACGAGAGACGGCTAGGAATGCTAGACGCAAGGGGAGTCCTAGGTGTTAACAAGTTCGGGTGATTTACAAGCAGTTCGCATGTCCAGAAATGCTTGGATTTCATCCGCTTAACGAGATGGGAAAATAATTACCCCCTTTGACAACAGATTTAGGAGTTTCTGCGTCCAATAGAATGGAGAACGAGACTTGCAGGGCCACCCGGCCGTCAGGACAGTTATTGCTCCGTGGCATCGTTTGAAGGTATAAACCCCTTGGAATCAGGGATGTTATACTTTGGAAGAATCGCCGGACACTCTCGAGGCGATCTGGAGCGGACCAACTGTCGCGAACGGCTGTGGGGCCAATAGACAGGAGCGGGGAAAAATGGGAGAGCATGTGAAAGAACTTTTTGATTGGGCGCGGCGGCGGAAGATCCTCGCCACCGTGTTTGTGGTATTGACGCTCATGGTTGGGATCATGATCGGGTCGGTGGTTTCCGGCCGCGTGTCTGCCACGAAATCTCTGGGGTTTGGAGGCAAGACGGCAACGGCGCTGACAGTGCCTGATCCCATCCCGTCCTCAAACTCATTCGCATCGATTGTGAATCGTGTGGAACCCGCGGTGGTGAATATCGCCACCACTCAGGTGATGGAGCGCCGGCAAACGAAGAAGCGCCGCGCGCAGCCCTCCGACCAGGACGATCCCATGCAGGATTTCTTCGACCGTTTTTTTGATGGACGCCAAGACGGCCCACCGCAAGCCGAGCGCAGCCTCGGCTCCGGCGTCATCGTGGACAAGGCCGGATTCATCCTGACAAATAACCACGTTGTCGAGCAGGCCACGAAAATCCAGGTTCAATTGAACGGTGACTCGACGAGATATACAGCCAAGGTAGTCGGCGTCGACGAAGATACCGACCTGGCGGTCATCAAGATTGATGCGAACAAGGAATTGCCGACAGCCAAGCTGGGTAATTCCGATGGCGTGCAGGTGGGTGACTGGGTCCTCGCCATTGGCAGCCCGTTTGGCTTGCAGGCCACCGTCACAGCAGGAATCGTCAGCGCCAAGGATCGCGCAGGCATCGGCGGTGCCGCACACCAGTTCCAGAGATTCTTGCAAACGGATGCCGCCATCAACCCAGGAAACTCCGGCGGTCCGCTCGTGGACCTTGCCGGCCAGGTCATCGGCATTAACACCGCAATCATTACCGGTGGCCGTGGCTACGAGGGAGTGGGCTTTGCACTGCCATCCACCACCGCGATCAACGTCTACGATCAGATCGTCAAATATCACCGCGTGACTCGCGGGTCCATCGGAGTCAGCTTCGAGGAAGAGCAAAGCACGAATCCGATCACGCTGAAATCCCTGGGCGCCCCCTACGGCCTGGTGATTGAACGTGTGGAGCCGGGCAGCCCTGCCGAGAAGGCCGGATTGAAGGGCGGCGACGTCATCACCAGCGTGAATGGACAACCGGTGAAGACCGGGAACGATCTCGTCAATCCGATTGCCCAGGCGGCCATCGGCAGCAAGGTAAAACTCACCTATGTCCGCGATCGCTCTCAGAAAGAAGTAACCGCTGCGGTCGAGGACCGGACTCGGGTGTTTCCGAACGTGGCCGGTCGCATGAGTGACCAACCCGGCTCCGGTGAATCGGCACCGACGGAATACGGCTTGCACGTTGAGGAGCTGACACCCGACCGCGGGCATCGCGTGGGGATGGAAGGGCAGAAGGGCGTGCTCGTTACAGAAGTGGAGCCCGCGACGTTTGCCGACGATCTGAAATTTGACCGCGGCGATGTCATCGTGGAAATCAACCACGAATCCGTTGCCTGGGTTTCCGACTATCGCAAAGCCGTATCCAAACTAAAGCCCAGCGAAGACGTAGTCTTCAAAGTCCTTCGCCGGCAGGACAGCGACCGTCTCCTGACCTTGTATCTGTCTGGCAAGGTGCCGGCTGACAATCAGCAGTAGGGAATTAGAAACACGCATTGAAAGCCTATGAAGCTGCAAAAAGCGACCCACCTGGCCCTGACGCTGCTCTTTGCAGCCGGGCTGGGTGTGTCCGCGGCTTCCACAAAGGCGCAGACCACTCCTTCGCAGAAAAAGACCTCGCCCGCCCGTTCCAAGAGCGCCGCGCACCGGAAGAGGGCGCCGAAAAAACTGAGCCGGTGGGAGAAGGGGCAGAAAGTCCCGACTCCCGACCGTATTTCTGAAATTCAGCAGGCGCTGGCGAAAGACGGCTCGTTCACCGGAGCCCCCAATGGCAAGTGGGACGACTCCACCGTAGAGGCCATGAGAAAATTTCAGGACGCGCACGGGCTGAATCCCAGCGGCAAGCTCGACGCGAAAACGCTGCAGCAGCTGGGACTGGGTTCGCAAACCGCCGGTGTGGCAGCGCCGCTTCCGCCCACAAGCTCCACGAGTACGGTCACAAGGCCAACTCAGACTGCTCACCGCCAGCCGTGATTCGCAGTTCTTCCTGATTGCATTCCTTTCCCAACTGAATTAGAAGTCAGGAGTCGCTCGGAATGATTTTCCGCGCGCCAAGGGGTTTGTCGAATGAAACCGACGCGGATTTTTCTGTCGATTTTCCTGCTTGCGATTTGCGCGCTGAACACGAATCCCCAGGACCGTGCCGCCGCAAAACCGGTAAAGGCGGTGAAGTTCGGAAAATTGTGGGACGCCAAGGGGAAACTGTGGACCAACGCGATCGTAATCATCGAAGGTGACCGCATCCGCAATGTCACGACGGACGCTTCGGCCATTCCTGCGGGTGCCGAGGTCATCGATCTTTCCAAGTACACCGGATTGCCCGGGCTGATCGACGTCCACACGCACATGACGATGTACACGGACGAAACTCCCGGCGTGCCGATGCTCAAACAACTCACGAGCAATCCTCCGGCCGTGGAACTTTTCCTCGCCCGCAAAGGCGCGATGCGCACTCTGGAATCCGGGGTGACAACGGTGCGCGACCTCGGTGCCGACCAATATCTGGACATCGCCATGCGCGATCTCATCAATCGCGGCGAAATGACCGGGCCACGAATGTTTGTCTGCGGCTACGGGCTCTACATCACCAACACGCCTTACAAGCCGGGGATAAATCCGCCCGCCGGTGGAATCGCTGACGGCGTTACCGAAGTTCTTCGCGTCGTGCGCCAACAAATTGCCGCGGGAGCCGACGTCATCAAGATGTACGCCTCCACCGGGACCGACGATGACGTCACCGGTTTTGAGACCTACAGCTACGAAGAGATTAAAGCCGCCGTAGACGCCGCGCACCAGTTCGGCAAAAAGATCGCCATCCATTCCTACGGCCCGGATGGCGCGCGCGACGCCGTTCGTGCGGGAACGGACTCGCTCGAACATGCCACGGACATGGACGCCGCCACGATTCAGGAAATGGCCAAACGTGGAACATTTTACGTTCCCACGATCGATCACAACCGCTACTACCTGGATAACTGGCAGAAGATCGGCTATGCCAACGGCTTTCAGGAAAAGACCAAGGCGTTCATCGAGCGCAACCTGGATACGGCGCGGAAAGCGCACAAAGCGGGAGTGAAATTCGCAATGGGCTCCGACGCCATTTACACCATGTTCGGAGAGAATACGCGCGAGCTGCGCTGGTTCGTAAAAGCAGGAATGACGCCGGAGCAAGCCCTGCGCACGGCAACGACCAACGCCGCGGAGTTACTCGGAAAAGAAAAAGAACTCGGTGCCGTTGCGCCCGGTTATTTAGCCGACTTGGTGGCCGTCGAAGGCGATCCACTGGCAGACATCAACGTGGCCATCAACAATGTGCGCTGGGTCATGAAGGGTGGGGCAGTCGTGGCAGACAAGACCAAAGATCGAGGACACTAAGCAACCCTCATTGTTCCGGAATCTCAACCTCGCAGTAAGTACCGGGCTTTGCAGCGTTTACGGCTGCCACGACTCGATCCACATGATGACGCAACGCGGGCCATTGCGGGTTTGCCAGGACGACGATCGCAATCGCGTAATTCTTCAAATTTTGCTGATAACGGATGTTTTTGTCGGGAGTGACCAACACTTCGAACCCGGCTTCCTCAGCGGCTTTTAGCAAATCGCCGTTCTTCAGCTTGTCCCACCCTCGCTGCCAGGCTGTTTCAACTGTATGTCCCTTAAGGAACGGACGGATAGGGACCGGAGTGCTCTGGTCGAAAAGAACCAGCATCAGCGGGAGACAGCAGGGGAAGGAGTCACGTCAAGGCTGCGGGCGGCAAATTCGATGACGGCTTCGACTTGTTCGCGGTCCAGCCCTTCGAACCATTCCATGATCTCGTCTAGGTTGGCGCCGGCTTTCAGATTTTCAAAGATGACGGAGACGGGCATGCGCGTGCCCTTAAGCACCCACGCCCCGCTTACCTTTCCCGGGACGCTTTCCACCGCAGGGCATTGTGACCAGTCCAGCGCTGCCACGGAAGGATTCTCCTTGCGATCATTCTATACCTTTTCGCGGGTCAGTGCGGGTATCCGTGTGCTCGGAACAACGTGAAATGCCTCATGAAGGGCGGGGCGGTGGTGGCGGACAAGACCAAGGGACAAGTTCGCCAGACGCTATCCCATAAATGGCGCCTAGGGGTCGGAGCTTTAGCTCCGACATAAAAGCACAAGAAAAAGTGGGCTTTAGCCCCTGAGGAAATGCTCTTCTTCCTGCCGCGCCCAGTGCGGTTTATATGCCAACCACGTGCTAATTGGGCTTAAGCGGGCTGTAACCGTCGGGCAGACTGTAGGCGAAGCCACGCTCCCCGAAATTGACATCCAGCAGGCGAGACTTGAGAAAGTTATCGATCGGCACGCTCGAGTATAGGATGCCAACCGACTCACGCCCCAGGGTGAGGTTCAAACCACCGGAGCTGCCGGGAAGTCCATTTTCCCATTCTCCATTTTTCCTGACGTACAGCTTGGCGTTATCCAGGTCGATCGCATAGCCGAGCGCGTAGTGTGCGACATTGTTATCCGTGCGGCGGATGGTGATGAGACTTCCGTTCATGTTGCCATTCTTATTCACCACGCCATTTTCGATGACCAACTGGAGAACGCCGATGGAAAAGGTAGCGTCCGCTAGTTTTTGAATACCAGGCTCGTCGACGGTGACCTCAAAATACCATTTGCCTTTGGTTTTGTGTTCGAGCGTGAAGAGATCGTAGACTGGCGCCGTGCCGGAACCGGCGGCGGGGGCAGACGCGGCCGGGGCCACGCTATTCGATTTTTGATAGCTATAAAGCGACTGGACACGGTCATTGGTAAAGCGCACGACGCAGACCGTCTTCTGATAATCACGCAGGAGATCGGCGAGCCAGGCTTCGCGGTCGCCCTTGCTCCACGTGATGCCGCAGTCCTGGTCGCGCATCTTGATCCAGGAGCGCTGGTCGTTGCGAAGGGTAATGCGGTCATCCGGAGAGAGGGACTTCATGAGGTCGCCGTAAACTCGGTTGATGGTGCGGTCGGAGCCGCGCAGCTCGTCGCCGACGCATTGGGCGCGTTGCGCGCTGGTCTTGGGATTGTCGCACTGGGCATGGGCGCTGCTGGCCGTCTGCGCGAGAAGCAGAGGCACTGCTACCAGCGCAAACACCATCGTGGACCGATTTCGCATGGGAAGCTCCTTGAGCGGACAGGTAGTAATGAAAAACCTGGATTTTCTCTCCAGCCAGAGTAACAAGGCGAAATCTTGGGCGTCTATCGGGAAAGAGCGGTTGTTGACGGAAGCCGCAATAGCGGACACGGACTAGCGGTCGGAGCTTTAGCTCCGACATAAAAGCACAAGAAAAAGTGGGCTTTAGCCCCTGAGGAATACCTTTTCGCTGGTTACTGCGGATATTCGTGTGCTCGGAACAACGTGAAATGCCTCATGAAGGGCGGCGCGGTGGTGGCGGTCAAGACCAAGGGACAAGTTCGCTAGTGAAAAACCGAATGGCAGAAGGACCCACCCTTTCAAAAACCAAAGACGAAAGGGTGGGGCGCCTGAGAATCGTCTCGCGGGTCGACCTGTGCTCCACCCGTCGACCCTCTGATACGTTAACCGCGCGTCTACGCTCGGCCCCTTGTTTTCATGTGTTTACAATGCTCGTTGTTAAGCCTGTGCAAGCTATCTATAATTGAGATTGGAAAGTAACAGTCTCATAATTTTTTGACCATTATGTTCGAAGTGTGGAAACTCAAACTAAAAATCTGGCGTTTGCGGCGCGTATTCGCGCCTCACCACGAGAAGCTCGAACTAAAGAAAGCACCACCCGAAGAGTTTGAGGCGCTTGAGGTCGAAGAGTTTGAGGCCGTCAGGGAGATCGAAAAGGAAATAGACATAATCGAGGGCGGTCGGCTATTTCGCCGCGCCACACACCTTGACGTCGAGACCCCGCCTCTCTCTGAAAAAGAGATGTGGCAAGACGAGTATGGTGGTAGGCGAATATGGTTCACTCCGAAAGGGCGTGCTCATGTCCGCAAGCTCATTGACGAGGAGGAATCCCGTCGTTTTGACGCCAAGTCGCGTTGGGTGACCAAGATAATTCTTCCACTGCTTTCCTTTCTCTTAGCAATCATTGGCACCACCACCGGCCTCGTGAGTATCAATCTCAACCGCAAGCAGATGGAAGGCGTCAGAGCGGCGGTTATCGAGATGCCTCGCGGAGTTTCCGTCGATTTTCCTGTTCCGCCGGCCGGGGAAGCGAGAACCAACTTCGCAAATTCGGGCCAAGTCATAGCGCATGGTGTTCACTTGTCGCTTTCTCTCGTTCTCAAGAGCAATGGACAGAGTGTGAGCGAACGCAAAATACTTTCGAAAAACGAGATCATCGCCGCGATTCTCCCAGCCTCAGTCTCACCTCGACCTGATCTCATTTTTCTGTTTCAGTTGAGCCCGGAAGAGCATAAGCGACTCATGGAAAGCGATGCGTACATGATGGCCGAGGGAAATCTTGCGTATGAAAATGGTTTTGGAACAACGATGACAGAGCCGTTTTGCTACGCTTACGTTTGGGGAAGCAACAAGTTCGGCAGATGGACCGGATCGTGCGAGGACGTCCAATCACAGCTTAATTCTGCCAAGAAAATGGCCACAAGTCCCACACCCGAGCACTGATGTCCGCCGCGCCGAAAGAGCAAATTTTCAGGGTGACCAGCCAGTAGGGCGGGTGGCCGCCGGGTGCCGCACCCTATGGTTCTCAGGGTGCGGGTTTTGAACTTAGTTTCTCTTGTCGCTTTCTGTTTTCTAATTTCTACGTGGCCGCTGGCTTTGCCGGCGCAAGCAGGACGGAAGGGGCAGACGGGAAGTTTCCCTTTCTCTGAAGTGCCCAGTCATTTTTAGCCAAGCGAGCCTTGTGAAACAAATATCAGAAAACGTCCCGTCTGTCCTCCGAATTAGCAAGTGGGACTACTTCCAGTTTTCCCATCAGTCAGGAGTTGACTAGCTGGAACGATGCGAATGCTTCTCTTCATTTCACAAGAACATCGAGCTTAAAATTGAAGGACAGGTGGCCCCACATGTCTTTTTCCGTGATTTCCGCTCGGCTAGAGCTGGTGAGTGTACTCCTGGCCTGTTGCATCGGAGGTTGCCCCGCATCCGCTCAACAATCCAGACCTGGGGCGAAGGAGGCGTATCAGCAAGCCTTGCCAGTGCATGTCGTGAGCATACGATTCTCGACGTTCGGAGGGACTTGCGAGTGCTGTTCCGGTGGCCAACTTGAGGTAAAGCCTGGTAAAGCTGTGCTGCTTGTTACTTTCTCTCGGGAATGTCACAAACAAGATTCACGCCGATATCGCGATCTCAGAGTAAATGCAGACCTGTCGGGCAAGCACTGGCAGGAGCTACAGCGACTGGTCGACCACGACGATTTCTTCGCTCTGCCCGACAGGACTGGGTGTGCGAGCTGCTATGACGGCTTGGACGAGTTCATTGAGGTAAAGTTCAGTGACCATAGCAAGAAGTCTGTAACTTTCCCCATGGGGAGCGCGCCGAAAGAGATCAATGCGTTGTCCGAAGAGCTCTTATCCCTGCAAGCCAAATTATGGAATGAGCTACCGATCCAGGTGACAAAGAGCGGTGGGTAAAGAAAGTTGCCGGGTGCCCCGCACGCCACCCTTGCGCGGGGGGCTTTTGAACTTTCCTCAGTGCGTGGGTTTGTGGGGAGCACTACACCATGACAAACGGGGAAAAGCGGGAAAGGCTTTGGGTCACGCTAGGGACGGCAGTCCTCAGCCTTCTTTTCATGGCCCCCGCGGACATAGTCGAGGTTTTTTCCTGGCTTCCAAAACGGTTGTTGGATCCGATTCCAAGCGCTAGCCGCCTATGGACACTCATCGGTCTATGTGAGATTGCCGTGGGGATTGGCGACCGCTTCTATCTCTTCCTTGCTCTCGTTCTTAATATTTTCCTGCTCTTCCGAAAGCAGACATCAGTATGGCTAAAGGTATTCGTATGGATTCTCTTCCTTGTGGCTTTGCTTGGCGCCGTGCGCGTGGAAACAGAGCTCAGACACGTTCGTTAGTGGGGGAACCAAGGGGACAGACGGGAAGTTCCCCGTTTTCTGAATCACTGCTAGTTACCCCTGGCCCGGAAGTGGCGGCTTGAGCTTGCCGGCGGCCAGATCATCCAGCGCCCGCAGGCGCCCGCCCAGTTCGGCGTCGCTCAGACGCCGCCCACGGAACAGCCACCGCAGATACTCCTCCGCCGTCTGCTCTCCTTTTTGTGAATTGCAATCCACGCAGCAAGACACCAGATTGCGGTAGGAATTGCCGCCTCCTTGCGCCTGTGGCACAACATGGTCCAGGCACTTGCGGTCGCCCGGGCTTCGCCGTAAACAATAAAAACAGTGCCCGCCTTCGCGTTCGTGCAGCGAAACGCGCAAAACCCGTTTTTCCATGAAATCGGCCTCCTCGATTTTGGCAAACGCAGGGTGCGCTGCGGGCAGCGCTGTTTTTCTCGTAGCCCGGACTCCTTTAACCTCTAACGGCAGACGCACCCGCACCACGTGCTGCGATCGGCAGTTCCGTTCGACCAAACCCAGCACCCCCCGCGCCACCAGCCGGCGTACTGACTCGCGCGTGGCCTTCATCGAAAGGCTCACACCACGTGCCAGCCACGCAATCGAGAAGCGGAACTTCAGCTTGCCTTCCAGTCGGCTGTGCCGGAAAAGATGCGAGTAGATCGCGCGGTCGGTCCTCGAAAAATTCAGCTTCGGCGCTAGCACGTCTTCAAATTGTTTCCACACTTGTGCCGCATTGATTTTTGTGTTTTTCATAGTTTTCGTCCTCAATAGGAATTTTGGGGCACAACAGGTTTCGTCGTCCGAAATCACCGTAGGCGCGCGGAATTTATCCCGACCTTGTCGAGAGCGTGTCGCTCCCGGGTATGTAGAGGCGGGCTTTAGCCCGGCCTTTCAACCGGGTTTCAGGGTTCGTACTTACAAACCCTGAGCTAACGAAGGCACAAAAACAAAAACGCCGGCAGGACGCCGGCGGTACGAAATGGGAACGAAAAATCGTGCCCCAAAAAAGAAAAAGCCCCGACTGGCATCGGGACGCACTTTCCTACGCTGAACAGTCTACCAGCCTAGTACTCATCTTGTCAAGTCAAAAGTGAATTACCTATAAGCTGTTGAAGAGACGCACTTTAATATGTAATGAAAGCCGGCGCGGTGTGGTGGACAAACCAAGGGACAAGTTTGTTAGTGAAAAACCGAACCGCCGAACGACCCACCCTTTCAAAAACCAAAGACAAAAGAGTGGGGCAGCCGAGAATTGCCTCGCGGATCAATTTGTCCTCCACCCGCGGACTTCCCTTCTCCGATGTAAACTATGGCCCATGTTCCGAGCACTTGTGCCGGTTTCAGCAGTTTTGTTCAGACATGCGACCAGTGCATACGAACGAATCCCTGCGACGCCGACTCCGAGGGCGCCTGCACAACATGAGGCCCTCACGTCAATCGTCTTCGCGGCTGCCGCACTTGAAGCCTTCATTAACGAGCTGGCGGATTTTTCCAATGAATCTGTATATTCGGAGCCATTGGACCCGATATATATCGCCTTCGCTGGCCTCATTGAGGAGCTGGAAAAATCGCGGGCCTCGACTGCGAGCAAGTTCTGGCTCGGCAAATGGGTTCTGACGGCGAAACCGTACGACAAAGGAGCACAGCCATATCAAGATTTCGTACTTTTGCTAGACCTTCGGAATACGCTTGTTCACGCTAGATTTCTCGATAGATTGGAACAAGACCCTAACGAACCAGGCGGCTACACGAGGTCGGTTGGCCCACCAGCGATTATCTCGAAGTTGGAATCAAAGGGCATCCTTGCAGAGAGCCCGATAAGCGCAATGTCATGGGGCGGCCAAATCACTACCAAAGCCACGGCGCGATGGGCCTGCGATACGGCATCAGCGATTGTCATTTCTTTTCTTGAGGGGCTGCCGAAGTGCAGGCATTCTGATTTCGTGCGCCGATTCTACTCGCAGTCGTTCGCGCCAACGGCATAGTAGCGGCTGCTGATTACGGGCGTGAGATTTTGCACGGCTGATCGCACAGGTATGCAACAGCTTTGGCCTGTTCAGGAGTCAGAAACAGTCGCCCACCCTTCACGTACGCTTCTAGCGCAGCCTTGCTAGTTGAAGCGATCTTGTGAGCGATTCCGGCCAGAAAAGCCGCCCAGCGGTCGTGGTCGTCTTTATCCACGACCAGTGAACTCCAATTTGGCAACCCTGGGGCAGTCCTGGTCCTGAATCTTTGGGCCAAGTACTTGAAGGTATAGATCCCGCCGTGATGTACAAGCAGATTGCGGTCGCTAAGAAATTTCTCGTACTCCTTCTTTTCCTTTGCTGAAAAGGGAGTTATTCCGAGCAGGTCGAAGTATAAGGTGTTTATGTTCTTCGCAGACCCAAAGTCGTTGTCTTCTGACAAGAGAAAACCCAATTTATGTTCTAGCAAACCGGTTTGAGCCAGGACCGCCAGAACATTCCTTAGATCGAGAGTTGTACCTTTCCTTTTCTCAATAAAATTGTTCACAACTGGCGGGCAGATATTAATTACCGCCGCAAATTGAGCTTTGCAAAATGCTTCAAAATATGCCGACAGCGCGATTAGACATACTTCCGCAGTTTGATTTAAGCCGTTGTCCGTTCTGGATTTGTTAACGAGGTCCTTGAGACCGAAGACCTGCAGCTCAAAATAGCCATATGCCGGCACGCCAGCTAAAAAGTAGTCGAGCGCTTGTATCGACTCTCCTACGATTTCCATGGACCGCTGACCCTCCATTCCTTCCGCTTGCACCCACCTCGCGCTACTGCCAGGAACCTACCCCTTAGTTTATGCGGAATCAAGGGAATCAAGGGGACAGAATCAAGAGGACAGACGGGACGTTTTCTGATATTTATCTGAACTATCTCTTAGAGCAAATACTAATTCGTGGTTCTAGAAAAAGGGGACTTCCCGTCTGTCCCTCGCCCTCATGGCCACGACATCGGCAATCAAACTGAGCGGGTCCGGCCAAGCGAGGGTCATTACGCGGACTCCGTAAGGAAGGCCACCGGCTCGACGCGGACGCGGTATTCCTCTGCCGTGCTGTCAAGAATTTCGACAATCCGCCACTTCCCATCCACCGTTTGCCCCACAACCGGGTGTGAACCGCCGTCTGGGACCCATGCGACCGTGGTATCCATAACCACTGTGTCTCCATGAAATAACTGCAATTGATAGTGCGCCATATTCGGCCTCCTGACGCGAAGTGTACCAAGAAAATTGGCGGCAGAACCCTTCAGGAGCGTCCGCCTGTTAATTTCATTGCGTATCTACTCAGAATAGACAGCGGTTTACTGAACGGGTGACGGGCTGGCATTTGGTCCAGGGCTGGTACTCCAGGACGGTAACAAACCCCACTGTCCCATCGGACACTAGGGCTAGGAAATGGCCCATTCCCCCTTTTTGTCCTGCAGGACAGTTACATTCCCCGCGGAGTCTGTTGTACTTTCCATAGAAGATCGATGGTAGACGTCGATCTCAGCCGAAACCGGTGTCGGGCCGGGACGGCTCGCAGCAGGCGCCCGTAGCTCAGAAGGATAGAGCACCCTGATCTAACGGGGAGGTCGCAGGTTCGAGTCCTGCCGGGCGTTCTCTCTACAGATCGCGATTCTCGAGAGTATAGATTCTCCCTTCCTTCATGGCTACTGGTCAGGAGGACGGAAAAGCGAAGCTGTCCAAAACCTGTACCCAGAGTAGAATCTTGCGGCCCGGCGACGGTTAAATAGGGAATCTCGCCTATTTCAGATAGCGCCCGATCAAGTAACCACAGAGGCCCGAGATAAGCGATGCTATGCCCGTGCCAACGGCGCGCGCTGCGAATTCCTCCTGGTTGCGGACAAAAAATGAAGGCGCATTGCGACGCTTTTCGAGGGTGAGGTAGTTTCGGCCACCAATGCTTAAACCGAAAAAAATCACAGGGACGAGCATGGAACTCAATAGCGGCAGAAGGCCCCCGGGGGCAAGTTTCTGTTGACCCTGACTATCCATGACTGCGTAATGCATCGCGATCCACAATACGCCGCCAAGACTCACAGCTGCGCTGGCCAGAAATCCCTTGTGAACGGTGGGACGCCTGTATTGCAAAAGAAAATCTTTGACCTTATAAAAGAGCGCATCACCTGGCTCCGAAGAAACGTCGGTCCTTAACTCGTTGTAAATCGTTTGGGTCGGCCCGCTTGTTCCGCCTACAACTTCCATACGGTTGAACAAGAACACCACGTCCGGGTCGGAGCCGCGGATCGTAAGCTCTTTGATCGGACTCGAGACGGTCCGCTGCATAGCATCCAAGGTCTTGTACTGATGCTTTTGGTCCGAGATGACGACGGTTTTACAGGCTGCCTGGAACATCCCGAGCAATTGGTCCACGTCTTCACGGAACATCTTCAGCGGGGCGATCCGGGCCGAAGGGGCGCGGCGTATCGGTTCAACGTCGGTATCCATGTCAGGAAGTCTATCATTCAGACCATTCATACATCAGGTCTTCAAAAACAAATCTTTCTGGCGGATAGAAAACTAACTCAATCGGCTGCTTGTTCGCAATGACTTACAGAGGCCCGACCCGTAGGGATTTTGGCCGGGTGCCGCACCCTATGGTTCTCAGGGTGCGGGTTTTGAATTTAGTTTCTCTTGCCACTTTCTATTTTCTAATTTCTACGCGGCCGCTGGCTTGGTCGGGTCAAGTAGGGAAGGATGCGCATTGAGGCTCCGAGTTCTTTCTTCTGGCCTAGCAACATCCACCCATTTCCCGTAAACTTCGCGGGCGAGGAACGTGTGAATCATTCCGAGAAAAAGGCTCACTACACGCTTTTCATTCTGTTTGCCATCAACCTCCTCAATTTTTACGACCGCTATATTCCCGGCGCCCTGGCCGAACCCATTCGCAAAGAATGGGGACTGACCGACTCCCAGCTCGGCTGGCTGGCCACCGCCTTCACACTCCTCTATGCCGTAGTTGGCGTGCCTCTTGGACGATGGTCGGATCGTGGGAAGCGTTCGCAAATACTCGCCTGGGGAGTCGCCTTATGGAGTCTCCTCACGGCCGCTTCTGGAATGGCCTGGAATTATGGCTCCATGTTTGCTGTGCGTCTGGGAGTTGGCGTGGGCGAAGCGGCCTGTGCTCCTGCGTCCAACTCGCTCATCGGCGATTTGTATCCCGCCGCACAGCGCGCTCGCGCCCTCGCTTTCTTCATGCTCGGGCTTCCCTTGGGAGGTTTCCTGGGTACTTACGTCAGCGGCCACATTGCGGCCGCGTACGGCTGGCGGATGGCTTTCTACGTCGGCTGCGTTCCCGGCCTGCTGCTCACAATACCCGTCATGCGCTTGCTGGATCCCCCGCGCGGCGCGGCGGAGATTCTGCCGCTTGGGGCGCAGTCCAGCAAACCCTCTTCGTTCTGGGCATCCTGTTGGACGATCCTCAGGATTCCGTGCATCCGCTGGATCGCTCTCACTGGCGCTCTTTACAACGCCAATATGTACACCCTCGCCGCTTTCTTGCCAGCTTATCTCCATCGCTACCACGCGCTGGACCAGAAGCAGTCCACAACCATTGCCGCAATTCTGTTTGGAGCCAGCGGCGTTTTAGGACTCTTGCTTGGCGGCTGGGCCGCGGATCGCGTTGCTGCGGTCCGCGCCAATGGACGGCTGCTCGTCGCCGCCGTGTCGGCTCTTCTCATGGCTTTAGGCACGTACTTCGCGCTCAACCAGAAACCCGGTCAGACAATTCTCTTTACGCTCATCATGACCGCCGGTTGCACGGTGGGCTACGTCTATTACGCTTCTGTCTACGCCACCATCCAGGACCTCGTCCCTCCCAACCTTCGCGGCACCGCCATGGCTCTCTACTTTTTTGCCATGTATGTCCTCGGCGGAAGTTTCGGAACCGTGCTTGCCGGGAGGCTCAGCGACCATTTTGCAAAGCAAGCCATGGCCGCAGCTGGCGCGAGCGCACTGAACGAACACTTCAAGGCTGTAGGTCTGCACAGTGCCATGTATATGATTCCTGTCTGCAGTGCGCTTCTGACGGTGTTCCTGCTTTGCGCTGCCCGCACCGTCCCCAAGGACGTGAGCGAGTTGCAAGCCCGCATGTCGCCCCCGGGAAGCCAACCGCTTGCTGAAGCGAACAACTGAAAGGGTCCTCAACTCCAGAATTTGACCTGCCTGGACCTGGGTGCTAAGTTTTTCATTCCACGCGGTTTTGGCTTACGCTTGAACCCACAGGGAACCACAGATCATCCAATAGCGGTTAAAAGAGATTGGGAGGCAGCATGGCTACGGCAGTCGCGCCACGGTTGTTCAAGAACTTCATCAATGGCGAATGGGTGGAATCGCGAAGCGGGAAAGCTTACGAGAACCGCAATCCCGCGAATACCGACGAACTGATCGGCATGTTTGTTTCCTCGACAAACCAAGATGTCGATGCGGCCGTCGATGCCGCGAAAGAAGCTTACAAATCGTGGCGCTTGGTTCCTGCGCCGAAGCGCGCCGAGATTCTGTTTCGCGCCGCGGAGCTGCTGCTCCAGCGAAAAGAAGAATTTTCCAAAGACATGACCCGCGAAATGGGAAAAGTCCTCGCCGAAACGCGCGGCGATGTTCAGGAAGCCATCGACATGACCTATTACATGGCCGGCGAAGGCCGCCGCCTTTTCGGGCAGACCACTCCTTCGGAGCTTCCCAACAAGTTTGCTATGAGCGTGCGGCAGTCCATCGGCGTATGCGGCATGATTACTCCGTGGAATTTTCCGATGGCCATTCCTTCGTGGAAAATGATGCCCGCGCTCATCAGCGGTAACACTGTGGTGCTGAAACCGGCGGAAGACACTCCACTCTCATCCTACCATTTGGTCCAGATTCTGACGGAGGCCGGCGTGCCCCGCGGCGTGGTGAATTTGGTCAGCGGCGACGGGCCCAACGCCGGCGCGCCGCTCTCGCAGCACAAAGAGGTTCCCGTCGTGAGTTTTACAGGCTCAACTTCCGTGGGCCGCATCATCGCGCAAGCGTGCGCGCCGGACTTCAAACACTACAGCCTGGAAATGGGCGGAAAAAACATCATCATCGTCATGGAAGATGCCAATCTCGATCTCGCCGTGGATGGCGCGACCTGGGGCGGCTTCGGCACTTCGGGCCAGCGTTGCACCGCCGCAAGCCGCATCGCCGTACACAAGAATGTCTATAAAGAATTCGTTGAGCGTTTCGTCGAACGCGCCAAATCGCTGAAAGTAGGAAACGGTTTGGACGCTTCGACGGAAATGGGTCCATGCATCAACGAACAACAACTGAAAACGGTGATGAGCTACGTGGAAATCGGCAAGAACGAAGGCGCGAAGTTGCTGACCGGCGGAAACCGCTTGGATAGCGGCGAACTTTCGAAAGGCTGGTTCCACGCGCCAACGGTTTTTGGAGATTGCTCGCCAAAAATGCGTATCGCCCAGGAAGAAATTTTCGGCCCGGTAGTCTCGGTAATTCCCATCGACAGTTTCGAACAAGCCATCGACATCGCCAACGGCGTCCCCTACGGTTTGTCCGCTTCCATCTACACACGCAACGTGAACCGCGCCTTTGCTGCAATGCGCGATTTGTACACCGGAATCGTCTACGTGAACGCACCAACGATCGGCGCGGAAACGCATCTGCCCTTCGGCGGCACCAAGCAAACCGGCAACGGCCATCGCGAAGCCGCCATCGCCGCGATCGATTTTTTCACCGAATGGAAAACCGTCTACATCGACTATTCCGACAAACTCCAGCGCGCCCAAATCGACAATGCCTAGCCCATTCGAACGCGCTCAAATCGATAATGCCCAGCCGATTCGAACGCGCCCAAATCGATAATGCCTAGGCGATTCGAACGCGTTGACGCTGCTTGACACCGTTCCTACAATAGAAGGTAGCGCTCGTTAGCACTAGGAGTAGAGTGCTGCTATGAGGAATTCAGCCCTACAGGAACGCCGCAACCGCCAGATTCTGGCCGACATCGTCAGGACCTATATTGAAACGGGGGAGCCGGTTTCTTCGCGGGCGATTTCGAAGCGATTCGAAGAGACACTCAGCACGGCGACGATTCGAAACTTGATGGCGGACCTGGAGGATGGCGGATTTTTGTATCAGCCGCACACTTCGGCGGGGCGCGTGCCCACCGCCGCTGCTTATCGTTTTTTTGCGCAGGAGATTGCTTCGCAGGCGACCATCACCGTGAGCGATCGCGAATGGATTCAGCGCGAAATGAGTGGAGCTACCAGCGCTTCGGAAATCACCGAACGAGCCGGGCATATTCTGGCGGAAGTTTCGAATGGGCTGGGAATTATCGTTTCGCCGCCGTTGAGCAAAACCGTTTTGGAGCACGCGCGCATGTGGCTGTTGCCCGATGGACGCGTCGTCGTCGTGCTGATTTCGCCGGGCGGAAATACACGCGATAAAATCTTGCGGCCGCATCGGCCTTTCACTCAGGTCGAATTGGATGCTACCGCAGACTTTCTGAACCGCCATTATTCCGGGTGGACGCTCGAAGCTATCCGCAGCGATCTTTTGCAAAAGCTGGCGACCGAGCGCGAGCGTTACGAAGGCATTGTGCAAAGCGCGCTTTCGTTGTGTGATCCCGCGGTGCTCGGAGATGAATCCGCGCTCCATGTCCACGTCGAAGGCACTCCGCAGATTGTTGGTGCCGCGGAATTTGCGGACCAGGCGCAACTGCGCGATTTGCTTGCTGCTATTGAGGAAAAACATCGCCTGGTGACCATGTTGAACGCGTGCATCGAGACTCCCGAACCCGTCCACGTGCAGATCGGCGTGAAGGAAATTTCGCAGTCGGGAGAAAATCTGGCGCTGATCAGCGCGGCGTATACGCGTAACGATCTCGTGCAAGGTTCGCTGGGCGTGCTTGGGCCGACGCGCATGCACTATGAGCGGGCGATGACCGCAGTGGCGTACGTCGCGCAGCTTTTCAGCGAATCGCTGAATAAAATTGAATAATCGAGGGACACAGGAGAAGCATGGGACCGCGTGACAAAGAAGTGAAGATCAACGTGAACGTGAACAGCAACGTGGATAGCTCGGAACTCGAGCAATCCGCCGAGGCCAAAGCCGTTGCCGCGGATTCGGCAAAGGCCGACGCTGAGCTTTCGAAGCTATCTGCTGATCTGGACGACCTGCGCCAGACGCTGCTGCGGCGCCAGGCGGACTTCGACAATTACCGCAAACGCATCGAGAAAGAGCGCGCTGAAGATTCCAAGCGATCCACCGCTCGTGTTATCGAAGGTTTGATCCCAGTGATCGACAGTTTTGAAAATGCGCTGGCCGCTCATCGCGAAGCCGAATACGAAACCTACCGCAAAGGCTTCGAGCTGATCTACAAACAGCTCCTCGACAATCTGACGCGCCTCGGAGCCGAACGCATGGATCCCGTGGGCAAACCGTTCGATCCTCACATGCACCAGGCCGTGGATCGCGCGGAAACCACGGAGCACGCCGATGGCACCATCCTGCAAGTGTTCCAACCTGGGTACGTTTTTCATGGGCGCGTGTTGCGCCCCGCGATGGTGCGTGTAGCGGTCCATCCGAATCCCGCATCGAAAGAAGCGGTGAACTAAAGGAGACTGAGGGTTTTCATGGCCAAGGGGAATCAACGCGATTATTACGAAGTGCTGTCTATTTCTCGCACGGCTGCGGTCGATGAAATCAAAGCCGCCTACCGCAAAGCCGCATTGAAATGGCATCCGGATCGCAATCCGGAAAATAAAACAGAAGCAGAGACAAAATTCCGCGAATGCACGGAAGCTTATAGCGTCCTCAGCGATCCGCAGAAGCGCCAGGTCTACGACACGTACGGCCACGCCGGTCTTTCCAGCGCAGGAATGGGCCAGGGTTTTGACAATACTGTCTTCCAGGATTTCCACGACATCTTTGGCGATTTCTTCGGATTCGAAGATCTCTTTGGCGGCGGACGCCGCGGCCGTACCCGTGCCCAACGCGGTGCTGACCTGCGCTATGACATGTCGCTGACGTTTGAAGAAGCTGCTGGTGGTGTGGCGACGAAAATCAAACTTCCGCGGCAGGAATTCTGCGAAGCCTGCAACGGCACGGGCGCGAAGAAGGGAACTGGCGTTGTCGCGTGCCAGACGTGCGCCGGGCGCGGACAGTTGGCCTACCAGCAGGGATTCTTCACCATTACGCGAACCTGCCCCGCTTGCCAGGGCGCGGGACAAATCGTCCGCGAGCGTTGCCCCGAGTGTCGCGGGCAAGGCCGATTCGAACGCGAGAAGACCATCGAGCTGCGGATTCCTCCGGGAGTCGACACTGGAACACGCCTGCGTGTTGCCGGCGAAGGCGAGCCCGGCCCGAACAACGGTCCTGCAGGCGATCTGTACGTGGTCCTCGAAGTCAAAGAGCATCCTTTCTTTGAACGGCGCGGCGCCGATTTGTATTGCACCATTCCTCTGAGCATCGCTCAAGCCTCGCTTGGCACCGAGCTCCAAGTCCCGGGCTTAGCGGGCGAAGAAAAACTCAAGATTCCCGAAGGCACCCAGAGCGGCGCCGTTTTTCGCATCAAGGGCAAAGGACTCGCGGATCCCCGCGGAGGCGGCAAAGGCGATTTGTACTATCACGTTCGAGTGCTGACGCCGACGAAGCTCACCCGCGAGCAGCGCAAATTGATGGAACAGCTTGGCTACACGATAAAAGTCGACAACAAGCCCGCCGACCGCAACTCCTCGATCTTTGATAAGGTCAAAGATATCTTCGGGTAGAGAAGCGAAATTCGAAAATCGAAAGCGGCGTCGAGCCGCCGCACTCCAAAGGGATTTGCAGGATGGCAAAACTTGTCTTCGGATTGATGCAGTCGCTCGATGGCTACGTGGACCACATGAAGCTGGGGCCGCCTGCGCCCGCGGTCGGCCGTCACTTCATGGAGGTCGTGCGTGGCCTGACGGGGCTCCTCTACGGACGCCGCACTTACGAGATCATGCGTTATTGGGACGAAGATCTTCCCGATTGGGACGCGGAGGACCGCGAGTTCGCAGCGGTGTGGCGGAGCCAGCCGAAGTGGGTCATGTCGCATTCGCTGAAGTCCGTTGGCCCCAACGCCACGCTGGTGGCGGGTGACTTCGAGAAGGTGATACGCAGGCTAAAGGCTGAGCTGGCTGGCGAGATTCACGTTGGCGGACCAGTCCTGGCGCAAAGCCTGAGCGAGGCTGGTCTTATCGATGAGTATCGACTGTACCTCCGCCCCGTGGTGCTTGGCGGTGGCCAGCCATTCTTCGCCGGCCCCCGTCCGCCGCTGCACCTGGTGGCCAGCGATTTAATCGCGGATGACGTGATTCGGTTGTCGTACGTTCCTGCTTAATCGCGCGGCTCGCCCGGGGGACTGCGCTCAGAGATTCAGAAGAGCCAGCGAAAACCGGCCCCACCTTTTCCTGCCTGCGGCAGGCAGGAAAAAACCAAATTTGAAAAGGTAGGCCACACTGGAAATCGTTGCGGATGGGTGGTCGGTGTTGAGGGTGGTCCACGCGCCGACAAAAAAGCGCAAAATGCGCGATGCGTTGAAACGCGAGGGCTGAATTTCTGGTATAAACTACGTCTATTCGATGCTCAGACAAATAGACCCCCAACCTTCTATCGGCCTGTCTCCTGCGAAGCTCTATCTCGACGACATTGAACAAATCATTCAGATTCTCGTCGAAGCCGAAAAGGAACGCAGCGAAGAACGGCGTTCTGACGAAGAAGTGACAATTCTTTTTCAAATTCATGACCAAACCACCAGCGATATCCAGGACCTCTCTAGAATTCACCCTGACTCCACGAACGATTTCCTCGTGGAGGCAAGAAAGGGTACTGGATTCAATGCGAGCGTAAGAGTCTATAAGCCCCACACCAGTTGGTACGCCTGGGGTTTGACAGAGAATGAAAACTGGGCATTGTTCCACAAACTAGAGGCGCTCTTTGAGGCGAGAAAGCTTCGATGGAAGAAACTGCTCCACGCGCACTCAAGCGTCTCATATCGGATATACGGGGCAACTTCTGTTCTGCTCTTCGCACTTTTTTCAATTGCTTTCACACACTTCGTCCCACGCACTCCGGTGATTGTGGCCATTGCCATTCTGGCTACCCTGTTTATTTCATTGCGGACCGGCCTCAGTAGCCATAGCATCGTGATATTTCGCCATCGCGCTGACCACGCCATCCGAGGACAAGAAGGCGCGATGAAGGCAGTGCTTGAAATCTCAAAACTCATCATCGGTTTTATCCTCGGCGTCCTAACGCTGTATCTAAAACATAAGTACTGGCCGTAGTGATATTCACAACGCCAGCAAGAGTCGCTCAAAGTGGGCAGCTCGTTTGATCTTCGATTTGCTAGAAACTAATGATTGGAGATTTTCAGAATGGCGGGAACTTCCCGTCTGTCCTCACGTTTTCCAGTGTTTTATAGATGCGCCACCGGCTACTGGGTGAACCGGGACGTTTCACGAAAAGTGCTTCAGGAGAAGCTCTTGGACGAGTGCAATTACCGTCTTGATGCCCACGACGTCAATCTTTTGCCAGTCAGCATGTAACGCGTCATTGCGGAATTGGAGTTGCGCCTGGACAGTGCCAAACTGAGCGCCGACCAAGACGCCGGCGTTCTTGAGAGCGATGACGACCTTGCTCAGGTCCTCGCGTGTCTGTATGCCACAAAATGAACTTCCCATTCGCCGAATCAAATCTTCAAATGCGGCGGCCGTAATCGCGCAGGGCGTTTCTCGCCAATCGGCAGAGGCATTTGTTGAAAGGGGTTCTGCTCCATCTTTTGCAGTGCAGCTGCCAAAACGAAAATAACTACGTCTTGCACCATCTATGCAACACCCACTGGTGCAGTTGATGAAACCGGTGGCCGCGCCTTAATTCCGAAAAACGCTTTCTCGTGGCGGGTGCCGCACCCTATGGTTCTTAGGGTGCGGGTGTTAACTTTCTTTCAGCCTGGAACGCCCGGCAGAGGATGGGCGATGGGGAGAAAACGAAAGCCCCAGGTGGAAAAGCGCAATCTGGGGCACCCGGCCTGGGTGGAAGAGTAGGGAGGAAAAGTCAAAATCCCCACACGCAAACCCGGCGTATGGGGCACCCGGCAACCTGGGGACCCGGCCTGGGTGGAAGAGTAGAGAGGAAAAGTCAAAATCCCCACACGCAAACCCGGCGTATGGGGCACCCCGCAACCTGGGGCGCCCCGCCTGGGTGGAAGAGTAGGGAGGAAAAGTCAAAATCCCCACACGCAAACCCGGCGTATGGGGCACCCGGCGATTGGGGAAAAAGCAGATCCCTCACCCCCGTTCGCCAAAACCAGGCGACCGGGTTCGGGATGACACCTAAGGCCGAATCAAAGAAAAAAGCAGATCCCTCCCGCCACGGCGGGTTTGAGATGGGACGCCAAGGGGGTTAGCTGTCAGCCTGGCGCACCCGGCGGACTGCGCTCCGAGATTCAGACCAATCAGGCGCGATCCTGGTTACGCATCGAGTGTCGGAGCATGTGTCGATGCCAGATGATAGACCTAACGGCGGAGACCAAGGTTATTATGCTTAGCGCAAAGCAGACCGCACCGATCAGGACCTGACCTTCACTAGCCGCTTTGTTCGAACTCCCGGCATCCAATAGGTAGAGCCCGAGGAATAATAGGGTTGCAGCGAGGATGACTTCGAAGAGCGTCCATATTCTCATGGGAAACCCCTGGGGGCTGGGGGATGAGTAACCAAGTGCAGAATTTACTCACAGGGGGATATATAGCCGGTTATGCATTCGATGTCAATACTGCCTCGCACGGTACATAAGCCCCTGAGCGAAACCTCGGTAGGACGCAAGGAACTGGGGAGGCGATCCGGGGGAGCGGGACAAACGGGAAGTTTCCTTTACTCTGGAATCTCAAATCACTATGGGCCAAACGAGTCTGGTCAGGCGAATGTCGGAAAACGTCCCGTCTGTCCCCGAGTTTCTTAATCGGGCGGCTCGCCCGGACGGACTGCGCTCAGAGATTCAGAGTAAGACCCCACCAGGAGAGAAAATAGAAAGCAGAAAAAGGCCAAGTCCCGATGAGTCGCCTTACCGGACATGCGAAAAACATCTAGTGCATGCTAGCGTGCTTCAGCATCACTGTCAGCGTGATGAACAATGCCAAGAATCCTGCTGGGACCAAGCCGGTCACCAGCAATGCGACCCATAGAATGGGGGGACCCGGCCACGCACGGGCAATCGCATAGCCGAGAACTAGACAGACAACCAGAGCGGTCCACCAGAACGGATTTTGTATCGTATATCCGGTGATGACTCTTACATCCACGGCGGAGTTGGGTGGCAGGTTGCGGTAGACGGCAAGGTACAGCCGAGCAATAGTTCCGAACCCCAACAGCCACAGGCCGAGCAACGTGCCCTTCAGAATCCACATAAAGCAATCGTCACGTATTCGCGGCCGCGAGTAAAGTCCCATCGCAAAGCGGCAACTCCTGGTAAGTCGCCTTACCGGACATTGAGATCTCGGGCCGCAGAGTGCGTTGAGAACGAATAAAGTTGGTCCTTGGGAATAAATGCTTTACAGTGCTCCAGCAGCGATTTCTTTCCTCCGTCGGCAGCAAATGAATCAATTCAGGCACGCGCATTCGGAGGTCGGTCCTTGAATTCTGGCGGATCGTCCTTCTCGAAATGCCTGCTCCCCTTAGTGACGCTTACCTTCATTTATTCTGTCGGACTCGCGGTCCTCGCGTCGCGAGGCGTGAGCGCCCCCTACGGAGCAAGCCTGTTGTGGAGGTTCACATTCGCACTCTTTATGGTTCGCTGGGCAGCAATCGACCAGCGGTCCCGAAGCTTCAGCGTTCCGTTCGAATTCGATGCCTTTGTCTTCTTCGCGTGGGTGGTGGTCGTTCCCTACTACCTATTAAAAACCCGCGGACCCCGTGGTCTCATCAGCGCCATTGGCTTTTGGGCGCTCGCCATAACGCCGACTGTAACTTCGCAAGTCATCCTCGTCACCCGCCGTTTGACCTAGTCGAATGGTTGAGTCCTGACCAGTCGGATAACCGGACATCGAGGGTCGGGGGATTTCACTTGTCCGATTACGGCGTTAGTCAGGACTTACCTTAGTTTCGAGCATCCTCCAGTTCTAGGACTGTTCAGCGGCTGGGCGATGAGAACAGTCCTGGGACTGTTCGGATCCTCGCCCTCTGCGATGATCACAACTTGTACGATAAGCGCGTCGGGCGAGGCACGTGGGAAACCCGCCTGTCGAAAGTCATCAGCAAACACTGCGCGACAAGCCTGGAGTTGGAGGTGTCGCCAAGCCCTAGCTGCTTTTGCTTTCCTTCCCGTTATCGTTAAATGGATTGATGCGAATCCGATGGTTCTTCCCTTGCGCTGTATCGCTGATTCCGTTCTTGCTCCATTCGCAAGGCACGCCGCCCGTTCGGATCGGCGCGCATGAAGCCCGTTTCGATACCCAAGGGCATCTTCTCCCATGGATTGCGTGGAACACGGCGCTGGACCGGGAGATGCACTTCTACCAACAGTGTCCCGCGGATCATGGATATCCGCGCTTCGTCTCCGTCACGTTTCTGGATGGCCATTGGAATCCGCTGCCAGATCGCTCGGACACGATTCCCGCGACGCAAAACGGCATGGGCATTCTTTCCTATCTCAAGTTTTATGAGCTTCGCGGCAAACGCGATTTTGCCTACCTGAGCACCGCCCGTGCCATGGGAGACTATCTCCTTCAGGAAGCGCTTACGCCGAATGAGGGCAAGTATCCGCGGTTTCCGCGTTCCACCGGCATTCGAGGAAAATTTCCCCAGCCTCCGGACGGCGGCACCCAAGGCGATCATCCCTATGAGATCGAGCCGGACAAGGGTGGCATCGCGGGCTATGCCCTGGTGGAACTGTTCCAGGCCACCGGTGAGAAAGAATATTTGGAACAGGCCCTGCACAATGCGCGGATCCTCGCCGCAAATCAACTTCCCGGCGACGCTGCCCATTCCCCCTGGCCCTTTCGCGCGGACTATCGCACCGGAGAAGCGCGTGGCGCCGTCTCCGGAAACATGACCTACGTTCTGCGCCTTTATGACGCTCTTCTCGTTCACGGCTACAGGGAATTTGCTGCGCCCCGCGAAGCTCTCTGGCAATGGATCAAGGCAGTCCAAATCCCCAGCGCGTCCGGGCAAGGAGCCTTGTTCGCGCAGTTCTTCGAAGATCACGATACGCCCACCAATCGCAACGCCTGGGCGCCCCTCAATCTCGCGCGGTATCTTCTGGAGAAACGCGAAGTCCTCGATCCCGCATGGCGGGCGGATGCGGGCACGTTGGTCGCATTTGTGCGCAGAAATTTTACGCACAAGGAATTTGGCGTGACCGTTTGCCACGAGCAGGATGAAGACAAGGACGCTTGGGGCGGCGTGAATTCCACGTACGGCGCGGTCCTAGCTCTGTATGGACAGTCCACCGGTTCTAAAGATCTTGCAAATGAGGCTTACCAGGCGCTGAATTTCACGTTGTATTCCATTGACGAGCAAGGCCGCCCGCGCGATCTGTTCAAGAGCCCCTACCTGGGCGGCTGGCAAGAAGATGCGCATACCGATGTAATTCACAATTTCGCAGATGCGTTGCGCGCCTTTCCAGAGTGGGGAGGCACACACTGAAGCAGAGTATGCGAAGCTGCAAGAATTCTTGTTGAAATTTTGCTTTCAAATCCTTTCAGTGCCTGGTTAGTTGGATTACCGGAACATGTGGATTCACTGATCCGCACTTGTCCGGTTTCCGCGTTAACCAGGCACTAGCGCAACAAGGTGACCACGAGGTAGTCTTTCGGACGATGTCGCTTTGGAGCTTACTAACCGCATTGTGCCTCGTAATGCCGATTAGTGGTGCGTTGGCATCCGCAAAATTCCTAAGAGTCGGAATTCGGGGGTATGCATTCTCAGTCTTTGTCGGGCTGACGCTCGGCTTTGGGTGCGCTTGGATAATGCAGAAAGCAGGCGGCCTCGTTTATGCCCACTTCAAGCAGAGTGCTGTATCCGTTCAGGAACGCTATTTCCGACTACTCTATTTCGGCGCGCTGCTCTGGATTGTTTTTGCGCTATTTCTCGGGGACTGGGTAACCTCACCGCTGCTCCGTCTCTTCAGGCTCTAACTTTTCTCCATAAAATGCTTTCGTACGACCAAGTGTCCGACAAGCCCCGCAGGGACTTGTCCGGTAAGCGCGTTAATCAGGAGTTGACATCCTATTTCGACAATTCAATCAGTGAGTGGTCGGAGATTTTGTACCGGCAGTAGGAGATTTGGCGTCCGGCGAGCTGTTTCCTTCATTATGACAGCCTACCTTCTTTCCGAGAACGTCTAGGAAATCAGTGAGAGTAACTTCCACCACCGGAACAACTCGAATTTCTTCTCCATTATTGAT